>Ga0209395_1008544_pt1 | contig 10395 bp, 9 predicted proteins | sample GOMGulsemesocosm_3_FD_184635 | JGI IMG/M metagenome (GOLD analysis project Ga0209395, IMG submission 184635) | Methane-oxidizing microbial communities from mesocosms in the Gulf of Mexico - GOM9D Gulf of Mexico (SPAdes) (version 2) | ecosystem: Environmental > Aquatic > Marine > Cold seeps... | reverse complement strand
GAGAAATGTGCGAAAACGTCAGGACCAGATTCTTGCTCGATGAAACCAAAACCTTTAGACTCGTTGAACCATTTTACTGTACCAGTAGTTGTAGACATAATAGTATCCTATTTGTTTAATATAATTTAATCTTAATTTGTTCTAGTTATTTAAATAACTTTAAATTAACTAAAACGATGTTGCTGAGAGTGTTGCTATGACTTATTAAACAGGACGAGCTACTAACATAACTTCGAAACTTGGTACATAAATATAGGTAGTACTTTCTAGCTGCGAGCATTTTATATCTTTCACTCACAGAGTCAAGTTTTTTATCTGCTTTTTTAATTTTTTTGTACATTTTATGTACAAGCAGTAAAGTATAATCCAGCAATAATAGATTTTATTTTTTAACTTTTACCGTATTATTGGTGTCTCTGCTTTTACGGATAAGCTCATCATTTCCAACAACTGTTGTAGACTTTGCTAAACGATCATAAAGCAATACATTCACTGTCGCCGCTAAGTTCATACAGCCATTTGTCGGTATATATACTACTGCATCCGCTTTATCGATTACCGCCTGACTAATAGTGCCGTCTTCAGGACCAAAGACATACATTGCATTTTTAGGGTGAGTAAACTCAGGTAAAGGTACTGCGCCTTCAATTAAATCAACACATACAAGTTTGCTGCCTTCTGGCAGGCTATCCGTCAAAGATTCCACACCAATTAGAGGTATTTTTTTACTCGCACTTTGTGTATCAGTATTAAATTTTGCAGCTCTGGCATACCTTACACCGCTATAAAGTACGGTATCGACTTGATAACAACCCGCTGCGCGCATTACTGCACCAACATTGCTTGGGCTTTTAGGATCGGTTAACCCTAAGGTTATTTCAGCTGAATCAAGCGTTTTTTGTTTTAATGGAACTTTAATCTTTTTGGTCATTTATATAATCGTTTCGGTTGGTTACTTTACAATTTCGGGTAAATTAATGATGAAAATTTGTGGAGGAATTCTCCTTAGCTTTTATCAAAAACTCAAGTAAATATTTATATTTTATTAATCGCGAAATTTTATGTTAAATATTCGACTCTTATCTTTTACAAAATTGGTTCAATTGAATGGAAAGCTATATCAATGAAAAAAGCATTAACGAGTTTAACCCTAGCGACAATATTAATGGTTCAAGTATTCGCCACCCAAGCCGCACAAAGTGAGTTGCAAAAAGATATTCGGTCAGCGATGAAAATGGATTATAGAACTGAAGTTGACACTAAACGTGACCGCAATAGATCCCCCGCACAAGCTTTGACGTTCTTTGAATTTAAGAAAGATATGAAAGTCATTGAGTTTGCCCCTGGAAATGGTTGGTACACAAAAATTCTTGCGCCTTTACTCGCTGACAAAGGTGAACTGCATTTAGCCTACAAAAAAGAATGGCTAGACAGTATGGATGACTTGCTTACGCACAAGGCATTTAAGTCGACTCAAAAATTACCGATAGAGTTATCATGGAATAGTAAAGATTATCGATATGACTTAGGAAAATTGTCATTTGGAATGAACGATGCTGACATGGTTTTAAATATTCGTGAATATCATAACTTTAATGATGAAGATAAAGCGAAGCTCAATAAAGCCGCTTTTTCAGCATTAAAGTCTGGAGGTACCTATGTAATAATTGATCATACTCGCCGCCATATGATAGCAGAAACCAGAGAATTAGCCCGCAGAGAAGATCCTGTTGCAGTGATCCTTGACGTACAAAAAGCAGGATTTGTTCTAGAGAAGTCTTCCAATATGTTTTCACGCCCCGATGATGAACTACGTTACGAAGTGGGTAGAAAAACAGTAACGGGTAATACAGACCGCTTCACTTTAGTCTTCAAAAAACCATAAGGTTTTCAAAAAAACTCATCATGGTTACGGTTGTTAATAACAGTCGTATATAAAGAGCTTGTTTGATCAATATAATTTAATGATTAAATAAGCTTTTTTTCTTAAAACTCCTGCAGTCATAATCCGTTACATTTCACACGAAACAAATCAAAAAAATAAAGGTCATAATAGCCAAAGCTTTATTGTCAAAAATAATACTGATTAATCATCTGTACATTAAAAGGAAAAATTATGAAAAAGAGTTTAGCTAAACTATGGAAAGAAAATAAATCATTATTTATTTTTATCGGTTTAATGTTAGTTTTTCGTAGTGCGGTTGCAGATTGGAGTGATGTACCAACAGGCTCTATGAAACCAACTATTGTTGAAGGAGATAGAATTTTTGTCAATAAAATGGCTTATGACATTCGCATACCCTTTACGCATATATCCCTTATTGAACTTGCAGAGCCACAAACAAACGACATCATCATTTTCGATTCCGTTGTCTCTGATAAGCGTTTAGTAAAACGCGTTATTGGCGTACCTGGCGATAAGATAGCAATGAAAAACAATAAACTTTTTATAAATGGTCAAGCGGTTAATTACCAAAAATCATCATCAAAAAATAACAGTACTAACTACTTCCATGACGAAATGGAAACAATCAATGGTCAAGCTCATCATATTCGTGCCGATAACATGGCTTCACAACTAGCAAATTTTGATGAGGTTTCAGTACCCACTGGACATTATTTAGTGTTAGGAGACAATCGTGATAACAGTGCTGATTCTCGCGTAATAGGTTTTGTACCTCGTAGCGAAATTGTTGGCCGCTCAAGTATAGTCGCATTTTCGTTAGATTATGATAATTACTACTTACCACGCAACGAACGTTTTTTTCATACTTTATAAGTAGTCATTAGCATGACTAAATTTAAAAAAGCATATTGTAAGTTCAATATGCTTTTTTTATTCTCAAATTAGTTGATAAGCAAGCAAAGTTAACCGCTTATAGCTATTAATAACTAATTATTAACGTCTCAATAGATTAATTTAACAACGATTGCCACTGTTCTACAGCCTCAGGAACACCATTTTTAGCCTTGATATAAAGATTCAGTAATTTCAGTTCGTTACATTGACGCTCTTCAATAGGTTTAGCTTTTACCTCTATTAAGCTTATTCCTTGTTGCGATAAGCTTTGCTTAAAGGATGTTTTAAATTCAGCAACACTTTGGCAAGTCGAAGAATTCCCCCGGTAAGCATTAATAATACTATGTACGTCAAACGCTTTATCGTTGCAGTGATAAATTTTTGAGTCGCCACTTTTGCCTAGATGAAAAACATTGTTTCGCATATAAATAATAGTCACATTGGTTTGATCTTTGAGAAAGTGAATTAATTCATTGAGCTGAAAGTGAAAACCACCATCACCAATAATAACCACCGCGCGGTCTTTATCACCATTGTCTTGAATTCGCTGAGCGACTACTCTGGCATAAGGTAAAGCTGTGCCCATTGCGCCATACCATGGGTTTGTTAACCAACTTCGACCAATGCTAGTTTGTGAAACTTTTAAGCTATAACTGGCAAAATAAGAATTTCCAACTTCTGGTAAATAGATTAAAGGCGTTTCAATACTCGCTTGTAATTGGTTTAAAGTATTAGCTAAATTATTAAAATCAATGTCATCATTGTCATCTACTTCAGCTCTACCTTGTGTACACTTTTTATCTGTTAACAGCTTAAATTCAAAATACGGAATGTTTCTCCTCATTAACTCGTCAAATATTTCGACCAAATCACGCTCTAGTAACGTACCGCCTTTTAGCAACGTTTTATTTTCGAAGTTTTCTACTTTATGAGAACCGGTACCAAAAGCCGTATTAGAGTCTTGAGGAAAAATGCTCGTTGCAATATCGATAATATAATCAACTTTATTCTCAATATAATTTCGACCAGAGGTTTGAGTAAACACACCATTATATGCGCCTAAACAAAGTGGCTGATATTCGTCAAAAATACCTTTGGCAAACCAACTTGTTGCATAAGGGATGTTAAATTTATTCGCAAAATCAATAATTTGATTTTTTAGTTTTTCATTATGTTTTAGACGATCACCAATATATAACAACGGTGCTTTAGCTTGGGCTAACTTACCTGTAATAACATCAGCAACTAAATCACTACCGGTAAGTACGTTATTCCCCCAAAAAACATTTGCAAGAGAATCTGGTAATTTTATCAACTGGGTTTTACATTGTACTTGGTCGCGTGGTACTTCAATAAATACTGGCTGTTTGGTGCGATAAGCTTCTGCAACTAAATGATAAAAACGTTTGCCTGCAACATTGGGCTGACCCGCAGCTCTTGAACCTTGTAAACGTTCAACCTTCACACCTAAAGCAGAAAAGGCTTCTAGGGCATTATCATAATCGGTTTTCCAAGAGGCATTGGGGTGAATAGTGTGATGAATCGCCTGACTGTTAACTTCTACCTCCCCTGGTGCCCCTGAAATAAACACCACAGGTAATCCTTCAGTAACCGCGAGTGCAGCTGCACTAGTACAAGGTAAGCTGCCCACCATATAAGTGGTTAAGCAGAAACCTAAGCCGTCTACTTCAGCTTGCGCACAAGCAGAGAAGCCCGCATGCATTTCATTACTCGATGGGCAAATTTCGACGTTATTCTCAAGTGCTGCAATTAAATTAGCAGCAAAATCACCACCAACCCCATATAGGCGTTTACCACCAAAAAAATGAATAACATCAGCGATAACGTTTCCAAGTGTTGGTAGGCTGTCACTGTATTTTGTCCCCAAATTTAATTCGTATGACGAGGTCATTTTAATCCCTTATTGTCAGTAAATAATTTAATGACAGCACCATAAACGTAAGCTGAAATAAATGACCTGATCGAGATCATAGTTTTCAATTTTCAACGAATTTGAGATAAGTTCCAGTTGTCACTTTATATTTACAACAAACGTACACAATCACAACAAAACTTAACCTCTTACTTTTCAATGCGATAAAAGTAAAAAAGGGTAAAAAACAAAATTTTAGATTGGCGGATAAGAAAAGCGCTTGTTGTTTTAGGATAATGGTTTTAATATCCCAGACACTTCTTTTAGATACTAATATCATTCATAAAGTTAAGGCTACCATGTTTAAAGCTGTCCCTAAGTCGCTCGCCCTCGCTAGTGCATTTTCTCTTGCTACGCTATTTACTGTTTCAAGTAATGCAACAATTGTTGAATTTCATACCTCTGAAGGTAACTTCAAAGTAAACTTACATGATCAAACAACGCCAAAAACAGTAGAAAATTTTTTAAAGTATGTAAATGACGATGATTATGACAATACTGTGGTACATCGTTTGGTTCCAAACTTTATAATGCAAGCTGGCGGTTTTTCATTTGAAGGAAACTTACCGTTAACGTCTATCCCTACTGATGCTTCAGTCATCAATGAGCCGATTTATTCAAGTGTAAGAGGCACTATTGCTATGGCAAAAAAAGCAAACGACGCCAATAGTGCAACAAGCCAGTGGTTTGTTAACTATAAAGATAATAGTGCCAATTTAGACACACAAAACAGCGGTTTTACGGTATTTGGTGAAGTTATTGAAGGTATGGATGTCATAGACAAAATAGCATTATTACCAAATTGCCAAAATATCCCCATGCCAGGATTTACCAACGAGCTTTGTGCGGATTCTAGTTTTGTCCCTGGAGTTGAGAACTTTGTAACTATTTCTGACGTTACTATAATAGACTCGACCGTAGTAACCGATGCCAGTTTAGCTTCGGTTAAAAACACATTGATCAATAAAAAGACCTCATCTAGTGGTAGTGGAGGCGGTAGTTTATCGTTTATTACTTTATTAGCATTATCGCTATTTGGCTTGAGACGAAAAGCAAAAGTAAAATAAATAATACTAATCTAAGACCTTACCGCGTAATGCTTTAACATTACTGCGGTGAGACTTCCCCGCTAAACGTCTTTTTTTAGAGTTTTTTGTCGGTTTTGTTTCTCTTCGAACTTTTTGAACCACAATCGCTGATTTAATAATTTCGACTAATCGTTCCAATGCAGATTCTCGGTTCTTCTCTTGTGTTCTAAATTGCTGTGCTTTAATAATTAAAACGCCCTCTTTAGTAATACGTTTATCTTTTAAGGCAAGTAAACGCTCTTTATAAAAATCAGGTAAGGACGATGCCTTGATATCAAAGCGTAAATGAATCGCTGACGATACTTTATTAACATTTTGTCCACCCGCCCCTTGCGAACGAATAGCCGTTAATTCGAGTTCATTTTCATCTAATGAGACGTTATTTGAAAGGACTAACATATTTCACTTCTACAACATTATTTTTGAACGAATGATACCACTCATTCAATAACAATATGTCAGAAACCAAAACGGGAGCAATTAGCTCCCGTAAAATATCTTTTTATGACTGTTATTGAACTGAGCTGAAATTAGTTTAAGTTCATTTCTTGAACTTTTTCATGTGCTATTTCAGGCGTAACCGCATGAGGTTTACTGTGCAAATTTGCTTTTAATTGGCCTTTTCTATGTTTGAGTGCAGCATCAAGCTTTTTGGCTACACTAGCAATTGCGGGATACATTACATCGTCTTGTGCTGATACTGAAAGACGCCCACCTTCATAATTTGTCGTTATCTCAGCGCCGTATTTACCGTGCTCTTTTGAAAGGATAATGTCTAATGAAATCAGTGTTGGAAAGTGATTAGAAATTTTTAAGAATTTTTCGTCGATATGTTCTTTTACACCATCGGTAACATCTACATGGTGACCTGAAAGATTTATTTTCATATTTATTCCTTTTATTGAATACTCTTTAAGACTTATGGGTAAAGTCAAAAAACGCAAGTCCTAGATGTGAAAAAAATATAATTTAATTAAAATAGAACTTACTTAATTAACTGTAGCAAAAATTATTCAATTTTTTTTGATTTAGCTTAATTTTTTTAAATATTTTAATTTAATATCGTTAAGCTAATGAAATTATATTATTTAAAAGAGGAAAGCATAAACAATACAAGCATTCTTTATGTAAATTCGGTTATAATATTAATCAATTTTTCAGTTTATAAATCGCTGTATAACAGCAAAAGAGACCCTAAATGTTTGATGATATTCGCCCTTATCGTGATGATGAGGTAGCAGCTGTGATCCAAAAACTGATTAACGACCAAGGCCTGCTCTCTTCTATTGCCAGTTTTAAAATGCCTCGATTGTACAAACTGCTGCCGATAGTTTGTCGCACAGTAGTAAAGTGGACGTTAAAATTGCGCTCCAGTAAATTTCATAATATTGATGAAATTCAAAGTGAAGTGGCTAAATATTTACATCATTTAGTAAAAAAAAGTACCGACGGTTTCACTTTTCATGGCTTAGAAAAAATTGATACAAGCAAACCCATGCTGTTTATCAGCAACCATCGAGATATAGTTCTCGATGTTGCTTTAATTAATTGGGCGCTTTACAAGAGTAATATTAATACGGTTGAAGCAGCCGTAGGTGATAATTTACTGCATCAGCCTTGGGTTGCTGATTTAATGCGTATCAATAAAAGTTTCATCGTTAAGCGCAGTGAAAAAACTAAACGAGCAATGTTAAATGCTTCAAAACAATTGTCTGCTTATATCCACCATACTGTTCATGATCGCCAGCAAAACATCTGGATAGCACAACGTGAAGGTCGTGCTAAAGATGGCATTGATAAAACCAATTCTGCCTTAATTTCAATGTTATTACTTAACAAAGATAAGCAAAAACCAATTGCTGATTATTTAACTGAAATTAATATTGTTCCGGTTTCCATTTCCTATGAATTTGATCCCTGTGACCGTGATAAAGCCATTGAACTCGCAGAGCGAGAAGCGACAGGAAGTTATCAGAAGAAAGAAAATGAAGATTTAAATAGTATTACACAAGGATTAATTGGTAAAAAAGGTCGTGTACATGTTGAATTTTGCCATGCAATTGAAGGTGAATTCGCTGACAGTAAAGCGGTAGCAAAAGCGATTGATCAAGAAATCATCAGTAACTATAAATTGTATGACAGTAATTTAACCGCATACGCACAACTCAGCCAGCTGAGTGATGTAAAGCAAAATGTGCTGAATCAGCTAAATAGCCGCATGTCTGAATTAACTCAAGAACAACAGCATTGGCTATTAACCATGTATGCTAACCCAGTAATTGCTAAACAAGCATTGGATTAATGTTGATATCCACAAAAAACGGCGCTAATTAGCGCCGTTTTTTTTTATCGAGAATATCATTATTTATTAATGGAAATCTGATATTTTCTTACATTATTAGCAAAAGAGTTATTACTTTCATTTTGATAATATAATAAATAATTAGCGTATTTGTCTGTATATTCGCTTTGTATCAAATCTGTATTTGTCCCCAGAACAAGCGTGTCATTATTAATAATACCTTCGTAACCTGTTAAAGGTGTGGTAACCGGTAACTGCCCTGTAATTTCACCATAACTTGTCCATTTAGCAGGCAATGGTGTATTAGTTTCTAAATGATAAGCTTGGTAATTTACAGTAATAATAGCCATCGGATAATTAGCTACATTACTGTAATCATAACTCCAGTCTGACTTAATTTCTGAGAAATAAATATCATCAATATTCGGTTTTTTATCCGCAGCTTTCACTGAATAGCTAGTATTATATGCCGAAGAAATAACTTGATGCTGGCTCGACATTTTTATTTTGCCAAAAGCAGAGTCTGTCTCAGAAAAAACTACTTCTGCATTTGATTGATAATTAGCTTGTGAAACATAAACATGGCTATTAAATAAATCAACGGCGTTATCTTCTTCAAGTACAGAAACAATAAAATGCTCCTGTCCTGAAAATAACTGACGTGTGGTGAAGGCTTGATGATTGTTATTCAAGCCAATTCTCTCGATTGCATCAAAGGCTGATAATTGCCAAACTTCTTGGCCATCTGTATTCACAGTCGTCTGGCTAAAGTCATCAATAAAGCCAGCCGCACCTTGAACATTGTTATTATTACCTGTACCAACGAGAGAAAAAGAATGTAATGGCCAAGTACCATCAATAATTCTGCATGCCTCAACATTATTGAAATGAGTACTTTGAGAATTAACAACTTGGGTGTCAGTAAAGTTTGCTGAACTGGTCACTTTTGTAATGTCAGAAATTGGCGTATGAGCCACTTCAACATTGCTAATAATACACTCACAGTTAGCGTTAACAATTTTACTTTCATGTTGAGCTTGATAAATAGCAGGCGTTGTTGCTTTTACCTGATGAAAGCTAACAAAATCTAGACCTTCTGGTTTCCCTAGCTGTTGTGATTTTGCAACAAGAGTATAATTGATCAATTCATTTTCTGATGAAAAGTTAAAAACTCCGTTTTCATCAGGTTGAAGCTTTTCTACAACACTCCAATCATTATTTTGAATAAATAATTCAACATCAATAAAAGGTAATTTTTCCCCACATTTATTAGCAAGGGTTGAAGTTAATGAAAAGGCATAGCTTTTGGGCACCGTTGGCGTTGTATTCGAACTGCTACTTCCACCGCCACCACATGCTGATAAACAGCTTAATATTGAGAGAAGAAATAATGCTTTTTTATGTTTATTAACGAGGGGAGTTATAGAGATTTCTTTCATTTTTAGTAACTTTTTCAACATATCGAGTCATTTATCTTTGGTTACGGTTCATTAACTTAATTATAGAATGATTTACACATGTACCGAAAGCAAAACCAAGACAATAAACAAAATAAACTTATCTCAAAATACCCGACTTAACTTATTAAAAGTTTAATACCGGAATTAATTCAAATAAAAGTGGCAATTATTTTAATAATTTTTTATATCCTTTTTACTTTCCATTTATGCTTATCTTTGGTGTGGACCCCGTATACCTGCTTTTTGAAAAAAATCCATGACCACCACTTTCCATAAAATATGTTATTACTCTAATTTATATAGATAAAATGCAATAATTTTTATCAAAATTATAATATATGTTCTACGCTTATTAAGTGTTTATCAAGATCATTACTTTTGAAGGAATATATAATGAAAAAGAAAAAAAATTTACTCATATCATCTTTAGTCACATTAACTATATTTACAGCTGGCTGTTCTGATAGTGATAATAGAACGGTCCCTCCTGCCCCTGTCCCTCCTGTAGATAAAACAGGGACGGCAAACTTTAACATTGCCTTAACGGGTATGGCTATAAAAGGAACTATGGCTAATGCCAGCGTTTCTGTTCAACAAATTGACGCGACTACGGGTGAAATGTCGCCTGTTAGCTTTCGATTAGCAAGCTCAGTAGAACCTGAAAGTTATACGGTTTCTGTTCCGGTAGGAACTTCAGACGCTCAAGTGGCTGAACTGGTAGCAATTGAAGTTTTGGCTGCAAATCCAATGCCTCCATCTACTGATGATGATGGTAAAATGAGTATTTATTTACAAAGTAACTTTTCCGGCGC
>Ga0209395_1008541_pt1 | contig 10396 bp, 10 predicted proteins | sample GOMGulsemesocosm_3_FD_184635 | JGI IMG/M metagenome (GOLD analysis project Ga0209395, IMG submission 184635) | Methane-oxidizing microbial communities from mesocosms in the Gulf of Mexico - GOM9D Gulf of Mexico (SPAdes) (version 2) | ecosystem: Environmental > Aquatic > Marine > Cold seeps... | reverse complement strand
AGGTTTGCAACCGGCTACCGCTAATGAGGTAACCAGTAGTGCGGTGGTTGAGAAGTTATGTAAAGAACAAAGTGAAGAGATGTTAACAGACATGGGAGTAGCCCCGACTGCTTGGCGCGCCCAAAGTAACAACAGCAAGGACCAATTTAGCATTGAGGGACGCTGGACGACCCGTGCTGGGGTGTATATTGTTGAATGCGAATTGCCATATAAGGGCAATGAAGAGTCGATTGAATTGAAGTTGATTAAAGAATAGCTTCGCGGGGGATGTTCAAGAGCATCAGTGATGTCAGAGGCCGCCGCTCCGTGCTATGTGCACGTGAACACCGACCCTGGCTCTAATGTTGGTCAGTTAAGCGAATAATTATAGCTTCAGTGAATTTTTTGATGTGCTTCTTAACTTTATCTCATTAATTGAGCATGGCACATGCACACCAGTTACTTTTCTTTATGAAATACATCCGTGTATTTCACCCTGCGGGCAAGCCGCTGGCTGTTCAAATTGATTCCAGACCAATTTGTGCTTCTTAAAGAAAAGTAACCAAAAGATTAAATTTTCTGGAAAAATTTAAGACAGCTTTAGCTGGTCCGAAGGACAAATAGCAAGGACGCTATTTGCAAAGGCGACCCGTAAATTTATCGCTGATCTTAAATGATAAATTGTCTAATCAATACCGTATTTGATCCGCGTTTCGGCAACTGCTCCTGCGTTGCTCTATCTTCTGCATCCATGCAGTCGCCTGCGGCAAATACTACAAAATTGACTGGATCAATTTTGAACAGCTTTGCTGGCCCCGAAGGGGTGAGCGCAGGGACAGCGTGAATCAAAAATCATCCCTGATTTTTTAATTGGCCAATTTATAATTTAAGGCGATAAAGGACGGGAGATGCCGCGCTTTATTGGTCGTATATTCCTTAACTGACATATGCTCTGTTTTTTATTCGCTAACAGCAGGTTTACTCGTTTGCGTAACCTTGGTCGGTTAAGGTGTTGCCGTCGAGTGTTGCCAGCGCTTTGTGCTCATCGCTGTGCATCATCAAACGTCCTTGACAGAACCACTCGATCACTAACGGGTAGATACGGTGTTCTTGCTGATGTATGCGCGCCGCAAGGTCGTCGCTAACATCATCTTCAAAAACGGGTACCTTAGCCTGCAGGATCACTGGGCCGCCATCGAGCTCTTCGGTCACAAAGTGCACACTCACACCATGCACGTTGTCGCCCGCATCAATGGCACGCTGGTGTGTATTAAGCCCTTGGTATTTTGGCAGCAACGAGGGATGGATGTTTAGCATTCGTCCCTGATAATGTTGCACAAAATCAGCCGTTAGAATACGCATAAATCCAGCGAGTACAACAAGGTCTGGCTGGTGAGCATCGATAACGCTTAATAATGCTTGGTCATAATCTTCACGGGTTGCGTAAAGCTTATGGTCGAGTACTTGATTAGCGATATCACTTTGTTGTGCTCGCTCTAGGCCATAGACGTCAGGGCGATTTGAAATCACCGCCACCACGTCGCCTGCAATAGCGCCGCTGTGACAATTATCGATGATCGCTTGCAAATTACTGCCACTACCACTGATAAGTACTACAATACGTTTTGTCATTTTAACAGCCTTATGATCTGCAATTATGCGATGCTAACTTGTTCTTCGTCGCCGTCGCGCGGCGCGATAGTGCCGATGTGCCAGGCATTTTCGCCAAGTTGTTTAAACTGTGCCAAGGCACTCTCTAAATCAGCTTGTGGTACGACCAAAATCATCCCGACACCACAGTTAAAGGTGCGGTACATTTCATAGGTATCAATATTACCGTTGGTTTGTAACCAATTGAAAATTTCCGGCCACTGCCAGCTTGCGCCGTCGATGTTAGCTTTTAGGTTTTCTGGTAATACACGCGGGATATTCTCCCAAAAACCACCACCGGTGATATGCGAAAGTGCGTGCACATCATGCTTGGCGATTACATCAAGACAGTTCTTGACGTAGATGCGTGTTGGCTCTAATAAGTGATCGGCAATGCTTCGCTCGCCCAGCATTTGTTGTGGGTCGGCAGCGCTAACCTCCAATACTTTACGAATTAATGAGAAACCATTGGAGTGGGGACCAGAAGAGGCTAGGGCGATAAGGGCATCACCTTCGGCGACTTTTGTGCCATCGATAATATCTTCCTTCTCAACCACACCCACACAGAAACCTGCCATGTCGTAGTCTTCGCCGTGGTACATGCCTGGCATCTCTGCTGTTTCGCCACCGATAAGGGCACAACCAGCGAGTTCACAACCTTTACCTATGCCTGCTACTACTTGCGTCGCAACCTCAACATCGAGCTTTGCAGTCGCAAAGTAGTCGAGGAAAAATAGCGGCTCGCCGCCTTGCACGATTAAGTCGTTAACACACATACCAACCAGATCTATGCCAACACTTTCGTGACGCTTTAGATCGATCGCCAGGCGTAATTTAGTCCCAACACCGTCTGTACCAGAAACCAATACAGGATTCTTATATTTAGTGGGTAATTGGCATAATGCGCCAAAACCACCAAGATTACCCATAACTTCTGGGCGGTGAGTACGTTTGACTACACTTTTAATGTTTTCAACAAGTGCGTTACCTGCATCGATGTCTACACCAGCGTCTTTATAACTTAGAGATTTAGAATTACTCACGAGTACTTTCAACCTATATTGCCTGATAAATTTTCGCGTATTTTAAACTAATGTGGCGTCAGAAAACATCGAAAAGTGAGATTTATTTCACTCTTTTTTCAGTTTTTCACCCAATAAAGGTGATCTAAGGCACGTTAGTTGACTGCTTTGTCAGCTTTAACCGATGATTTGTAGGAAATTTATCCATGCGTAAGGCCGTTCATCTTGGGTACAGTGAATTAGGGTAGGCTGAGCACGCTAACTCCAGTTAGCAATACTGGGGTTTTGGTCTTTGCTGTGCTACCATTTCAACCCATTCCTTTGATTTATTATTAAGTTAACTGACGTGAAAAAAATCTTTCTATATACCCTAATTTTTGTTGCAATAGTTTGGACGCCTGTTCTGGCTCAAGCGGCGTCGGTCGATTCCCTCTATAGTGCAGGTCAAGATGTCAATAACCAATCTAAATCCTTGCGTAGCCATACAATTAAGGCACTGTTTAAATCGGTATTGATAAAAATTTCAGGGCAAAGTGACATTGCCACTAATCCCTTAATCGCGGCGCAATTGCCCAAAGCGATGAGCTACATCACCAATTTTAATTATCAGGGAGTCGCGGGGCAACAAACGCTTGTGGCAAGTTTTAGTGAGACCTTGGTCGACCGATTGCTCAAGCAGGCAGGTGTGTCGATCTGGGGGAGTCAGCGTCCTTCAGCGATGTTGTGGCTGGCCGTGGAAACGCCAGCGTTTGAACGGGTCGTCGTTGCCGATGAACCCAGCGATACAACAGCGCTGCTACTAACGGCGCATGCCAACAATCGCGGCATGCCAATACTGTTGCCACTATGGGATCTTGAGGATCAATTAGCATTGTCGGTCACTGAAGTGTGGGGCCTGTTTCCCGATAGCGTTGCTCAGGCAAACGCACGTTATGCCACCGACTTTATGATTTTGGCGAAAGTAGTCAGCCATGGCCTCACCTATCAGCTACATTGGGCTATCTACAAACAAGATGCTGATGGTTTTAACTATGACGCTATTGTGGCGTCCGGTTTGGATGAATTTGTCGATCATCAGCAGGCACTAACCGCATTGATTGACCAAACGAGTGACTTCTTTGCCCAGCAATATAGTGTCGATACCAGTATAGACTCGGCAGCAGTGGAGTTTACCGTCACTAACATCGATTCTATCGGGCAATATGTCGCGGTATTAAATTACCTTAATTCGCTTAAGGCCATTGAAACCGTTTATCTAAAGCGTAATGAGCAACAGAAATTTACCTTCAGTGCAACTTTACTGGGCAGTTTGGACTCATTGACCGAAGTATTGCAGCTGGAAAAACAGTTGTTAGGCCAATATGATAAAACTTTAGGTTATGCGACTTATCTGTGGCGTGATTAATAGCACCCTTTTGTGAGCTCGGTCAAAGCCTGCGCTAAAATTGCTCGGTTAAGCATAAACGCTATCACAGCAGTTGCTTGGCTAAATGGCAAGGTGTTAAACTAGCGAGGTATTTTTAATGAGTAAGAGATTCATCCTTGTCAAATCCTAGGCAACTATCACTACCGGTATATCTACCAGACGATGAAACGTTTGGTAGCTTCTTTCCGGCCAATAACGAAGAATTATTAACCCAGGTAGCAGCCCTTTGCAGTGGCTCCAGTGGTCAATTCGTTTATTTATGGGGCGCAGCCAAATCCGGCAAGACCCATTTATTACACGCCTGTTGTGCCAGTGCTCAAGCGAATGGCCAGAATACCTTTTATATTCCTTTTGAAATGTACGCCTCGATGAGTGATGAAATACTAGAAGATTTACATAATCTACCGCTCATTTGCTTGGACAATATCGATTTAGTGGCTGGCAACCCGTTATGGGAAGTGGCATTGTTTGATTTATATAATCGAGTCAGTGAAGCCGGTGGCAAGTTAATTGTTAGTGCAACCAACTCACCAAGTCAAACTGGTTTTAAGTTGCCTGACCTCGTCTCGCGCCTTAGTTGGGGACTAACCTATCAAGTTCAGGCGATGTCTGACGATGATAAATTAGTGGCGATGCAAAAGCGTGCCGAGTCTCGTGGTTTGGTGCTGGCCGATGAAGTGGTTAAGTATTTGTTTAATCGACTCGACCGTGATTTAAGAACATTGTTTGATACATTAGATAAGTTAGATAAAGCGTCAATGCAAGCTCAGCGCAAGTTAACCATTCCCTTTATCAAAGCAACCTTGAAGCTTTAATACCTCAAGGCTGCGATAGTTTTAAGCTAAATTGCCGTGAAGAGATAACCACGGCATCAGCTTAGGCTTTTTCTTCTTTTTTCTTGCGGATACTTAATCCCAGCTCTTGCCCTCTGAACTTAGCGTAGTAAGAACATCCGATAAACATCATTGTCGCTAAGATAAGCTCTATCACCACATACAAACGTTCATCGGGACGATCCCAAATCAGGGTTAGTCCATGCAGCATATAAAACAGTACGATAAAGTTAGACCATGCGTAAGTATAAGGCTTGCCGCTTAAAATACCGCGCAGTGGTAACAAGAGTGGAATGAGTGTTACTGCCAGGGTGACCCATGGATTCATTACCGATGGCACTAGAATGAGATGCCAAATAGGTAAAAAAATCAATAAACCGAAATAACCAGCCTTTCCCAATAGCCTATAGCGCTTGGTTTTTTCACGCAATTCCATTATTTATTCACCGTTAAGATGTTCAGCACGTTTTCAGGCGGTCGGCCAATAACGGCTTTGTCACCGTTGACGAAAATAGGTCTTTCGATAAGTTTTGGCGTCTGCACCAAGATGTCGATCAATTGTTGTTCGTTAAAATCACTCTCTTTAATCTTTAATTCTTTGTACTGAGCTTCTTTCACGCGCATCAATTGATGTGCACTGATGCCTAGTTTGGCCAAGATGTCTTTGATTACTTGAGCGCTGAGTGGGTTCTTAAGGTATTCAACAATCGTTGGCTCTATGCCGTTATCTTGCAATAACTGCAGGGTTTGGCGGCTTTTTGAACAGCGAGGGTTATGATAAAGGGTTGTTGAAGACATCGTTAATCCTAATGGTTGGTTAATGGCGCTGATTCTTGCTTAAATTGATAAACTTTTCAAGCTGTCTCTGCTAAAGCGCAATTGTTTTATGCGTGCTTGGATGCGTGCCTCGGTGATCTTGTCATCCTTGAGTAGATTATGCGCCTTGTATAAATCTTTAAGTGCACCTTTGAAATTACCATAGAGCGCGGATATCTCGGCCTTAGCGATATAACGAAATACTGGCTGTTTAGCCGCTTCATGAATCTGTTGTTTAAGACCCCACGCCGGTAGGTTTTTAGGATTTTTGTGTAAAAACGCATCTAAGACCGTTATCGCTTGCGCAAATTGTTTGGTGGCCAATAATGCGCTGGCGTAGTTAAGAGAGATCACCTGGTTATTGGGCATGATCTGATCAAAGTGTGTTAATAGTTTAACCGCGCGCTGTGGCTGTTTGTCGGCCAAATAAATGTCGCTGAGGGTGTCGATGTAAAACAGATTATTAGGGGCACTGCGCCTAAGCTTACTAATGATGTTTAGTGACTTGCTATAGTTTTTTTGCTCAAAGGCGAGTAGGGCAACGGTGTACTGATACGCTTGTGCCCGGATCGGACTAATGCCTACCTTGTCATGTTTGATGGCGGCCAACTTGCGATCCAAATCTTTTTGGTCAAAACGCACCGCAATGCGCGCCTTAGCCAGATGAAACGACAAGTTCTCCTTAAGCACTGGTCTGTTGTATTGCTGCGCGCGGATCCGGGTCTCTGCTATCCGTGACTCGGTGACGGGATGGCTCATTAGCATCGGCGGCACTTTAGTGGAATAACGATACTGCTGGGCCATTTTGGAGAAAAAAGTGGGCGCACTATATGGGTCGAATTGACTTTTAGCGAGTAAGTCGATGCCGATACGGTCGGCTTCTCGCTCATTGGAGCGGGTGTAATTAATCGACATTTGCTTGGACAGTGCCAAACTCGTTTGGAGTCCGGCCATGCCCGCCTCACCTGCGCCAGCAAGTGCTAAGGCGATTGAGCCCAGCACCGCGGCGATGGTTGCCGGATTGGAGCGAGCACGTGCTTCGATAGAACGTGCCAAATGGCGCTGTGTTACGTGGGTTATCTCATGGCCCAATACCGACGCTAGCTCACTTTCGTTGTCGGTTAATAGTAACAGACCGGTATGAACCCCGACATTGCCGCCAAAGAATGCGAACGCATTAATTGCGCCATTTTCCACCATAAAAAAGTTAAATGGTGTTTTTACATCGTGAGCCTGAGCAACCAGCGCTAAACCTACATCATTAATGTATTCATCAATGAGAGGATCGCTAATAATGGGCAATTGGCTACGCAACATCATCATATAGGCTTTGCCCATGCGAATTTCTTTTTCGATGGTTAACGATGAAGACGCCACCGTGCCAAGCTCTGGCAGCTTATTTTGATAGTCATTGCTTGCAAGTACGGGCAATGCCGTTACCATAGCGAGCGCTAGTAGCGCTTTTTTGAATGTTTGCAACGTTATTCGTTCCTTTGTTTGCCCATCGAATCAATCAATCAATTGAGCTTAGTACAAGAACAGGCAATAATGCCAATCTTAACAAGTGAGAGTAGCCGAATGTGATCACCTTAGATTTTACACAGTCTCGATGTCCAATACCATTAGTTCAAACGAAACTTCATGTTAAGCAAGCCGATCACGGCGAGCAGTTTTACTTATTACTATCAGACCACGGTTCTATAGCAGATGTTCCCAAGTTCTTGAAAAAATTAGGCCATGACGTTGTGTTAGTTGAACAAAATGCCGATAATGGCCACAAATATAAAATAACGCTAATAGAGTAGGAAGCATCTTAATGATTGAAATGTTCAGTAGTTGGTACAAAAAGCGTTTTTCAGACCCACATGCAGTTACCTTGGTGTTTATTTTAATTGCAGTGAGTGTATTGATTTACTTTTTTGCTGACATCTTAATGCCCTTGTTAGTTGCAATTGCGACGGCCTATTTATTGGAGCGTCCAGTGACGGCATTGAGTAAGAAAGGCATGCCGCGCACACTAGCGGTAATAGTGGTATTGAGCTTGGCACTGTCTGCGTGTCTATTAATTGTATTTGGCGTGCTGCCAAGCGTGTGGCATCAGATCGTTACCTTGACCACGGATTTACCGGATATGTTGGCTAAGGCACAGCAATTTTTGATGGCGCTGCCTGACCGGTATCCTGAATATGTTAACCCTAGCCAAGTGCACGAGTTCACCAATTCTGCTAAGGAGCATTTACTCGGATTTGGTCAAGGCATTGTATCGCAATCGTTTAAGTCGCTAGTGAGCCTGGTCGCGTTGATGATTTATGTCATTTTGGTGCCCTTGTTGGTGTTCTTTTTCCTAAAAGACAAACGATTACTTATTGCAGGCGCAACCCGTTTTATTCCCTCAAACCGTCGTTTAGCGGCGCAGGTTTGGTCAGAAATGAACGTGCAAATCATTAACTATATTCGTGGCAAAGTTATTGAAATAGTGATTGTCGGAGGAGTGAGTTATATCGCCTTTAGTATTTTAGGGCTAGCGTATGCGACGCTATTGGCGGTGTTGGTTGGTTTGTCTGTCTTGATCCCGTTCATTGGCGCGGCGATAGTCACTATTCCGGTGAGTTTAGTGGCGTTATTCCAATGGGGCTTTACCGCGCAGTTCGGTTACCTGATGATTGCCTATGCCATCATTCAGGCGCTCGATGGTAATTTATTGGTGCCGCTGCTGTTTAGCGAAGCGGTTAATCTCCACCCGACGTCGATCATCGTGGCGGTGTTATTGTTTGGCGGGCTGTGGGGCTTTTGGGGCGTATTCTTCGCCATTCCCTTGGCGACCTTAGTTAAGGCGGTTATCAATGCAATGTCAAAAAGCAGTGCCGTATTAGAACCTATTCAGCCGCGCGATTAGTTGTCCCAACAAAGCGGTGAGCGCAACGCTACCCGCTTTGTTCTTTGATCACTCTTGTGGTTGTGGCTGTTCTAGCTTGAACCGTCTTATCTGAATTACTAAGCCTAAGTTGGGGTGATCAAAGTAGTGGATTTCCTTGGAGCGTACACGCCTATTTTGCAACAACTGATGGCTATTGAGCCAAGGCACATTCGTTAATTCTGTTGGCACACTCTCATCAATAGGCATTGCGCCCGCCTCAAGCTCAGGCTCAATGACTAATGATATCGCGTTATCGGGGGCGTCTTCGGCGAGATCTTGCTCAGCGCTCAATCCCGTAAGTATGCTAGGGGGCGCAATAGCACGTCGCGCGTGACCGGGTTTGCGTAAATCAAAATCTGCTTCGATAAACAAGAAGCGGTTTAGGTAGATCTTGAGCATGCCATCTAGCGCCCAAAGCGGGGCAGCTACATCATCAATAGGCTGCGCAGCGGTTAACTCATCAATAATATCGACTAATTTGACGCTTTCTTGTACGGGCAAAAGGGGTAACGCGTCGGTCTCTAACTGCTGTGCCAATGACAATTGATCGTTGGCAGCATTATCGACTGCGTCACGAGCGTCTATGAGCTTTTGTGCTAATCCTTGATCGCTATCTACAACAGGTTGTTGCACCAGTACGGGGCCGGTCAGGATCTCGCTACCATCTTGGTTAAAGTCAGCGGCGAAATTCACCCCTGAAAACAGATGAAAAGGCTTGGCAATATGTCTGGCGTATACCGGCTGACGCCAACCAATGTGCAATATAGGTGTCAGAGATTTCTGCCAGCGCAGCTTTTGGCGTAAGGGGGTCAATTGCAGACTTGCTTGGTCAAGTAAGTGTGGGCGGGTTAGCTCGGTGGCTAACGCATCGGCGCTTAATTGAACATCGACCTTTTTAATTGTGCTCTTAGCAACTCTTGGCTGACTAAGATAGGTGATGCCTTGCTGTTCTACTTGCTGTGGGTAGGGAATAAATTGCAATGGATCCAGCGGGATCAATGTTTCCTGATCTGGCGACACTAGCTCTTCATCTAATGCCGTAGCAGGTTCTACAATATCGGTGACTGTTTGTTCGAATGTTTCAGAAACCGTGGCCAATTCGTCTATGGCTTGTTGTTGTGCCAATAGGCGCTGACTGCGAATTTGATAGGCCTGTGCCAGCAGGGTTTCATCGGGTGCATAACACATCGTGGGCTCAACGACCTGTGCATTGATCAACGCCTCTTCGGTAGATGCCTCCTCTAGGTTAGTCGGCGACAGTGGTGTTAACATTGGCTCATTCTCCACTAATGGGTGAATGAGCTCATGGCGCTGCTGCTGGCTCAATACCGGACAATCTTGATAGACCGGTATCAGATGCTCGCGCACTAGCTCTACGCGCTGACCGTTGACATAGTTTTGTGGCTGGCGCTTGTCTTGTTCTGCGCTATTTTGACCATGGCGCTCAAACACAATCAGCTCAATCTCAAACCATGACTCACTGGCGTGAGCACCATTAACACAAAGGGCGAGCGCGAGCGCTGTTGGAATAAATTTCATCTTAGTCTGCTACCTGATGGCGTTCAAATTCATCTAGCATCGCATTAATCAACTTGATTCGATCGCTAGCCTCTGGGGTTTTAATTAAAAATTTCAATTTATCACTGCCATCGAGTTTGTAGATCGACGGTTGCTGTTGCAACAAAGATAGCAAATAACCAAGGTCGACCTTAGATTGTGGGCCAAAGATCAACTGTCCGCCATTGGCGCTGGC
>Ga0209395_1008540_pt1 | contig 10397 bp, 8 predicted proteins | sample GOMGulsemesocosm_3_FD_184635 | JGI IMG/M metagenome (GOLD analysis project Ga0209395, IMG submission 184635) | Methane-oxidizing microbial communities from mesocosms in the Gulf of Mexico - GOM9D Gulf of Mexico (SPAdes) (version 2) | ecosystem: Environmental > Aquatic > Marine > Cold seeps... | reverse complement strand
AACAGCGGCGCGTTGGCTTCCAAAACCATCGCCCACCGGAATTTGCAACGGGCCCTGCGCCCGTTTTTTTGTGTTCTGACATCAGGGGAAAACCGTGTCTGATCTTATTGCGAAAGCAGCGATTGATCGTCGCCTTTTAGAACTACTTCAGCCCACTATCGAAGATATGGGGTTCGAAATTGTACGCATTCGGCTGTTGGGCGGCAATGTTGCCACGCTTCAGTTGATGGTGGAACGGCCCGATGGCGGCATTGACGTGGATGAATGCGCGCAGGTTTCGACTGCCGTTTCCGCGATCATGGATGTTGAAGACCCCATCGTGGATAACTATTCCCTTGAAGTTTCAAGCCCGGGCATTGATCGCCCGCTGACGCGCTTGAAAGACTTTGATAGCTGGAATGGTCATGTCGCCAAGATGGAAACCAGCGAGCTGATTGATGGTCGCCGTCGGTTTAAGGGTACACTTGCGGGTGTTGAGGATGGTGAAGTGTTGATCACGCTTGATGCAACCAAAACCACTGACCCTGTGACTATTGGCCTGAAATTCGAATGGCTGGCTGATGCCAAGCTGGTTCTGACCGATGACCTGATTACAGAAATGCTGCGTCAACGCAAAGCCTCCGGCATTGTTGACGAAGAGCAATTCGACGAAATTCAAACCGACAACGGTTCCGAGGAGGACTGAATATGGCTATTACGAGTGCTAACCAGCTGGAACTGCTGCAAACCGCTGAGGCCGTTGCCCGCGAAAAGATGATTGATCCAGGTCTGGTTATCGAAGCGATGGAAGAGAGCCTCGCACGTGCTGCGAAATCTCGCTACGGCGCGGAAATGGATATTCGCGTATCTATCGACCGGAAAAACGGCAAGGCGACCTTCACCCGTGTGCGTACGGTTGTTGAAGATGGTCTGCTGGAAAACTACCAAGCTGAACTGACCGTTGAGCAGGCGAAACAATACACCACTGACCCTACCGTTGGTGAGGAATTGTCTGACGAAGTTCCACCTGTGGAAATGGGTCGCATCGCGGCACAATCTGCGAAACAGGTGATTTTGCAGAAAATTCGCGAAGCTGAACGTGATCGTCAGTTTGAAGAGTACAAAGATCGCGCTGGTACCATTATCAATGGCTTGGTGAAACGCGAAGAATACGGCAATGTGATTGTTGATGTAGGCCGTGGTGAAGCGATCCTGCGTCGCAACGAGAAAATCGGCCGCGAAAGCTACCGCCCGAATGATCGTGTGCGCTGCTATATTAAAGATGTGCGTCGCGAACAGCGCGGCCCACAAATCTTCCTGTCACGCACTGATCCGCAATTCATGGCGGAACTGTTCAAGATGGAAGTGCCGGAAATCTATGATGGCATTATCCAGATTAAAGCCGTGGCGCGCGACCCAGGTTCACGTGCGAAGATCGCCGTGATTTCTAACGATGGTTCTATTGATCCCGTTGGTGCCTGTGTTGGTATGCGTGGTTCACGTGTGCAGGCCGTGGTGAACGAACTTCAGGGTGAGAAAATCGACATTATTCCTTGGAATGATGACCAGCCAACTTTCCTTGTGAATGCGCTGCAACCAGCAGAAGTAACCAAGGTTGTTCTGGATGAAGAAGCTGAACGCATCACTGTTGTTGTTCCTGATGAACAGCTGTCATTGGCGATTGGTCGTCGTGGCCAAAACGTGCGTCTGGCGAGCCAGCTGACCGGTCTTGATATTGATATCATGACCGAAGCTGATGAATCAGAGCGTCGTCAGGCAGAATTCGCAACCCGGACACAGTTGTTCATGGCTGCGCTGGATGTCGATGAATTCTTCGCTCAATTGCTGGTGTCTGAAGGCTTCACCAACCTCGAAGAGGTTGCTTACGTTGAAGTTAATGAACTGCTGGTGATTGACGGTGTTGATGAGGACACTGCAGGTGAATTGCAGACTCGTGCACGTGAACATCTGGAAGCTGAGAACCAGAAGGCAATCGACAAGGCGCGTGAAATGGGCGTTGAAGACAGCCTGTTCGCGTTCGAAGGTCTGACTCCACAAATGATCGAAGCCCTTGCTGCGGATGGCGTGAAAACACTGGAAGATTTCGCGACTTGCGCGGATTGGGAACTTGCCGGTGGTTGGACTGTTGTTGATGGCGCGCGCGTCAAAGATGATGGTGTTCTGGAAAAATTCGATATGACGCTTGAGGAAGCGCAAAATCTTGTGATGACGGCACGTATCCAGCTTGGTTGGGTTGATCCAGCTGATCTGGAAACCTCTGATGACGAAGCGGATCTTGACGGTGTAGACACCGAGGAGGCCGAGGCCTGATCTCAGGTCTCGGAGCGCTGATATGGCACGAGGTGGCCGCACAAAAGATCGTGATACGTCAGAACGGCGTTGTATTGCGACGGGTGAAGTCCAGCCGAAAGCTGGACTGATCCGATTTGTCGTGGGTCCCGAGATGCAAATCGTGCCCGACGTGAACGAAAAATTGCCCGGGCGCGGCATCTGGGTCGCAGCAGAACGCGAAGCCCTTGAGAAAGCAGTCACCAAAGGATTGTTCTCTCGGGGTGCTAAGCAAAAGGTACAGGTGCCAGACGATCTGGTGGAATTCGTTGAAAATGCGTTGCTACGCAACCTGATCAACCTGATTTCATTGGCGCGCAAGGGCGGTAATGCAGTAACGGGATACGAAAAAGTGAAAGGGATGCTTGCCAATGATTTGGCAGACGTCCTGATACAGGCCTCTGATGGGTCGGCCCGTGGGAAATCCAAGCTTCGTCAACCTGAAGGCGAAGATAGTTTTATAGGCATTTTGACCGGCCAAGAATTGGGTTTGGCTTTCGGACGGGAAAATGTGATACATGGCGCGCTTGCGACTGGCGGTCTTACGACGCGTGTAGTAGAGGAAGCCAAACGTCTGACGGGCGTGCGCGGCAATGGCGGTGACAACGGTCACCGGAAAGGTTATGAGACCACATGAGTGATAATGACGGCAAAAAGACATTGGGCGTTCGAAGCGGACAGCCTGGTAACGTAAAACAAAGCTTTAGCCATGGCCGCACGAAAAGCGTTGTTGTGGAAACGAAACGCAAACGCGTTGTCGTGCCAAAGCCTGGTGTTGCGAAACCTACGGGTGGTGGCGGCGCTGGCGGCAACCCTTCACGGCGCCCAGCCGGTATTTCCGATGTGGAAATGGAACGTCGCCTGAAGGCTGTTCGTGCTGCGAAAGCTAATGAAGCTGCTGAAGCTGAAAAGCGTAAGGCGGATGAAGAAGCACGCGAGCTAGCACGTAAAGAACGTCGTGCTGCTATTGAAGCGAAAGAACGCGAAGAAGTTGAACGCGCTGAACGTGCCAAAGCTAAAGTAGAAGAAGAAGCACGCAAAGTTGCGGAAGCGGCTGAAGCCAAAAAACGCGAAGCTGCTGCTGCACGTGCGCCGGCACCTGCCGCTGCGCCTGCTCCAAAAGCTGCGCCTTCTGCGACACCTGCGGATGCCGAAGCTGCTGCCGCACGTGGGCCGAAGCCTTCTTCTGCACCTCGCAAAACGGATCGTGAAACACGTCAACCGAAGAATAAAAACCAGAATGATGGTCGCCGGTCCGGTAAACTGACCCTGAACCAAGCATTGTCTGGTGGTGAAGGTGGACGTCAGCGTTCCATGGCCGCGATGAAGCGTAAACAAGAACGCGCTCGTCAAAAAGCTATGGGCGGTGCGGTTGAACGCGAAAAGGTTATCCGTGACGTGAAGGTTCCAGAAGCAATTGTTGTTTCTGAGCTGGCGAACCGTATGGCGGAACGTGTTGCGGATGTTGTGAAGTCTCTCATGAAAATGGGTATGATGGTCACACAGAACCAAGCGATTGATGCCGATACTGCGGAACTGATCATCGAAGAATTCGGCCACAAAATTGTGCGTGTTTCTGACGCGGATGTGGAAGATGTGATCGATAGCATCACTGACAATGATGAGGATCTGCAATCTCGTCCACCAGTGATCACCATCATGGGCCACGTTGACCATGGTAAAACTTCGCTTTTGGATGCGATCCGCAAGGCGAAAGTTGTTGCTGGCGAAGCCGGTGGTATTACACAACACATTGGTGCCTATCAGGTTACGACCGATAATGGTGCGGTCCTGTCTTTCCTTGATACTCCGGGCCACGCGGCGTTTACGTCAATGCGGTCTCGTGGTGCACAAGTGACTGATATTGTTATCCTTGTTGTAGCTGCGGATGACTCCGTTATGCCACAAACGATTGAGGCGATTAACCACGCGAAAGCGGCTAATGTGCCAATGATCGTTGCGATCAACAAATGTGACCGTCCAGCTGCTGACCCAATGAAAGTACGCACCGAACTGCTGCAACACGAAGTGATCGTGGAGCAAATGTCTGGTGAAGTTCAAGACATCGAAGTTTCTGCACATACTGGCCAAGGCCTTGATCAACTGCTCGAAGCGATTGCGCTGCAAGCTGAGATCCTTGAATTGAAAGCCAACCCTGATCGTTCTGCTTCTGGCGCTGTGATCGAGGCTCAGCTTGATATTGGCCGCGGTCCTGTTGCAACTGTTCTGGTTCAGAACGGTACCCTGCGCAAAGGCGATATCTTTGTTGTGGGTGAACAATGGGGTAAAGTTCGTGCGTTGGTCGATGATCAAGGCAATCGTATTGACGAAGCTGGTCCTTCCGTTCCGGTTGAGGTTCTTGGTCTCAACGGTACGCCAGAAGCTGGTGACGTTCTGAATGTGGTTGATACCGAAGCACAGGCGCGTGAAATCGCTGAATATCGTGAGCACGCTTCGAAAGAAAAACGTGCTGCGGCTGGTGCTGCGACGACACTTGAACAGCTGATGGCGCAAGCGAAGCAGAGTGAAACTGTGTCAGAGTTGCCAGTCTTGGTAAAAGCTGACGTTCAGGGTTCTGCGGAAGCGATCGTTCAAGCGATGGAGAAAATCGGCAACGACGAAGTTCGCGTTCGGGTTCTGCATCACGGTGTTGGTGCGATTACAGAATCTGACATCAGTCTTGCGGAAGCATCTGGCGCGCCAGTGATGGGCTTTAACGTGCGTGCAAACGCATCTGCCCGTAACAGTGCGAATCAGAAGGGCGTGGAAATTCGGTATTATTCCGTGATCTATGACCTTGTGGATGATGTGAAAGCTGCGGCTTCTGGCCTGCTTTCAGCTGAGATTCGTGAGAAATTTATCGGTTATGCGGAGATTAAAGACGTCTTCAAAGTTACTGGAATTGGCCGCGTAGCGGGCTGTCTGGTTACCGAAGGTGTTGCGCGCCGCTCTGCTGGTGTGCGTCTGCTGCGGGATAACGTTGTAATCCATGAAGGTACGCTGAAAACACTGAAGCGCTTCAAAGACGAAGTGAAAGAAGTGATTTCCGGCCAAGAATGCGGCATGGCGTTTGAATCTTATGATGATATCCGTGCAGGTGACGTGATCGAAATCTTCGAACGTGAAGAGATCGAACGTAATCTCGCCTGATCTTGAGGTCATATAACTAAAGAAAAAGAGGCGATGAAAATCGCCTCTTTTTTCATTTACAGATTATAAAACGTGTTTTTTAGGCAGCTTGGGCCGCAACAGGTTTGCCCTTGAAGTCTGTGTTGCCGACGCGAACAACGATACGACCATCTTTAAGTTTGCGGACAAACGTGCCCTGCACTGAAACGCAACTGCCAAGTAAAATAGTTCGAAGCATGGAATATCCCCAGATGTCAGTTTCGGACGAATTGGCAATTACCCGTAAAAAAGAGAACTAATACGCAAACCAAGTTAATTATTTTGGTTTCGCGTGTAAATGAATCAATTACATACAATTATACCCAGTCGCGCAAAATGGGAATTAACGGTATATCGGCTGGTGGCATCGGGTAATTGCGAAGATCTTTTGATTTCACCCACTTAAGGGTTTGACCTTCGCGTGGCTGCATCTGACCCGACCATTTCCGGCAGGCAAAAAGGGGCATTAAAAGATGAAAACTTTCGTAAGAATGGCTGGCAAAGGTTAACGGCGCGAGGCACGATTCCCACGTTTCGATACCCAATTCTTCGTGTAATTCGCGAATCAGCGCAACTTCAGGAGTTTCACCGGCCTCAATTTTGCCACCTGGAAACTCCCAGAGACCGGCCATAGATTTTCCTTCTGGGCGTTGCGCTAAAAGGATGCGGCCATCAACGTCAATTAATGCGACGGCTGAGACAAGAAGAGTTTTCATGATCGGTAATCTGCGTTGATTTCAATATAGCGTTTGGTGAAATCACAAGTCCAAACTGTGTCTTGGGCGGCCCCAAGGCCAAGATCGACGGAAATGACGATCTCTTCGCGTTTCATATAGCTAGCACCCGCATCTTCTGAATAGGATTCAGCGACCCAGCCTTTTTCAGCGACCAGAACGTCACCGAAGCGAATGGAAAGCAGGTCGCGATCGGCCTTTGCCCCGGATTTACCGATGGCCATCACAATGCGACCCCAGTTGGGATCTTCGCCCGCAACTGCGGTTTTCACCAGTGGTGAATTGGCAATCGCCATGGCGCAACGGCGTGCGTCAGCGGTGCTGTCAGCACCTGTCACCTGAATTTCGACGAATTTTGTAGCGCCTTCACCGTCTTTTACGACCTGATGTGCAAGATCGCGCATGACGCCGTGTAGGGCGACGCGGAAGGTGTCATAGTCACTGCTGCCCTCAAGGATCTCAGCGGCGTCTGATTGGCCCGTAGCGGCCAAAATCAGGCTGTCTGACGTCGATGTGTCGCTGTCGACGGTAATGGCGTTGAACGTGCGATCTGTGAGCTCTGACAGCAGTTTTTGCAGCAAGGGCTGTGCGATTTTTGCGTCAGTGAATATATAGACCAACATTGTAGCCATATCGGGCGCGACCATGCCGGAACCCTTGGCAATACCTGCGATCTTCACGCCAGATGGTGTCTGCGCAGCGCAACCTTTGGGGAAGGTATCGGTGGTCATGATCGCATCTGCGGCGTCTTTGATGGCGTCGGCCGCCAGAGCGGCGGTCAGATCTGCAATCTTAGCGGTAATACGATCATCGGGAAGGACTTCGCCAATCACGCCGGTAGAGGCCGTGAAAACCCGTGCTTCTGGTAGGCCTGTCGCGGCGGCAACGGCATTGGTTATGCGTTTGACCGAAGCGACACCATGCGCGCCCGTGAAGGCATTGGCATTGCCAGAATTCACAAGGATGGCAGCACCTTGCGATGCGTCATTACCTATTTTTTCTTGGCAATCCAGCACGGGTGCAGCGCGCGTTGCAGATCGTGTGAACACGCCCGCAACGGCTGAACCCGGGCAAAGCTCCGCCAGCATCACGTCTTTTCGGCCCTGATATCGTACCCCGGCTTCTAGCGCGGCAAAGCGCACGCCTTTGATTTCGGGAAGGGTTGGAAAGCCGTTTTTTGGTGCGAGCGGAGAGATCATGGGTTTAGTGCTCCATATCGAAGGTGATTGTGGACAGAAGCTCAGGTGTGATTGCTTCGTCTTCTACGTGGGTGATGGTCGCGGCTTCGGTGAGAGCGGTGACTGTTTCCTCAATTGCGGTCTGCTCCAATCCAGCAGCCAGCTCCGCACGCACATCGTCAAGTGCAGGGGCGTCTTTTAGGCGTGTTTCGGTCAGTTTGATAACATGCCAACCAAACTGAGTTTCAACTGGTGCAGAAACGTCACCGGCTTCAAGCGCGATAACGGCTTCTTCAAAAGATGGCACCATCATGCCTTTACCAAACCAGCCAAGTGCGCCGCCATTTGGGCCGGATGGACCTGTGGACTTTTCACGCGCAAGTTCAGCAAAGTCTTCGCCAGCTTCCAAACGTGTCACAAGTTTAAGGGCCTCGTCTTCGGTTTCAACCAGAATGTGGGCGGCGTTGAATTCGGTTTCTGGTGTGGCGCCTTCATATTCCGCAGCATAAGCAGCAGCGATGGCGTCTTCCGTAATCCCAGCTTCAATTGCCCGCGTAATCGCAACACCGGCACGGATTGCACGGTTTTCGTTTTCGATCATCAGACGGCTTTCTATATCGAGGTCATTCCCAATAGATGCAGAAAGTACAGTTTGTTGGATCAGCTGATCCAGGATGCCCTGAAACAGAACGTCATCGGGAAGTTGTTGGTATTGTTCTGGAAGATTACGTTTGGTGGCAATCATGTGACCTAACGTGATTTCGGTACCATTTACGGTTGCAATAACGGTGCTGGCGTCAGGGCTTTCAGCAAAAGAAGGGGTGGCAAGCGCAAAAACAAGCGCGGTTGCGGTCAAAAACTTAGTGCGAAAAAACATCTGTTGTTCCTTTGAGTTCCACGCAATGCGGCGTGACGTTGACACATGCCGGTCGCCCCCTTACATCACCATTGGTCAAGGGGGTGTGACACATTCTGACAAACCTTCTATGGCGCGGCGCGAACCTGTTCAAGGCGGCTTGTGGCGCAGTTTTATCACGAAGGCATCAGGCGGAGAAAATATGCTCGGACTCGGAACAATTGCCAAGAAAGTTTTTGGTACCCCGAATGATCGGAAGATCAAAGCAACCCGCGTGATCGTGGCGAAGATCAATGGTCTTGAGCCAGAATTTGAAAAGCTGTCTGATGATGCGCTGATCAGCAAAACCCATGAACTGCAAGAACGTGCAAAAGGTGGTGAAAACCTTGATGCGCTTTTGCCCGAAGCTTTTGCCAACTGCCGCGAAGCGGCCCGTCGCGCCCTTGGTTTGCGGGCGTTTGATACGCAGTTGATGGGTGGGATCTTCCTGCACCAGGGCAATATTTCGGAAATGAAAACCGGTGAGGGCAAAACCCTTGTGGCGACCTTCCCGGCTTATCTGAATGCGCTGACAGGCAAGGGCGTGCATGTTGTGACGGTGAATGATTACCTCGCCAAACGTGACTCCGAATGGATGAGCAACGTGTTTGAAGCGCTTGGTATGACCTGTGGCGTGATCTATCCGAACCAACCTGATAATGAGAAGAAAGCCGCTTATAATTGTGACGTGACGTATGCCACGAATAACGAGCTTGGCTTTGACTACCTGCGTGACAATATGAAATCCGAGCTGAACCAGATGTTCCAGCGCGACCATAATTTCGCGATTGTCGATGAGGTCGATTCGATCTTGATTGATGAAGCGCGTACGCCGTTGGTTATTTCCGGTCCTGCGGAAGATCGCAGTGAACTTTATGTGACGATCGACAAGCTGATCCCACGTTTGAATGACGATCATTTCACCGTGGATGAGAAAACCCGCAACGTGACCTTTACCGAAGAAGGAAATGATGCGCTGGAAGAGATCCTGCATTTCGAGGGTATTCTTGAAAAAGGGCAATCCCTCTATGCCCCGGAAAGCACCACGATTGTGCACCACGTTAACCAAGGTCTGCGGGCGCATAAGCTGTTTACGCGCGATAAAGATTACATCGTTAACGGCCAAGAAGTTGTACTAATTGATGAATTTACCGGACGTATGATGTCTGGGCGCCGCCTGTCTGACGGCCTACATCAGGCGATTGAAGCTAAAGAAGCTGTCACGATTCAGCCGGAAAATGTGACACTGGCTTCCGTGACCTTCCAGAACTATTTCCGCCTATATGACACGCTGTCTGGCATGACCGGTACGGCGCTGACGGAAGCGGAAGAATTTGGTGAGATTTACGGTCTTGGCGTGGTTGAAGTGCCAACCAACCGCCCGATTGTGCGTAAAGACGAACATGACGCTGTTTACCGAACCGCCAAAGAGAAATTCGAAGCGATTGTTGAGGAAATCAAAGAGGCGAACGCGTCTGGGCAACCTATGCTGGTGGGGACGACCTCGATTGATAAGTCAGAATACCTCGCACAGTTGCTGACTGAGGCTGGGATCAAACACAATGTTTTGAACGCCCGTCAGCACGAACAGGAAGCCCAAATTGTGGCTGACGCTGGTAAGCTTGGAGCGGTCACAATCGCCACCAACATGGCTGGCCGTGGTACCGATATTAAGCTTGGTGGCAATGTTGAATTTAATATCATGGCAGCCATTGCCGCTGATCCTGATGCCCATCCTGATGAGCTGCGCGCCAGCATTGAGGAAGCGCATAAGGCCGATGAAGAGGCCGTGAAAGCGGCGGGCGGTCTGTTCGTTTTGGCAACAGAACGCCACGAAAGCCGTCGGATTGACAATCAGCTGCGCGGGCGTTCTGGCCGGCAGGGTGATCCTGGTCGTTCGGCTTTCTTCCTGTCACTTGAAGATGATCTGATGCGCATTTTTGGGTCTGAACGGTTGGACAAGATGTTGTCACGTCTTGGCATGAAAGAGGGCGAAGCGATCGTGCACCCATGGGTGAACAAATCGTTGGAAAAAGCTCAGGCCAAGGTTGAAGGGCGCAACTTTGATATCCGTAAACAGCTTTTGAAGTTTGA
>Ga0209395_1008539_pt1 | contig 10397 bp, 6 predicted proteins | sample GOMGulsemesocosm_3_FD_184635 | JGI IMG/M metagenome (GOLD analysis project Ga0209395, IMG submission 184635) | Methane-oxidizing microbial communities from mesocosms in the Gulf of Mexico - GOM9D Gulf of Mexico (SPAdes) (version 2) | ecosystem: Environmental > Aquatic > Marine > Cold seeps... | reverse complement strand
CGGTAATCACCGATGCTCGGCCAACTTCAGACCCCGTACCAGCGGTCGTTGGGACAGCAACTATGGGTGCAACACCTGATTCATTAACGCGAGTCCAGTTGTCCCCTACATCTTCAAAATCCCATAGCGGTGCATTTTGGCCAACCATAAGTGCTACCGCTTTAGCAGCATCAAGTGCAGATCCGCCGCCAAAGGCAATAACACCATCATGTTCACCCTTTTTATATGCTGCAACACCATCTTCTACATTCTGGCCTGTCGGGTTACCCTGAATGTTGCTAAAAAGACCACAGCGTAGTCCTGACTTATTACAATGATTTACAGCTTCACCGATCATCGGCAATACCACTAGCCCAGGATCTGTAATTAACAAAGGGGCCTTCATGTTTAAATTTTTACATGTTTCCGCTAACTCATTTATACGCCCTGCACCGGCAAGGATACTATTAGGATAATTCCAGTTAGCACTTAATTTATTCATGATATACCTCTTAAATACTCATTATTTATCTCTTAAACTTTGGTTTTGATATGGAAGGATTTTGCTCGGATAAAGTTACCAAAACCTAATTTTGATAATGTATAACCACGGCCAGTGTTTTTAACCCCTGTCCATACTAATTCAGGATCAAGATAATCACAGCGATTAACAAAGAATGTACCGACTTCCAATTCATTACCGAGTATTACCGATTTTTCTATATCAGCGCTGAAGATGGATGCAGTAAGACCAAATTCACTATCATTCATCAATCTAATGGCTTCTTCATCTGATGAGACTTTCATAATGCCAACAACTGGGCCGAAACTCTCTTCGGTCATTACTCGCATCGTGTGATCAACATCAGTTAATACCTGAGGTGCCATATAGGCTGTACCCGCTTCATCCAAATCAAATTCAGTTGGGTTAATATGAGCTTTGGCCCCCTGTTTGACTGCTTCAATAATTTGCTCGCGGACAAACTCAGCTGCAGAAGTGCGAACTAATGGGCCAAGTGTTGTTTCAGTGTCGTCTGAACGACCTAACTTATATTCTTTTACAAGCGCAATAAATGCCGCTAAATATTCATCATAAATTGATTCATGAACATAGATACGTTCTATGCCACAACAAGATTGCCCTGAATTAAAGAAAGCACCATCGACTGTACTTTCAACGGCATATTTAAGGTCGGCATCTTGACGAATGTAAGTAGGATCCTTACCGCCTAGCTCTAGACCTAGATTAATGAAACGACCAGCGGCAGCGTGCTCAACTATCACTCCAGCAGGTACAGAGCCCGTAAAAGATACCGCGCCAATTTCAACAGATTTAATTGCCATTTCCGTGTTTTCATGGCTCATATGAAGGAACTGGAGTACCCCATCGGGTAAACCAGCTTTAGTAAAAGCTTCAACTATGCGCTCAGCGCAAAGGGGGGTTTGTGCTGAATGCTTAAGAATAACACTATTACCTGCAAGTAAAGCTGGCATAACAGCATTAATAGGTGTGTGTAGCGGATAGTTCCACGGAGCGATCACTAACACCACACCGACAGGCTCGCTTGTTATATAGCGCTCAAAACCTGTTTTCTCACTCGTTTGTATGGGTGCTAGTACTTCATCTGCAATAGAAATTAAATAACGTGCTCGGTCTGCGAAACTTGCAACTTCTCCTGCGGCAAAACGAATTGGTCGTCCCATTTGCCAGCAAAGCTCTTGTGCTATTTTGTCTTTATTGGCCTCAAACGCCTCTACTGCCCGACTACAAATTGTCTTTCTTTCGGCTAAACTAACTTTACTCCAAGCTTTCTGAGCTTTCTGAGCTTGAGTAATAATACTTTTGACTTGCTCTACATCAGCTAAAGGACGTTCTATATAGATAGAACCATCTATTGGCGATAGTGTTTTTTGAGTTTGACTCATCATTCATCCTCTAATTTCAGCTATAAGGAGGCCATAGGGCACATATTATTCCTTAAATTAATCTAGATAATTTCAAAATATCGATTCATTTCAAAATCAGAAACATGTTTACGATACTCAAGTTCTTCCCACTCTCTTGAAGTGGCGAAATGATCAACAAAAGTATCACCAAACATTTCTCTAGCAGCATCAGATGCTCTTAAACGTTGGGTTGCATCCCATAGGGTGGTAGGCAACTTTAAATGCGAAGGGTGTTCCTGTTCATATGCATTACCTTTTACTTGCTGCTCTGGCTCCCATTCATTCATAATGCCATAAAGACCTGACGCCAAAGCAGCAGCTAAGGTTAAATAAGGGTTACCATCAGCTGAACCCAAGCGATATTCAACTCGTTGAGATTTTGCACTACCAGGGATAACGCGCAATGCGGTGGTTCGATTTTCTACACCCCATGTAGCATCAGTTGGTGCCCAAAAACCTGGAATTAGTCGCGTATAACTATTAATGGTGGGGGCAATAAGGGGTAAAAACTCTGGCATTAAACGCTGTTGGCCGGCTAAGAAATGTCGCTGAGTTTTACTCATGTTGTATAACTGTTTTGGATCATGAAAAGCGGATCCAGAACCATCACGATTATTAAGAGAAACATGTATATGACCACTTTGCCCTGGGTAATCCGTCGACCACTTCGCCATGAATGTTGCCATTAAGCCATTACGCTGAGCCAGCACTTTCATGAATGTTTTGAACAATGCCGCTTTATCAGCTGCATTGGCTGCACTGTCAACAGCAATAGCCGCTTCAAGTACACCGGGCCCAGTTTCCGTGTGAATACCCTCAATGGGAAAGTCCATTTTCTCAGACATGTCTAAAATTTGTTCATAAAGATCAGAATGTACTGAACTACGTAAAACGGAATAACCAAACATGTCAGATGACAGGGTTTCTAGGTTTTTATACCCCTTTTCGCGGGCACTTTCTGGCGTTTCTTTAAACATGAAAAATTCATATTCAAGTGCAGCAAAAGCATCAAAACCCATATTTTGTGCTTTTTTGATCACTCGATGAAGTAAGTTACGTGGACAAACGGCAGCGGCTTGCTGTTCAAATTCACCAATAAAAAGCAACATGCCCTTTTCAAAAGGGATCTCGCGACAGCTTTCAGGCACAATGCGAACAGGAGCATCAGGGTATCCCGTATGCCAGCCAGTAAAAGACGCTTTAGTTCCGTTACCGTATAGCTGATCATTAACGTCCCAACCTAAAACGACATCACAGAAAGCAAAACCATTATCTAATGAGGAAAGAAACTTTTCTTTACTCATGTATTTTCCACGCATGATACCGTCAATATCAAAGATCCCCACTTTGACATGACTCAAACCGCGTTCCTTAACAACTTTTTTGGCATCTTCGATAGTTTTGACGTCTCTTGGTTTTATCATTATTTTTACCATTTATAATTTTTATTCTTAAGTTATTTAATATTAGTACAATAAAAATTAATTACTTAGCTGACGTCGATGATCGTATACACCAGCACTTTCCATGGAGATATTTAACTAGAAGGGACTTGATAGAAACGGGGAAAGTCTCCCATTCATCTTTTTATTTCAGCTTGGATCCCGTTTGAGGGATTGCTGATATGCCACTTTACTTAAGGTTATAGATATTAAAGTATTAACGAGTCATATTGGTCTTTTGAAAAATCGGATAAAACAGACTACAGACTTAGTCCTGTATAGATTTTCGTATAAGCCTAAATAATACTATTGGTAATTTCAATTTAATGAAGGAATAGATAAGTCAATGACTAACGATTTTATGGTTGATAAACGTACGACTATGAACTGTTTTTCGAATTTAAGAAACGTAGAAGTATCTCAAGGTTTAGTTGGCTCATTCGACAAACCAAAAGGAAAGTATAGAAAGGGAAATCATTAAGCAATAACAACTGGGTTATTGCATAATATAAAAGAGAAGAAAAATATTACTGGCTCATTTCATCCTTAAAAACGTTTCATTTCACCACTCTAATCGGACATTAACTTCCCACTTATAACTTAAAATTAGAACTTAAACTAGTTACTCACTTGTGAGGAAGATTAAAACTTTAACATCAATCGGCGTATGTTACCCTTGGATTTAGATAGTAGAACTCTAACTCTTTTCACTAAAGAGACATAGCAAAGTGCATTAGGCAATTCACCAGTCTCTAATCATCAAATTTTATCTTCTTTTAACTTACACCTCAAAACGATGCAAGCATTAAAATATTAAAATTCCCAGAAATAATTGACATTAAAATTAAAGCCCAACTCCTCTTTTATTCATATCGCAAAGCTTTAATTGGTTTAGCACGTGCCACTTTTATCGCATTTCCGCCAACAGTTAACCAAGCAATGGCAATCGCTAATAAACTCGCCGCCAAACAAATGGGGATAATAAACCAACTATCGATGCGATATGGAAATTGCTCTAGCCACAGCGACATCGCCCAGAATGAACCAATACTCCCAATTAAGCTGCCAACCACTATTGGTTTTGAAAATTGCCACACTAATAATTTAACAATATCGCTAACATCAGCCCCCATCACTTTACGTAAACCAATTTCTTTAGTGCGTCGTTCAGCAGTAAGACTCGCTAAACCGAACAAGCCCATGCAAGCGACCATTACCGCTAGACTTGACGCAACAGCTAACATTACAGACATTCGTTGCTCTTCAACAAATTGAGCCTCGACAGTCTCGCTAACAAGCGTACGAACAAACGGCACATCGGTAATATTTTCTTGCCAGTAATTCTTTAATATTTTCTCAGCAGCAATGGGAGAGCCTTTAAAATGTACCGCTAAAAAGCCCGCACCATTAACATCGAAAAGATAAAATTCAGGCGTTAACGGGTCACGAATAGTACGATAGTTGGTATTAGCAATCACCCCAACGATGGTGGCATTGACAATCATGGGCCACTCTAATTGAAAAGTTTTACCGATCGCATCGTTCGGCTCATCACCAAAACCAAATTGCTTAACCGCTAATTCATTAATTAACACATTAATCTCAAATGGGCCGGGATTGTTATCAAATTGCTCTGGTGATGGCGGAACATCTTGCCCATAACTTAAATCAAACATTCGTCCAGAAAGCAGTTTGGCATCAAAGGTTTGTTGGTATTCAGAATCAATGAATTTAAAAGATGCATTATGTTTCGTTAAATTATCACCATCAATAACTGTTAACTCAGAGGTTCTTTGAGCGCCGGTAGATGGGAACAGCTCAATGTAGCTCGCAGAGATAATACCGGGTAACGCCTTAATTTGTTGTTGAATAGCCTTTTGTCTTGGTACTAAAGTTTCACGGCCAACCCCATGTAAAATTACAATATGATCTTTATCGTAACCTAACTCAATTTTACTTGCGTGATCCCGTTGAGCATAAATTACCACTGCGCAAATAATTAAACTAATAGAGACAACAAATTGAAAAATAACCAATATATTACTTAAAGTGGCGCTGCCTGAAGCTCTTGTGGATTTATTCGATTTTAAAATATCAGCTGGTCTGAAAGACGATAAAATAAAAGCAGGATATATTCCTCCAATTCCCCCAGCAAAGAGTACTAATCCCAGCATCACCGCTAAGGTATAACCATCGCTATAAGCTATAAGTAAGTCACGCCCTAAAAATTTATTATAAGCTGGCATTAGCAATTCGGCTAGAGCAACCCCTACAACTAGAGCGATTAGTGCAATAAAAATGGTCTCAGCTAAAAATTGAATAATTAGTTGTTTTTGAGATGCGCCAACGACTTTTCTCATCGCCACTTCTCGTGCTCGCCGGGTAGAGCGAGCAATAGAAAGGTTAGTAAAGTTAATACAAGCAATCACTAAAATCAGTACCGCAATAGCAGCAAAAATAATCAGGTTCGATTTTTTATTGGGATAGTTTAAATATATATCTTTAATGGGTATTGTAGTTAGACTAAAGAACTCAGTGGCAATACTGTATTGATCAGCCCAGTAATCGGGTACCGCAACATTATCGGTAACAAAACTAACCAAGTGTTGGTTAATATTTTCAATATTCCCCGTTGGCTTAAGCTTAAAGTAGGTGGTCGTTCTGGAGGCTAACCAGTTATTGAACATCCAAGGTTGCTCGGTAAAGTCATCTTCATTTAACTTAATTAATGCATTAAACGAGAGCACGGTATTACGAGGTAGCTTGCTATAAACGGCACCAACCCGATAATCGTGCTTACTATTAGATTGAGCAATAGTGAGTACTTTTCCGATAACATCAGTATTACCATAATACTTTATTGCTAACTCTTCAGATAATGCAATAGAGCGGTTATCTGTTAAGGTTTGTTTTAGCTCACCTTTTAATACCTCAAAATCAAAAATATCAGCCGTTTCAGGATCAGTTAAATATATCGGTTCTTCATATACATCTTCACCCACAGTAATGATGGGGTATTCCTGAGCGAAACGTGTAGCGACACTAATTTCTTCTGAAAAATAATTGAGCAAGGTTTGTTTGGCTTTTCCTGATACATCGCCGTTGGTCCAAGGATCATTTCCCGGTGAGGCTATCGATGAGCTGATTCTATAAATATTATCCGAATCGGTCCAAAATTGATCATATCGATTTTCATCGATAATAAATAAAATCAGCATAAGACAGGTACCTAAACCTACCGCTAAACCGAGTATATTTATGGCACTATAAAGCCTATTGTTAAGCAAGTTTCTCAGCGCTATCAGCAAATAATTTTTAAACATATTTTTCCTTTACCCCTACCGATAATTAAGTATGGGTATATTAAATGAAGCAATTTTGTGACTCAGCAGTTTACGCGGCACGGACATTTTCGGTAATGACATTACCATCAAATAAATTAATGGTTCTGCGAGCATAATCAGCATGAGCGGGATTATGAGTGACCATAATAATGGTAGTGCCCTCTTCGTTTAACGCTTGCAACATTTCCATCACTTCTTGGCCATGGGCACTATCAAGGTTACCGGTTGGCTCATCGGCCAAAATCATGGTTTGATCGCCTACCACGGCACGCGCTACCGCAACACGTTGCTGTTGACCACCTGATAATTGGCTAGGCATATGTTTAGCACGATGAGCAATACCAACCTTGTCCATTACCTTAGCAACTCGTGATTTGCGTTCAGCACTTGGAATGTTGTGATAGAGCAAGGCTAGCTCAATATTTTCTTCAACCGAGAGTTCATCAATTAAGTTAAAATTCTGGAAAATAAAACCAATGTTCTTTTTTCGAATTGCCGCTAATTGTGCTTCTGAGTAATTCGAAATATCTTCGTCATCAAATAAATATTGCCCTGATGATGGGTTATCGAGCATGCCAATGATACTAAGTAAGGTTGATTTCCCACAACCCGACGGACCCATAACGGCAACAAACTCGCCACGTTCTATTTCAATATTAACGCCATTGAGGGCGGTAGTTTCTATTTCATCGGTTTGGTACGTTCGACTAAGTCCGTGTAAATTTAACATCTTGATTTTCCTATTTTTTAATATTGATAATTACTGATTGAAATTAAGTTGTTCGATATCTTGGTATGTGTTGTATGCACTAGTGATGACCCGATCACCGACCTGTAATCCCGTTAGCACTTCGATATATTTATTATTGCGACGCCCTAAACTTATTGAGCGCTTTACCGCATGGCTGCTATCTGCATCAACCACAAACACCCTGTGTCCGCCGGTATCTTGATAGAAGGCCCCATTCGGGATCAAAATGGCGTTATTGGCATCCCCTAAGGTCAATTTGGTTTGTACAGTTTGACCTCGGCGTATTTCTTGAGGCTGATCTCCGATAAAGGTGAAGTCGACTCTAAACAACCCATTTTGTACTTGTGGATAAATTTTCGAAATTTTCAAATGATAGTTTTTAAATTTGGCTTGTTGACCAATATCGATGCGTGATAAATAAAACTCATCAATATTCGCCGTTAACTTATAATCGTTAGGGGTATCGATTTGCCCGAGACGCTCACCACGGCCAATGCTCTGGCCAATTTCAACATTAAAGCCAGATAACTTGCCATTAACCGGTGCTTTAACATTCATGTTTGCTAAATTCTGCCTTGATATACCTAAGCTGCTCTCTAAGCGCTTACTGGTTTCTTGTAAAAATTTTAGTTGCTCTTGTTGCATGTGATTATCTGATTGCTGGCTCTCTAAAGTAATCTTCAAACGGTTTTGATACCATTGAAGAGTATCTTTTGTATCATCAAATTGACTCTGCACTACCGCACCACCGCCAACCAAGTTTTGTTCTCTATCTAATTTCCGAGTCAACATCTTAATTTGATAATTAATATCTATTAAATTACGTTTGTGTTGTAAACGATTTTGCTCAAGATTTAATTCAATGGTACGCATATTATTTAATTGATCGGCAACACGAGTTTCGTTACCAAGCACATTTAATTGCAACGAGGCATTTGAAAGCTCAACAATTAAATCGCCTGCCGTTAAGCTAGCACCATCTTCTACTAATATTCGTTCAACCCTCCCCCCCTCTATCGCATCAAGATAAAGCGTTTTCGCTGGTATCACCTGTCCACGTACAGGGATAAAGTCTTCAAAGATTCCACTAGTAATGACCGAGATTACAATTTCCTCTTGATTAATGGTTAATGATTTGCCGACAGAAGCAAACGTAATTTGGTACCATAAAAAACAAAAAGCAAATACTAATCCGCTAATACTCAGTACCTTTTTAAATGGATTTGTAGCCCTCGATATTTTTCGGTCCATGCCTGCACCTGTAATAGCACCCGATTTTTTAACAATATGAGGACTGGAATATGCTGTATTGGTTGTTAATTTGTTTAAACTTTCCGACAAAGTATTAATATCCTTAATTAAAATTTTCTGCTTACTAATTGAATAACCGTTACGTTCTAAAAGGCAAAATCTATACCACACTGTTCCTCATTGATTTTATTAGTTTTTTTTAAATCGTCAGGATAGATGACAATCATTCTGTACATTATCGTACAGTAGGTGTACGGTATTAGACACTTCAATAAATTAAAAGTATTCCCTTGAAAATAAATGCGAACATATTAATTATTGATGATGATCCAGATATTCTTCTTTCTGGAAAGTTATTATTAGAATGTCACTTTTCGAACATTACCATTTGCGAGCGCCCTGAAAGTATTCCTCAATTATTAAATGAGAAAACCTTTGATGTCATTATGTTAGACATGAACTTTTCTCCAGGTGAGAGTAATGGCAGACAAGGCTATCTATGGTTAGAAAAAATACTACTCATAGATCCGCAAACTGTTGTGATTATGATCACCGCCCATGGTTGTATTGATATTGCCGTTGATACAATGAAATTAGGTGCAACAGACTTCATTGCTAAACCCTGGCAAAACGAAAAAGTCATCGCGACTCTATCTTCCGCAACTCAATTGAGTAAAGCTCGTAAAGAAGCCAAAGAGTTGAAAACAGCCAACAAGGTTTTAGCTCAAGCTTCCTCAAAACAACTCAATCAACAATTATTGGGGAATTCTCCCGCAATGAACAAGGTACACTCTTTAGTTGAGCGATGTGCACCTACTGATGCAAATGTGTTGATTTTAGGTGAGAATGGTACCGGAAAAGAACTTGTTGCCAGAGAAGTTCATGCACAAAGTTTACGCAGTGATCATATATTTATGTCAGTTGATTTAGGCGCTATTTCAGAATCATTATTTGAAAGTGAACTTTTTGGTCATAAGAAAGGTGCATTTACTGGTGCTAACGAAAACCGAGTTGGTCGGTTGCAAGCAGCTAATGGCGGCACCTTGTTTTTAGACGAAATAGGCAATATACCATTGCATTTGCAGTCTAAATTATTAACTGTTTTAGAACAACGTTTGGTTACACCAGTAGGAGCAATCACACCCCAAGCATTTAATGTCAGAGTTATTGCTGCCACTAATGTCAGTAGACAAGATTTAAGCCTAGAGACAAAATTTAGACAAGATTTATTATTTCGTTTAAATACTGTAGAAATAAGTTTACCCCCGATAAGAGAGCGCAAACCAGATATTGAAATGATCGCTACTTATTACATTGATTTTTACAGTAAAAAATATAGTAAGATTATTAAAACAATGTCGAGTGATGCTTTAAGCGCCGTAGTGAACTATTCCTGGCCTGGCAATGTACGGGCTTTAAGACATGCCGTTGAACGAGCGGTAATTTTATCAGAAGGTCATCAGTTTAGCCCTCTTGATTTTCAATTAAATATCCCACCAGTTAAAAATAGTTTTAACTTGACTACGACAAGTAAAGTCGATGAAGAAAGTAACGATTCAGTGAATGATTTTAATTTAGAGCGTATGGAGAAAAACATCATCTCTGCTGCGTTAAAAAAGCATAGATACAATATTAGCCATGCGGCTAAAGAACTAGGCTTAACGCGCACAACTTTATATCGTA
>Ga0209395_1008529_pt1 | contig 10411 bp, 8 predicted proteins | sample GOMGulsemesocosm_3_FD_184635 | JGI IMG/M metagenome (GOLD analysis project Ga0209395, IMG submission 184635) | Methane-oxidizing microbial communities from mesocosms in the Gulf of Mexico - GOM9D Gulf of Mexico (SPAdes) (version 2) | ecosystem: Environmental > Aquatic > Marine > Cold seeps... | reverse complement strand
CATTAATAAAAAGTGTTATTGTCAAACATGATACTATAATTACAATTGTACCACCTTTTTTTATTTTAAGTACCCCTTTTATTAATATTAGAATATATCTATAATATATAAATAGGCCAACAAGCCCAACGTCTACTAATAATTCAATGATATTATTATGCGCATAGAAATTTTTTCCTACAAAGGGATATACCGTGTTAGATAACACTCTATAATTATTTATTCCTATACCCATAAACGGATTTGCTTTAAACCATTCAAGTCCATATAGAATCAATAACACACGAGATGAATCCTCGGCTCCTGTACTGTTTCCTGTAGCAATGTTTACCGCATCCATCATCCGACTTCCGATCACTGCATAAAAAGAAGGTATTTTCATTACAATAATAAACATTAGTAATAAAAAAGACGAAATCATAAATATAGACACTAATTTATACTTTGATTTCAAAAAGAGATAGAATGAAAAAGGAAAAAATATTAAAACTAAGGCCGTTCTAGATCCCGTAAACAAAATCATAATAAAGAACAAAACACACAAAGTATAATATAAAAACCTTTTAATTACATTAAGCCTTACTAGTTTAAACATTATAAATATACAATACATACAAAAAGTAAAAGTAACGGCTAATGCATTTCCATTAATACCATTTTCAGAATCACTCATGCGTTCTTGCCCTAAAGTAGATAGATCAAAATAAAATAAAACAAAAAATAAGAATAAAATATTTGCAAATACAAACACTTTCAATACATCTAGCAATCGTTCATAATTAGAACAATACTTGTATATACCAAATGTAAAAACCATCAATTTTATCATCTGCATAACCGACCAATAAGACAATATTGGTCTCAACGCCCATATCGAAGAAAGAAGAAAAAACAATAAAACTTGAAAGCTCCATTTGTGATATTCTTGAACTTTAAATTTCAGCAATGAATATCTAGACATTGAATAGATAATCATTAATGCACAAGGAAGATATCCTACCATTTCCGAAAACGGAAACATATAAACAATAAAGTACAATAATAACAAAGTCAAAAATATTAAATCTGAAAGAGATTTAACATTTGCTTTAGTATCTATAAATTCTACTAATATATTTTTAGACATTGATATCAAACTAATTAAGGAATATTATATAATATCCTTCAATAAAATTATTTTTTTACCTAGATAGGTGAAAAGCACTGAAAAAACAAATGCAGTAACGAATCCTACAAGAGGTAAAAAATATTCGTTTATATATATCGGCAAAGGTGTGTGATAATACATGAAATCCAAAATCATCTGATGAAACACATATATTCCCATAGAAAAAACCCCTATTGAATAAGTTACTTTTTTTAATTCTTTCCTATTTTTTAAATAAAGATTCACCCCAATAAATAAGGCTATTAATCCAAAAGTTTTAAAAAATCTAGCTTCTATAAAATGAATAATTTTTGAAATAACTGACACTTTAGTCAATTCAACATAATGATATAATGAAAAAAGAAGAAGGAATAAAAATAGGAATAAAAAAAACAAATTAAATCGTACTAACTTCCTCTTAACATATTCTTTGTTTCTATATATGAATACACCTAATGAAAAATAATACAAGTACTGAAAACTATGGCCTATACCAAAAGGAATAAAAAAGAAATATTTTATAATAATTAAGAAAAAAGATAATAATAATATGAAATTAATGCTCATGAATTTCTCCAATAATTGGAAAAACAAAAAACAAAAGAACAGCATAGGTAAAAACCAAAAATGATGAACTCCATTAAATAATTTGAACACTATCCCCTGATAGCTTACATCTTGATACTCGCTAAATAAGAGCATGTAAATCCCTCCCCAAGCTAAAGCAGGTATGATAAGCCTTTTTATTTTTTTTTCAAATAATACAGTAAATTTAAATTTTCCTTTTAATAGAACCTGAGATGCATATACGTATCCTGAAACAAACGTAAATCCTTCTAACATTATACTATATGATAGATTTGCGATAAGGCTATAAGCCTTTACATCCACATTCGTGTAAGGGAAAGGGACTTCCCACGATCCTCTAAAAAAACATATAGAATGATACACTAATAATAACACAGTTACCACCACCCTTAAAAGAACAACTTCATTCATTTTCTATCAATTATTTATCTATGTGTAGTTTTAATATTTTACCTAATTCTCTACTAAATACAAAAGACATAATCAAAACCTGCCTCATCAAAAAACTTTAATTCTCCTATATATTATTCCTATCTACAAGATTGGTAGTTATTCTAATTTGACACTGTTTCTAAACTACTACTAAACCATAAACTATTTAATGCGTAAACAAAATAATGGAGACTACTGTAAATAAAAAAATCAGTATATTTAAACAATCCCTTCGATTTGTTTTTCATTCTCAATAATTTTTTTTGATTTTATCAATCTATATACAAACTCAGTAAAGTATGCAATAACAGCAACCATAACCATTGAAGATACGGTAACGTAATCAAATACATAAAACACTAAAAGACTACTACAGTACGTTACTGTTGTAATAATAATACTGTATAATATATATTTATTATACCCAAAAGCTACCATTAAATTTGAAGAAATAGATCCTCCTATAGATAAAAATATTGGAGCAATTAAAAACAATCTGATAGAAAATAAATCTATAGACTCATTCATAAAGAAACCAACAATATACTCAAGGAAAACATTAACTAATATTACAAACATCAATGTAACTCCAGTAGATATTAACATACCTTTTTTAAACAGTTTAACATCTCTATCTTTAGCTATTCGTGGAAATAACACCATCGAAATTATACCACTCGGTTTAGAAATTAGGCGAACTAATTTTGACCCTAAGTCATAGATTGTCACTTCAGACATACCTATCACATTTGCCACTATAATATAACTAAACTTATCTTTTATGGTACAGATAATACTTGTATAAAATAAAGGTAGTGCCTCTTTAACGTATATTTTAATCTTAGTTTTTTTTGGTTTAATAAATGAAAGGTGGTATTTATATTTCATAATATAAAAAGAAATTCCACCGCCAATTAAATAGCCGATAGCAGAAAATAATGGCACATAATAATAGTCCTTTTGCTCGGTTACAAATATAAATATTAACACCAGAAAAATTGTTCTTATAATAATATTGATAAATGTAATGGATTTCATTTTTTCAATTCCTTGATAAAAAAATTGAGGAAAGAGTAATTCATTAAATGTTATTCCAAAAGAAAACAAAAACAATAAAAAATGCTTTTCAAAAACATCCACAAAACATATTAATCCAAGAAAAAACACCAGCGAGACAATCCAAAGGATAAAACGCACAAAAAACACAGTACTCATTATCTCAGATAACATACGGGGATCCTCTCTATGTATTGAAATATGTTTTGCACTTACACGTTTAAAACTAAAATCTACAATTACAGAAAAATAACTTGCAATAACCTGAGCTGTTATTACATAACCATATAATTCCGCCCCTAAAACTCTTATTAAATAAGGATAGGTAATGAGAGGAACTAGCATTAAATAAATTTGCAATAAAGTAATAAATGAAAAATTATGAAATATTACTTTATTTTTATCATAAATGCCTTTTAGTTTATTTAACACAACCATCAGAGGACGAGATTATGTTTAAACTCAAACGAGTTCCTCTTTCTACGTCAATAGAAAATTTCTTTCCTAACACTTCCTTATAATATTTAGGATGTAAACCATATCCTGGTCTTACCGAACGAATATTTTTATCAGTAAGAACATCACCTCTTTTAACATCTTCGGTAACATAAAGTGATCGAGAAAACCCTCTTCCTGATTTCATTTTAGGAGTTAAACTATAATTAATTTCTCCAACAGCCTTTTCTGCCATTCGTACAGCATTTACCATTTCCGTAAATTCTTTTTCATCTAAAGAAAAGGAAGCATCGGGTCCACCAATATTTTTATTTAATATAAAATGTTTTTCTATTACTTTTGCTCCAAAAGCTACAGCTACAACAGGAGTAACGGTACTCATTGTATGATCTGATAGTCCAACTTTTACATCAAACCTTTTTTTAAGATCCTTAATCATTAGCAAATTAGCTTCTTCAATCGGAGCAGGATAGGATGAAGTACATTTTAATAAGGTAATATCGTTATTTCCTACCTTTCTACACGTATCTACAGCTAGTTGAATATCTTCATCTGAAGCAATTCCTGTTGACATAATTATCGGCTTCATGGTTTTAGCCGCATATTCAATTAAAGGAATATCAGTTATTTCGAAAGACGCAATTTTATATATTGGATTTCCTAAACTTTCCAATAAATCTACAGCCGTAAAATCAAAAGGTGACGAAAAACAAATTAGGCCTTCTTTCTTAGCTGCTTCAAATAAATCTTTATGCCACTCCCAAGGGGTATAAGCCGATTTATACAAATCGTGTAAATATTGACCATCCCAAATAGTACCTTGTGTGATCATAAAATCTTTTTTATCGCAATCCAACGTAATTGTGTCAGCCGTATAAGTCTGTAATTTTATTGCATCAGCACCTGTTCTTTTTGCTGCTTTAATCGTTTCAATTGCAACTTCTTTACTTCCATTATGATTGGCTGACAACTCAGCTATAATAAAAACAGCTTCGTTTTCTTTTAATACATCTCTATACATTTCTTATTCTATTTTTTCTCCAATAACAAATTTAACATCTTCATTATTTCGAATATATTCAAACTCTATAACCCCATTTGGGGCTTTTACTAAAACACGTGGTTCTACTTGTAAAATCAAACCATTATTTTGATCCGCAGAATAGCCTTTATCTACTATATTTACTTTATCAATAATGATTTTTTTTCCTTGATACCAACAAAATGCACCTGGATAAGGATTAGATTGAGCTCTAACCCAATTTTGTATTCTCAAAATTTGCCAATTCCAATTAATTAAGCCATCAGCAGGCGTTCTTTTCCCAAAATAGGTAGCTTTAGTTTCATCTTGTTTTACCAACACAAGTTTATTGTTCTCTATTTTATTTAAAATATCAACTATTATTGAGCAATATATATATTCATATTGCTTTAAAACATCTGCTCCAGTATCCTCTGGCTCTAAAAATATCTCTTTCTGAGATACAATATCTCCTGCATCACACTCTTTCGTCATTAGATGAGCAGTTACTCCTACTTTGTTTTCTCCATTAATAATAGCCCAAACATGTGGAGTTCTTCCTCTATATTTTGGTAATAATGAACCATGGAAATTTATAGAATATAATGTTGCTTTTTTCAAAATATCTTCTTCTACTAGAAATAAGTAATTAACAGAAAACAATACATCTATTTCTTTATCCGCCAAAAAGTCAGATGCATTCCCTTTTCTAGGGTTTCCGACAAATAAAGGAATTTTCTTTTTTATAGCAAAATCTCTTATCTCAGTAGAATGTGAATCTGTAAAAATAAAGACAGGACGAACAATACTGAAAATTGTTTTTAATGTTTGATACCCCAACCCTCCTGAAAGTAAAAATCCAATGCCCAAATTATCTTTCATCATTTTTTTAAATATTTGCAATTAAAACTAAAAAAGCTTCTTTCTGGTTCTTATTAAATAATTTGTATTGGTTATTAATTTTTTTTAGTTTCCTAGAATCAACTGATTTTACAACCTCTTGAATTAATTCTTTAAAATCTAAAGAATTCTTATGTTCAAAATCAGCTCCATCAAATAAAATATTATAATGTTTAAATCCTTTATAAATATTCAGCTGATTTTCTACAAAATAGCCTGCGATTAAGTTAATTCCAACACAACAAAGTTCATAACTAATAGTACTACAAGGAGCAATTGCCAAATTGCACCTTTTCATTAAATCACAAAGATTTTTTTCGTTTAAATTAGAGTGCAATTTAATGTTTTTATTTTGTTTTGCTAACACAAAAATATCTTTATGCTTATAAGCTCCTCCTAAAACAATATTGATTTCTACGAATTCTGAAAACTGCAACAATGCTTGTGTTGCTTTGAGGCTTAAATCATATGGATCTGCTCCTCCAAAACATACAAAAGCAGTATCTATTTTATTTGGCTTACATTCGTTTTTTACTTCGTTTAAAAAATGGGGTCGTAACATAGCGTAATCAGCACCCAAAGCAAATTTAGTGTAAGATTGTGCCTTAAAATCACTTTCTTTCACATATAGAGAGTGATTTACCACAATATCCGCGTACATATATTCAGTAGTTAAATCGTCAACGTAAATTAAAAAAAAACCTTGATCTTTCATTGCTTTTTGATAAGAGCTAATAAAAGAATATCCGTCGGCAATTACTAGGTAATCTTCTACTCTGAATTGCTCAGACAGCCACTTTGCTTCTTTCTCTAAAGGAATATTTAGTGGAATAATTTTTATTGGATAATCACTAGGTATTATCTCTAAAACGGAATCTTCTTTGGTAACAAATATAAAATCATAATTGCCTCTATACATTTCTACTAGAGCAAATAAACGGTATAAATGCCCTAATCCTGTTTTTGAATTTCCATCAGCTCTAAAAATTATTTTCTTATTCATTTAGCAACTTATATTTTAGTTCTGCCAATTTCCAATCTATTTCATCATCTATATCTTGAGATTCCATTGCTGAAATTTCAAGACCAAAAGTATTATCTGTCCAAAGATTTTTTTTACTTAAAACTTGTTCCGTTTTAAAATAATAAAACATCCCTACATCATGAAAACATTCTTTTAAATCTTGAGATCTAGTTTTTAAATGTTTTGTTTCAAACATTTCTATCCCACCCACATTTGTTTTTTTTAAAGCTCTTTGAATAGGATGTCCATATTTTACAATAGGAAATACACTTTCAAACGTACCACCCATTAATAAACGATTCGCTTCCGTTAACAGTTTTGCAGTAACAAAAGGAGCACAAGAATATAAGCAACAAGTATTTTTAAAACTAATTCCATCTTTTTTATACTTTAACAGTACTTCCTCTATAACGTCGAAAGTTGTAGCATAATCATTTGAATTAATCTCGCTACGCATAAAAGGAACTTCTGCTCCATAATTACGAGAAATTTCAGCAATTTCCTCACTATCCGTAGAAACCATTACAATATCAAATAAATTTGATTTTATAGCAGCTTCTATAGAATAAGCTATTATAGGCTTCCCTATAAATTCTTTTATGTTTTTTTTTAGGATTCTTTTAGAGCCTCCTCGAGCAGGTATAATACAAATATTATTCATTTACAAAATTTAAAACTTTTTCAATTACAAAATTTTGTTCATCCTCTCTTAAGGTAGGAAACATAGGTAAACTAATACAGCGATTATAATAATTTTCTGCATTTTTTAAATTCGCTTTATCATAACCAATTTCTTTATAATAAGGTAAATTATGCACAGGTATATAATGGATTTGAGCGAAAACACCATTGGTTCTTAAATGCTCATACAACCCTTTTCTATCGTCAACTTCAATTACAAATAAGTGATGTGCATTGTAATTATTTGATTCTAAGGATTGATATTTAACAATACCTTTAAAGGCTTTTTTATATCGTTTCGCTATTTCATTTCGTAAAATAACACCCTCTTTATTCTTTGCTAATTGTGTAATACCTAAAGCTGATTGAATATCGGTTAAACGATAATTGAACCCTAGTTCTTGCATTTCATAATACCACCCTCCATGGTTTTCAGCCATGCTGTCCTTGGTAATTCCGTGGGAACGCAAAGATTTTAATCGCTGGTAAAGTTCCTTAGAATTGGTAGTAACCATTCCTCCTTCCCCACAAGCAATATGTTTTACAGGATGAAAAGAAAACACAGATAAATTGGTGTATTTACCATTACCACAAGTGTTTTTAACGCCCTTAGAGTCGGTAAAATATGCACCTGGTGCATGACAAGCATCTTCAATAATCCAAAGTCCATGTTCCTTAGCTAAAGCTTTAAATTTCTCTAAGTTCACAGGTAAACCTGCAAAATCTACAGGAATAATTCCTTTAAAGAACCCTTTAGGTTTTGACTCTACTAATGCCTTTACTTTTTCGAAGTCAATTAGGTAACTATCAGGATCAATATCTGCAAACCACACTTCTGCTCCTGCGTATCGTATACAATTTGCCGTAGCAGCAAAAGTGATAGGAGTAGTGATTACTCTATCATTTTTTTGTAAATCAAGTGCCAATACTGACAAGTGTAACCCGGCTGTAGCGTTACTCACAGCTACAGCATATTTAGCACCTACATATTCAGCAAACAAGCTTTCAAATTCCTGAACTTTAGGTCCTTGAGTTAAAAAATCTGCTGTTAAAGTTTCAATTACAGCGTCAATATCTACTTGATTAATATTTTGTCTTCCGTAAGGAATTTTATATTTAGACATTCACTTCAAAATTAGGATCTACAAATTTTTTCACTAAATCCCTAAGACTTTCAACTGTTTCCCATTGTTCATTATTTCCCGAATTATAACTAAATTCTTCATCAACCAATTTAGCATTGAAATGTGAAATATATTCTTTTACATCAAAATTTGGTTTTAAAGGTAATATGGCATAATACTTCCCTAAATCATAGGTATTCATTGCGTCAGAAATTGTAATCATTTCCTCATGTAATTTTTCACCTGGTCGAATTCCAACAACTTTTTGCTCACAATTCGGACCTATTGCCGTAGCCACATCAACAATTTTGTAGGAAGGTATTTTAGGCACAAACACTTCACCTCCCCACGCATTTTCAATAGCATCAAAAACCATTTGGCAACCATCTTGAAGAGAAATATTAAAACGTGTCATTTTTTCATGGGTAATGGGTAATATCCCTTCTTCTCTTTTATTTAGAAAAAATGGCATCACTGAACCATTAGAGCCCATAACATTACCGTACCTTACCACGGAAAACGTAATATTTCTTTTACCTTTAATATTGTTTGCTGCAATAAATAACTTATCTGAAGCCAATTTGGTGGCTCCGTATAAATTTATAGGAGCAGCAGCTTTATCAGTAGACAATGCCACTACATTTTCTACTCCCATCTCTAAGGCTGCGTTAATAACATTCTCTGCTCCTAAAATATTTGTCTTGACACATTCCATTGGGTTATACTCAGCCAAATGTACATGCTTCATAGCAGCCGCATGAATCACAATATCTATCCCTTCAAAAGCTCTAATCAATCGTTCTTTATCTCTTACATCACCAATGAAATATCTTATAGCAGGATACTTTTCCTCAGGAAATTCCATTGCCATGTTAAAATGCTTCTGCTCATCTCTTGATAAGATAACCAAGCGTTTAACATCTGGATTACGTTCTAAAATAAGTTTTGTGAACATTTTACCGAAAGATCCTGTCCCTCCGGTTATTAATATCGATTTACCGTTTAAATTTAACATACCTCTTTTGTTTTGTTTGTATCTTTTTATTTTAAATTATAACTTCTTATCAGCTATACTTCCTAATACACCTTTAACATCATAAATTACTCCTTCTCCTTTTAAATAGTTTGTATAATCTATTTCTAAAAATGAATCATGAGATACCGCCAAAACTATAGCGTCAAATTTTTGTTTAGGAAGAGCTTGCAATGCTTCTAAATTATATTCCCTTTTCACTTCATCGCAACTTGCCCATGGATCAAAAATTGTAACATTTGTATGATATTTTTTTAAAGCTGAAATAACATCTACTACTTTTGTATTCCGAACATCAGGACAATTTTCTTTAAAAGTAATTCCCAATACTAGCACATTGGAACCTTTTATTTTAATGTCTTTTACAATCATTGCTTTTATTAACTCTGAAGCAACATATTCTCCCATACTATCGTTTACACGTCGACCAGCCAAGATAATTTCTGGATGATAACCAACTTCTTCTGCTTTTTGTGCTAAATAATACGGATCAACCCCAATACAATGCCCTCCTACCAAACCAGGAGAAAAAGATAAAAAATTCCATTTCGTACCAGCCGCTGCTAGAACCGCATTGGTATCAATATTTAATAAATTAAATATTTTCGCCAATTCATTGACAAATGCAATATTAATGTCTCGTTGTGAATTTTCAATAACTTTAGCAGCCTCGGCTACCTTTATAGTAGGTGCTAAATGTGTACCTGCGGTTATTACAGCAGAATATAAATTATTTACTTTTATACCTGTTTCTGTATTCGATCCTGACGTTACTTTCAGTATTTTATCTACAGTATGTTCTTTATCACCTGGATTAATACGTTCCGGAGAGTAACCTGCATAAAAATCTTTATTAAATGTTAATCCAGATTTCTTTTCTAAAATTGGAATACAAACTTCTTCTGTCGCACCAGGATAAACAGTAGATTCATAAATAACAATATCCTTT
>Ga0209395_1008520_pt1 | contig 10423 bp, 10 predicted proteins | sample GOMGulsemesocosm_3_FD_184635 | JGI IMG/M metagenome (GOLD analysis project Ga0209395, IMG submission 184635) | Methane-oxidizing microbial communities from mesocosms in the Gulf of Mexico - GOM9D Gulf of Mexico (SPAdes) (version 2) | ecosystem: Environmental > Aquatic > Marine > Cold seeps... | reverse complement strand
GGCATTTCACAACAACTTGGAGCGGGCGGGAACCAGTTATCAGAAACTGCTGGATGACGCCCGACGTCAGCTGGCCCAGATGTATTTGGAGGAGGGTAAGTCGGTCACCGATGTAGCCTATCTTTTGGGTTACAGCGATAGCAGCAATTTTACCCGAGCCTATAAACGCTGGACCGGCAAGTCGCCGTCAAGTAATCGGCACTCTATTCTTTAGGCTAATTTCAATCTCCAATTTAACGCTTCTTCGGCACTATAAGTTGCCAAAGCTGACGCATGAGCGCTTCGTCATAAGACTCTAGTACTGGTGCCAGAGTGCCTTAGTATCAGCTGCGGGTTGCTACCAACTGCGCTTCAGATCCAGTCAGAAGATGACCTACAAATCGACCGAATCTGACAAACCTTTGCGCAATAAAAAGGGAATAATGGAGCCTGTTTAAATAAAACGGTGCGGTCATGACTTATTCCTCCCAATCCAGTATCTCCAGCCCATATTACCTCGAAGCATTTTATCATTGGGAAGCGGCCAGTGCGGAACAGCTTTTTGTTCGAGAGTTTACCGGCGAGGAGTGGAAGGAGTATAGCTGGAGAGAATTTGGCGCTGAAACCCGTTCTATGGCAGGGGCTTTACAGAAGCGCTACCAAAATGTTGCAGATAAGCGTGCGATTATTCTGAGTGACAGCTGTGCTCATTGGTATTTTTCCGATATTGCCGCGCAACTTGCCGGATTTACCGTGGGCGGATTACTTACCACCATGTTGCCTGAACAGGTTAAACATTGTTTTGAGGTGATGGATGCACAGGTTTTATTTTTAGGCGCAGCGGAAAACTGGGACGCGGTTAGGCATGTCGTACCTGATAATATTGATGTAATTTCGCTGCCTTCTATAGACGGGCCTGTGGGATCTATTTCATGGGACAGTTTTTGTTCTACAGCTCTTCCTTTGAAGGGGAGGGTGTTGCCATCCTTTGACGATCCCGCGGTGGTTATTTTTACTTCTGGCACCACAGGGTTTCCCAAGGCGGTTATGCACTCAGTGAGAACCGCATCAGGAATCTATGGCGTCTTCGCTAAAAACAAAGATATTGGAGCCAGTCGACATATTAGCTATATGCCAATGGGGCATGGTGCCGAGCGATGTACTTTTGGTTATCAGCTGATCACTAATGGTGGTCAAATTACCATTAGCCGAGGACGAGAGCACTTCGCTGAGGATATGGAGATTGCCGATGTCGATTGGTTTGTCGCCCCCCCTCGTCTATGGACGAAATTTCAAAAGCATTTTACGGCTGAACTCGCTGGGGGTGAAAAGCCTACGGTCGTTGAAGGCGACGTTATGCCCAACCTCGAGTTAGGTAAAAAAATTCGCAAAGCGTTGCATTTGGAAAACGCAAAATTTTTGGGGACTGGAACGGCCCCTATCCCAAAAATAATACAGCAGTGGTACGCCAATGCCGGCATGGTGATTTGTGATATGTACGGGCAGACAGAGTGTACACCCATTACGCTTAATACTCCCTCGGTCTATCGCCTGGGGTCTGTAGGTAAGGTTGTTGATGGGGCGGAGGTTCGTCTGTCATCGAAGGGAGAAATTCTCGCTCGCAGTTCTTCAGTGATGCTGGGTTATTTAGGTGACCCGGATGCAATGGCCGAAGCGCTTGTCGACGGTTGGGTGCATACCGGAGATGTTGGCTGGCTCGACGAAGACGGTTTTTATTATATTGTTGGACGGATAAAAGATTATTTTAAAACGGCAAAAGGCAAATATGTTGCGCCCATGCCGATAGAGTTTGCATTCGCGCATTCGGACATGCTCGATCAGCAATTGTTGTGTGGTCGCGGGCTTTCAAAAACTGTGTTGTTGGTAATTTTGTCAGAACTCGGAGAACGCGCGACGAAAGAGGAGGTCAACAACGAGATGGCTGCCTTGGCTTACGTTATCAACCCCTCTCTCGAAAAGCACGAACGTATTGGTCTGTTTGTGATTTGTCAGGCGCCATGGACTACAGAGAATCGGCTTTTAACACCCACACAAAAAATGGTTCGCAACGCGATCGAAACCAAATACTCACACTTGGCGTCCCTGGTTGACGAGACGAACAAGGAAGTAGATGTCGTCTGGGAGTCCAGTTACGTAAACAGTTGTCGCCAGGTTGAAAACAGTCTGTGTTGACACTTATTTTAATCCATTAGTACTGGAGGAAGACTATGAGCAAAGGTTTAGCCATTATCGGTATTGCTGAAGTGCCGACCAAGCGTGACCCGGAGCGCACCCGATGGGATATTCTATTGGATGTTTGTATGGGGGCCGTACGCGATGCGGGTATCGACAAAAACGAGATCAATGCTGTGATCTCTCCCAACCCCATGGCGCAGCCAGAAATGCAGAACGACATGTCTCTGGGTAAAATCCCGGAAGTGCTCGGACTCAAAGGCTGTCGCGATATCTGCATTACCAACGCGGGTGGTGCTTCCAATACAAACTGTTTGCGTCTCGCCCAGGAGTTGATTGACTCTGGTCAGGCCAACTTCGTGCTGATTCCGCACACCACGGTACAGTCGGATATTCCACCGGCGGACTTGATCAACTTCTTCGCCACCGCACCGCTCGACAAACAGTGGGAATATCCCTTCGGTGTTACGTTTAACGGCTCTATGGGCTTGATCACCCACCGTTACATGTACGAAACCGGCGCTACTAAAGAGCAGATGGCTTCCATTACAGTTGCTCTGCGAGCCTGGGCGGCGATGGATCCCATGTCTATTTTCTACGGTAAGCCAATTACCTTGGACGATGTACTCAACTCTCGAGAAATTAGCTCTCCCTTGCGCGCCAAGGAATGTAATCTTTTGGCTGACGGCGGCGGTGCCATGGTGGTCACCTCCCACGAAATCGCCAAGAAAATGGGTAGCGGCCGTCACGCCTACAAGCTGGGTCACGGTACACGTTTTATGAGTGCTACCCCGTTTGTGCGCGAAGACTTGTTCCATCGCGACTCTTACCGCGCGTCCAGTCAAGACGCGCTGAAGCAGGCCGGTATGAACATAGAGGATATGGACTTGCGTCAAATCTACGGTGCCTATCCCTATACCCAGTGTTCCGCACTGGAGGGTTACGGCTCGGTAAAGGAAAACGAAGGCGCCATTGCTTGGGCCGAAGGCCGCTGTGGTCCGGGCGGTGATCTGCCCTGTACCACCATGGGTGACGCCACTGGCCGCGGTCACACCGGCTCCGGGGTGAGTATGGCGTTCTATATCGACACCGTGCGCCAAATTCGCGGCGAAGCGGGCGATCGTCAGATTGAAAACTGCAACAACATTATCATTACCACCTCCGGCGGGTCGGTAATGAATACCTGTACAACCGTATTCGGGAGTGAACCACGATGAGCGAGTACAACAAGCCTTTACCCGTTATTCAGCCCCACAGTAAAGCTTTCTGGGATGGCACCAAAGCTGGCAAGCTGTTAGTGCAGCAATGCCAGGATTGCATGGCCTATATGAGCTATCCGCGTCAGTACTGCACCGAGTGCTGGTCTGACAATATGGGTTGGAAAGAGTCCAGTGGTAAGGCCACTGTGTTCTCTTTCACCGTGACCTATGAAGGTGTTGAGCCTATGTTCCAGGATGACCTGCCAATCATACTAGCCTGGGTAGATCTGCCTGAAGGTATTCGTATGACCACCAGTTTTGTCGATTGTGATCCTGCCGATGTGGAAATTGGCATGGAGGTTGAGGTGGTGTGCAAGGCGGTTACCGATGAGGTCTCTATCCCCTATTTTACACCGGTGAAAAAAGTGTGATAACCCCTGCGGTGCGCCTGGACTTTCCAGCGCGCATTTTTTTGCGGTGAGAGCAATAGTTGCATGGGAGAAGCGGAGGCGAAACCCCCGTTATATATAACGTTTGGAGTGTTGATATGTCTGGCTTTAATAAAGTGATTGATTGTTACGAAGAGGCTTTAAACGGTCTCGAAGACGGTATGACAATTATCGCGGGCGGGTTTGGTGCCTGCGGGGTGCCAGAGAACTTGATTACCGAAATCAAGCGTCGCGGCGCCAAAGATCTGACCGTGGTCTCCAACAACTGCGGTTCCGACAATTTGGGCTTAGCCGTGTTGTTGGAAGAGAAACAGATTAAAAAAATGGTGGCCTCTTACGTGGGAGAAAACCGTTTGTTTGAACGGCAGATGATGGAAGGCGAGATCGAGGTCGAGTTGACTCCTCAGGGCACGCTAGCGGAGAAAATACGTGCTGGAGGTGCCGGTATTCCAGCTTTCTACACTGCCACGGGTTACAACACCCCGGTGGCTGAGGGAAAAGATGTTCGCGAATTTAATGGTCGCAAGTATATTCTTGAAGAGTCCATTACTGGCGACTTCGCAATCGTCAAAGCTTGGAAGGCCGATACCTACGGCAATCTAGTTTATCGCCATACCGCACGCAATTTTAACCCCATGGTTGCCACCGCCGGCAAGATTACTGTGGTGGAAGTGGAAGAGATTGTCGAGCCCGGCGAGTTAGATCCAAACGAAATTCATACTCCGGGAATCTATGTCGATCGCTTGATCAAAGGCACCTTTATAAAACCTATCGAACAACGCACTGTGCGGACGGCCTAAGGAGGCAAAAGAATGGCACTTTCACGTGAACAACTGGCGATGCGGGTAGCGCAAGAGCTGCAGGACGGTTACTACGTTAACCTGGGCATAGGTATTCCAACCTTAGTGGCAAATTATGTGCCCGAAGGCATGGACGTGATGCTGCAGTCTGAGAACGGTTTGCTCGGTATGGGGCCATTCCCCACAGAGCGCGAAGTAGATGCCGACCTGATCAACGCAGGCAAACAAACCGTTACAGCGATCAAGGGCGCATCGATATTTTCCTCGGCGGATTCCTTTGCAATGATTCGCGGCGGCCATGTAGACCTAACGGTGCTGGGCGCCTTTGAAGTGGATGTGTTGGGCAACATCGCCTCTTACATGATTCCGGGCAAGTTGATTAAAGGCATGGGCGGAGCAATGGATCTGGTTGCGGGTGCCGACAATATTATCGTCACCATGACCCACGCCTCTAAACACGGTGAATCAAAATTACTACAAAAATGCAGCCTACCTCTGACCGGTGCGGGGTGCATTAAAAAAGTGGTGACCGATCTGGCTTATATGGAAATTGCCGAAGGCAAGTTCTGGCTCAAGGAACGAGCGCCAGGTGTTAGCGTCGACGATATTGTCAAGTTGACGGCCGGTGAACTGGTGGTGCCGGAAGTAGTGCCGGAGATGGAATTTTAGTTGGGTGTAGGAATTGAATGAGGTTCGTTCGATTTTTTTAGTGATTTGAAAACTGACAGCTAGAAGCGGTAGGGCACAAGATGCAAACAATGAGTGACTTGTCTTCGGCTTGAATCACCTTGCCGCTAGTTGCTTAACGCTTTTTTACAGGAGAATACAAAATGAGTGCACGCGAAGTTGTTGTCTTAAGCGGCGTCCGCACCGCCATTGGAGATTTTTGCGGTAGCCTAAAAGATATTCCGCCCACCGATCTGGCGGGTCAGGTGGTTGCCGAAGCGGTTAAACGCGCCGGCGTCAAGGGCGAGGACATCGGTCATTGCGTAATCGGTAACGTTACCCATTCTGACCGCCGAGATATGTACATGAGTCGCGCTGCCGCGCTAAAAGGTGGCTTGCCCGAAACCACTCCGGCATTGACCGTTAACCGCTTGTGCGGGTCCGGTCTGCAATCTATTGTGACCGCCAGTCAAATGATTCTGCTGGGCGATTGTGATGCTGTGGTTGCGGGCGGTGCCGAATCCATGAGTCGAGTTCCCTATTGGTTGCCCAGTGCGCGCTTCGGTGCCCGTATTGGAGATGCCGCCATGGTCGACGCCATGTCTGGTGCCTTGACCTGCCCTATAGAAGATTATCATATGGGGATTACCGCTGAGAATATTGCGGAGAAGTGGGGTATTACCCGTGAAGAGCAGGATACCCTAGCGGTGGAAAGTCATAAGCGTGCCGAATGTGCAAGCCTGGAAGGCTACTTTAAGGAACAGATCCTGCCGATAGAAGTTAAAACCCGTAAAGGTATTCAGATTTTTGAACGCGACGAACACGTACGCCCAGGAGCGACCCTAGCGGATATGAAAAAGCTGCGCCCGGCTTTTAAGAAAGACGGCACGGTGACCGCCGCTAACGCCTCTGGCCTCAACGATGCCGCTGCGGCATTGGTAATGATGGAAAAAAGTACCGCCGAAGCCAAAGGCTTAAAGCCTATGGCACGTTTGGTGGGCTATTCCTTTGCCGGTGTCGAGCCCAAATATATGGGGATTGGTCCTGTACCGGCCGTTAAGTCGCTACTCGAAAAAAACAATCTTTCGGTTGCCGATATTGATGTCTGGGAGGTGAACGAAGCCTTTGCTGCACAAGCAATTGCGGTGTGTCGCGATCTGGACTTGCCAATGGAAAAAGTGAACCCCAACGGTTCAGGAATTTCTCTGGGACACCCGATCGGCGCCACTGGTTCAATAATAACCGTTAAGGCCTTGTACGAACTGCAGCGCACCCGTGGCCGCTATGCGCTTGTCACCATGTGTATCGGTGGTGGTCAGGGAATTGCTGCACTGTTTGAGCGTATGTAATTACATCCTTCGGCTTCTTAAAAAAGAGGAGGCAAGTTGGCTTCTAGCCCTGCGTGCTTGCCCCCTCCATTGTCGAGTGTGCCATTTGATATCCCAAGCTTGCGACAGATGCCATCAACTTCTGTCCAAGCCTAGTACATCTTTCATGGCCTTGATGGTTTGTTTTTCTGAATACTGTTATTCATGTTGAGATCTCGTTACTCTTAGGTTAGCTGGAGGTTTCATCAATTTTATGGTGTGAATTTCGGGGCAAAGTTTAGTGTAAAGCTCTCTTAAAATTGGGGTGTCCACATTTGAAGTTCTCGGGCATTCATAAACTCAGTCTGGGACGCCGAATTCTGGACTCGCAATGTTATCAAAAAACATGTCGCAATTCCTTTCCCTAGTGTCCCCAATCTATCCCCAGAGAAATGTTATCCCTACAAAACCTTTGATTGTTAACTATTTTTTATTCAGTCGCTCCAGTCCATCATGGGTGCAATAGAAAAAGATCTATTTGGTTCAGGCCGTGTGATTCTTGGTGTTGAGCTGTTTTTCAAGGTTTGTTAACTCTTCGGTTCTTTACTGTTTTTGCCTATTCTAGCCTGTTTTTGCAACAGACGTATCCACAAAATGTCCTTAAAATACTAGGGGAGCTGAAAAAGAACGGCGGTATCGCAACTGCCTTTTAGTGCCTGTCTGTGGGTTTATTCTGCTGTAATTAGCACATCACCATGGACACACTTGAAGGAATCTAAATTAAGGTAGAAAACCTACAATATTCGAGGCTAGAAGCGTCTAATAAAACCTGGGAAATCCACCCTGACGTCAGACAGCCTCCATAAACCACTCCAGGGGAGTCCAGGTTCCCTCGACGTAATTGTTACCCCATTTAGCGATGTCTTGAAGGATTGGTAAGATATCCCTTCCTTTTTTGGTTAAGACATACTTATATCTTTTGGGTTTCGACTGATATAGCTCTTTTACTAACATATTTTCGGCTTCTAACATTTTTAACCTTTCTGCTAGCCTGTTGGTGGGTATCTTCTCAGGTGAGTCAGCTAGCTCAGAATAAGTTTCTTTGCCACAGACTAGGTCCCTAATAATAACCAATGTCCACCTATCACCAAATATATCCAAGCCGTTCACAATCGGGCAGCCAGAACGTAAAAATTGATTGTCAGAACTCATGCTAAACCTCTCTGCAGCGATACAGGAATATTAACTCAATTACTTGCGAAATTGAAGTTACTAATATAAGCTACGTCACTTCAAAATCGTAAGTAACTATAATAAGGCGATCCAGTTTCCAATTTATCGGGAGAATGTCGCTGTGCTTATATATGTCTTAGCTGTGCAGATGACCCGGTTATGGGGGGATACTGCCAATGGACTGATTGCGGGAAAATTAAAAGCACCACTTTCGATTTTGCGGCTTTAGGAATTTTTTGCAGTACTATTCGAGGTAAACATATTAATGAACAAATCAGAATTTAGAGTAGTAATTAATGCCCCAAAAGAAAAAATATGGGAGGTTCTGTTCACTCAGTATGGCGACATTCATGTACACAATCCAGGAATCGTATCTTCAAACTATATGCACGATGCAACAAGTGGCGAATTGAATTGTACAAGGCGTTGCCAGTTTAATGACAAGTTATCTCTAGACGAAAAGATAACTGAAATCGATGAGAATAATAGCTTTACGCTTGTAGTGACGGAACACAATCTTCCATTTATAAAAGAGATGTCTGCCATCTATGAGTTGTCTTCAATTGGAAGTATGACAGGCAACGAAGTGACGGAAGTAAAGATGACTTCTTTTGTTTCATTTTCTCCAGGATTTATGAAATATTTGATGAGAGGTCAATTAGGGAAAGGTCTCGTTCAACACCTTTTTGGATTGAAGTATTTCATAGAAACTGGGAAGACAGTAAATCCGCCTAATTATTCGGAAATTTTTAAATCTTATAAATAGATTAATTATCTTAAGCCGGTGGGCAAGATTGGACAGTTTTCGTCTGCAAGGTTTTAGTGCGGAGAGTTCTCTTAGCCAAGTTTTTTCCAATAGATGCGTGTTGGTGATGGTAGAAATCACAAAGCAGCCCTGATATTTAGGAACTAATGTGGTTAATACGTACAGAAATCATGCGTTTAAATGTTCATAAATATCGACCAAATACTATGAGGGAAAGAATGGAAATATTTCAAAGTAGCACACTGTTTTTAGGAGGGGCTTTGCTAGTTTTTGCAGGTACCATGCGCCTGCTTAGGCCAAGCGGTTCACTGTGCTTGGACACCTTTTTGAGTGATTCTTCCAACAATTTACGAAAAGACCACGATTTGATGAGTGAAATGCGTGGTGCGGGAGTTATCACAGCTCTGTTTGGTATTGTTGCTTTGTCAGGTATTCTGGCGCCAGAAATGAGGCTGACCTCTCTCATCAGCACAACAATATTTTATCTCGGATATGCGCTAGGGCGCGGTGTAAGCTGGGTAACAGATGGCGAACCCACTAAGCGAACTAAGCAAGGATTTGGTTTTGAGATAGTGCTGGGTTCTCTTAACGCTATTGGTCTAGTGAGTGCTTTGATATAGTGCGTTACTACCTTATGTGGATTATACGGAGGCGCAGTCGGATTACTGCTACTAGAAATCGGAAAAGAGCCCAGTTGTTGGGTTCATGGGCTAGTGATAACTTTTGTTTTGGAAGCGCTAATTTCTCAGTATCCTGCAGGCAGTACATGATGAATGCCCAATGCAAGGTTTGCAGCTTTTGTCCCGTTTGTTGTGCGTTATGAACCTCGGGATGGAGCTTGGGGGTGCCTACCTGAAGACATTGATCAAGAGAGCAAGCCTATGCAAGGGATATTGCTCGTACATTTAGCTCCGACCTTAGCTCCATACAAAAGCAGCTGGAGCGAATGGAACGAGATGGCTTATTGATCAGCTTATAAGAACCGTGGTGGGGTTGCACAGTTTTGATGACGTCCGCATAGCCTCAGTTGTTGTACTTCAGTCTACCTTAATATACCGTTCTGAATCCCTTTCAACGATAGATAAGTATTATGACTAAAAACAAATCTGAAATTATCAACCTTCTCAATAAAAGAGCCCCTAATTTCGTCGGAATGTTAGGAGGAAAAATGGTTGATTTCGATGAGAGTCGAGGTCTGGTCTGTTTTGAATTTAATGTTAGCAAAGAGTTTTGTCATTCCGGGGATGTTGTGCAGGGCGGGTTCGTAACGGCCATGTTAGATATAGCAATGAGTCATGCGATTTTCGCCACTAATCTAGATGCGGTTGGCTTGTCTTCATTGGAAATTAACACCAGCTATCTGGAAGTCTCGCGAGCAGGTTGGCTTAGAGCCGAGGGTATAATTCTTAAAAACGGTTATAAAACGGGGTTTATTGAGGGGCGGTTGTATAATGAACAGGGCCAATTAACCGCAACTGCCAGTACCGTTGCACGGATTCAGAGAAAGGTCGCGGTCTGAATCAGAAACTGTACCTTAGAGGAATAGCCGTTTTGAATAAAATGTTCCTGCTTATTACGCCCGCACCTACCGAAAGGCATGGCTATGGACAAAATAAACGACGAACAAATTGCTTTAATTCAAGACAGGCTCAACAACAGGCCTAGAAAATTTCTCGGCGTATAAAACGTCGAATGAAGTTTACGTGGCCATGTGTTTAGCGGCATAATTACGCGGTATCGCACTGGCGACTGAAATCCGCGACTGGAATTTGATCGGCTTCTGATTATAATAAACAAAAATAAAATAAGAAGGGCTACCGGAATGAACCTG
>Ga0209395_1008519_pt1 | contig 10423 bp, 8 predicted proteins | sample GOMGulsemesocosm_3_FD_184635 | JGI IMG/M metagenome (GOLD analysis project Ga0209395, IMG submission 184635) | Methane-oxidizing microbial communities from mesocosms in the Gulf of Mexico - GOM9D Gulf of Mexico (SPAdes) (version 2) | ecosystem: Environmental > Aquatic > Marine > Cold seeps... | reverse complement strand
TTTGGTTATTTGAATATTTGACGGGGTAAACCCCGACCTACAGGTATACTATTGAGTGATTTTTTGTAGGTTGGCCTTCAGGCCATCAAGCTGTTACATCGCGTAGTTTGGTTATTTGAATATTTGACGGGGTAAACCCCGACCTACAGGTATGTAATTGAGTTATTCTTTTGTAGGTTGGCCTTCAGGCCATCAAGCTGTTACATCGCGTAGTTTGGTTATTTGGTGGGACAAATCAAGACCAACAAATTTATCATTATTTCATTTTTCTAACTATTCAGTATTTAGATAATACACTACCGAGAACACCGAGACGCTGCGCTACACCGAGACAATAAAGCGCGATGTTTTTCTCGGAGTTCTCTGTGCTCTCTGTGGTTCGTTCTGTTTTTTGTCTGAATAATTACCGTTTTTTATAAATGTAATATCCACCGATACATACCGTTAACCAAAATATAATTGCAGGGCGAACAAGTTGATCATTCCCTAACCAAAATGAAATCTTATAAGAGCTAGGTTCTAGCAAAAACCCAAATATTAAATAGGGAGAAAACATTGAAATAATTGGATTATGAGCATGTTGGAAAATAATTTCCGTGTATAAGTTTATTATCCAAAATAAAACCCAAAAAACATTTAAAATACCGAAAAAAGCTACGAGGTATAACCATTTATTACCTTTTTTCATTCTTTAACCTGCCATTTTTGCTAAATTGTTAAGCCATATTCCTGCTCTATTAATCAAAGCGCGCTATTTCTTCAAATATAAGGCCCTTAAATTTATGCCCTTTAACCGCACAGAAAAGGTTTTTGATAATATCTTTATCACCTGAGCGTGAGTCAAGAATGTATGTTCCTTCGTAACGATCTTCGGGCATTTTAAAAATACAGCTATGCTTAGGTAATTTATTACGATGAAAGGCGGCTTTCTGTAAACCAATTTTTAATGTTGGCACAAGAAACGTACTATTATTAGCGTCTAATAACCCTTTTATTTCTTGGGTAACATTATAGTAATACCAATAATCATTACCCACAGTGAAAGGTAGTAGCTCTCCTGAAGCTTCAAAAATCTCTGCCAACTCATTCGCCACAGTGTCTCTAATTGCAAGACCAAGAAGGTTAATTGAAGAAAAATCACCCAAAGGCGTTTTTGTATCTTCATTATAATGAGCACAAAAGTTTAAAAGCGTTGATTCTTTTGATTGGCAATCTGGCTTCCATAAATCAGGATCACAAAGTGATTCGTTATCTGGAAATATCGTTCTGTAATGATTCACGTCAGGCGTGATTTTATAAATAATTTTACTCATTAGTAGCCATAGGTTCCTTTTTGTAGCGCTTCAGCAATAGCTTGAAGTATTTCAACGCATTCATTACAAGTATTTGCCAGTGATAACTGGTTAGTTATATTGAGATAATACTGTACGGTGTGAATTTTTGCATGATTAGATGCGTCAGGCATTAATGGATGAGGCACATAGTTTTCGTTCTTAGGAAGGTAAACCCCATTTGAAGGATCATCGATACGAATTTTGAATTTAGCTAGGATTCTTCTAGCTGCAATCGCCAATTCATGTGTCCCTGAAATAATAGCATGTGTAGCTGTATTGGGTGGCTTTTTTCCTGCTCCTGTTGCAGTCATATACCTAGTCATTCTACTTGCTCGATGTTTTTCTGTTAAAAATTTGTCTTTAGTCATTGTTTGAGCTTGTGAAGCATACTTTGAATATGCCATCAGACCGTACTTTATACTTCGTGTAGTTATTTTGTTGTATAAGTGAGCTGCGTGTTGAGCTACTTCTATTTCAGAAAGTTGACGCTCTGTTTCTTTAAGTGTTTGATCGAGTAAGCCTGATATTAAACTTTCAGACTCTCTGAACCGATAAATAGCACCTGAATCTCTAATCGTTTGGCGTAAGCCTAAAAGTAAATCGGCGGGTTCAATTTGAATAGCTTGTATTTCATAGTCGTTCTCTATTTGAATCATATAATATCCTTATTACAAAGTTTCAATAGTCGAATGTTCTACGATAGTTGAGTGAAAATCAAGCCATTTTATTTTTACAGAAATATTAGAACTTCCTATAACCGTGTAAATGAATAGTTATTTTGAGGAGGGCTTAAAATGACACTGACCCTTTTTATTCCTGACGGGATAAATCCCGCCCTACAGGTATGTAATTCAGTATTTCTTTTGTAGGTTGGTCTTTAGGCCATCACATTGTGTTGTTTGGTTACCAAATTATACAGGGGCTCAGGTTCTCAATTAGGGAAAACGGGAACTTGCCATCCCTTGTGTATCAAGGGCTCTACACCAAATAGCCCTGCGAGGGGCTCAATTACACGTTATACAACAAAAGAGGATGCTGAATATGGCTGAAGTTGAAGCGATTAAAGAGATTGATTCTATTAAGCTAATCAGTCACTTATTAGAAATTAGATGCAGTAAGCAAATGTCTGATATTTGGAACATTGGCTTGAACCTAGCATTACGAATATCTGACTTGCTGTCAATAAAATTTAGCGACATTCAAGATGATCGATTAGTGATTAAAGAATCGAAAACAGGCAAACAAGCCAACATCAAATTAAATAGTAAAGTGATTAAACACATAAGGAGAATTCAACAAGAGCACCCAATGCATATTTACTTGTTTCAATCGTACCGAAACCAACAGGCCATTAACGCAATGCCAAAACCACTTTCAAGACGTTCAGTAACTAAAGCGTTTGCTTTGGTAGGTGAAGAATTAAACCTTAAGTTAGGTACTCACTCGATGCGAAAGACTAGGGGCTATCACCTATATAAACAAACCAAAGATATTGGCAGGGTGATGAAAATGTTGCGCCATGGTTCAGAAGGTGTGACTCTAAGGTATATTGGCATAACGCAAGACAACATTGACAAAGACTTTGTTGAGCTTGAAATATAAGGAATGGAGGGGTGACTCCCTCTATTTTTTAGTATGTATTATCTAAGCACTGTTTAGATTGAGTTGTACTAAGCTGGCAATAGTAAAATGATTTGAAATAAATACTATTTGTCTAGAACATTCAAGTCTTAGATTCTATTCTGTTCAATGCTCCTTATACATGTAGAAAAATATATATCATTGTTAATCACCTTACATTGACCATTCCCCAATTTTCCCATATTCTCTCATTAACTATTTTGAATTTTCAATCAACACGAGATAACACTCTGAATGGTAGACCAAATTTTAACCTTGAAAGAGGTGGCCGCTTATTTGAAGCTGGCCGAAAAAACAGCTTACCGATTAGCAAGCGAAGGAAAACTTCCAGGCTTTAAAGTTGGCGGTTCATGGCGCTTTAAACGTGATGATTTAGAGGCATGGATAGAAGAACAAAAGGACAAGGAATGATACCTAGTTATAAGCAGTTTATGAGACCTTTTCTAGAGATAGCGAAAGAAGCTAATGGCTCAGAAGTAAAGCTAAGAGATGTTATTAATCAATTAGCTGATAAATTCAATCTTACTGAAGAAGAGCGCTCAGAGACTTTCTCTAGCGGTAAGCAGACGGTCTTAGATAACCGAATAGGTTGGGCCCGTACCTATATAACTAAAGCAGGGTTATTAGAAGCAACAAAACGTGCTCACTTTATTATCACGCAAAGAGGGTTAGATGCTTTAGCAGACCCAAACACTGTCATTGATAATAGATATCTTAGCCAATTTGATGAGTTTGTTGCTTTTAAAGGACGAAAATATGAAAACTCTCAATCAAATGCTGATGAAAAACAAGAAGAAAACAGTGTTAATGAAGATGCTACGCCAGATGAAGCTTTACGTGCAGCTTATAAAAAAATTAATGATGCACTCGCAGCAGATATACTCGACCGAACCCGTAAAGTAACTCCTGACTTTTTTGAAGACTTGCTAATCGAATTACTTCTTGCCATGGGTTATGGCGGCACTGGAGAAGGGGCTGCTCATGCTCTAGGGAAATCTGGTGACAATGGAATTGATGGTGTTATAGATCAAGACCCGCTTGGTGTAGATCAGATATATATACAAGCTAAGCGTTATGCACAGGGAAATAATGTAGGTTCAGGTGATATTAGAGACTTCTTTGGCGCTTTGAATCTTAAAAAGGCACAAAAAGGAATTTTTATCACAACATCTGACTTCACCTCTTCAGCAACACAAACAGCTAAAGACCTAGGTATGCGTATTGTGCTTATTAATGGTAAAGAGCTGGCTAAACTTATGCTGCGATACAACATAGGTAGTAGAGACGAACAGGTATTACACCTGAAAAAAATAGACGAAGACTTCTTCGAACAATAACTAATAAAAATTAGCTTTGAGATTTAGATAATACCAATGACCCAAAAACCGACATTAAAAAAGTTAGCACAGCCAAAACTAACATTACAAAAACTATCAACCACTTTATTTGAAGCGTGTGACATACTGCGCGGCAAGATGGATGCTTCTGAATACAAAGAATTTATTTTTGGTATTTTGTTCTTAAAGCGTATGTCTGATCAGTACGAAAAAGATTACAATGACAAAGCAAAAGCATACCGTGATAAAGGTACCAGTGAAGAGAAAATCGCTAAATTGCTAGAGCCTTCTGCGTTTGATTATTATGTACCAGAAAATGCCCGTTGGCATAACATTGAGCATCTAAAAGAACGTGTGGGTGATGGGTTAAATAAAGCGCTTCATGCACTACAAGACAAAAATGAAGGCTTAGAAGATGTGTTTAACCACATAAGTTTCACTAAGTCTGCAGGTAAAAGTAGTATTAACGATAAGACGCTGATCAGGTTCATTCAACATTTTAATGGTTTAACACTTACTAACGACTGTTTTGAATTCCCTGATTTATTAGGTGCCGCTTACGAGTATTTAATTAAGTATTTCGCTGATAGTGCTGGTAAAAAAGGGGGCGAGTTTTATACTCCTTCGGAAGTGGTTCGCTTACTGGTTGAAATTCTAGAGCCGCAAGAGAAAATGGAAATATACGACCCTACCTGTGGCTCGGGTGGTATGTTGATTCAAAGTTTACGCTATGTGCAAGAGTCTGGTGGAGACGTTAGTCAAATAGACCTCTTTGGTCAAGAAGACAACCCGGCCACTTGGTCTATTTGTAAAATGAACATGATTTTACACGGTATATCAGGACGTGGAATCGAGCACGGAGATACTTTATTACAGCCACAACATTATGATAAAAATGATCGATTGCAATCGTTTGATCGTGTCATTGCTAACCCTCCTTTTTCACAAGACTATGTCGAATCAGAGATAGAAAAAGATAAGCAACGCTTTAATACTTTTATGCCTGAAAAAGGCAAAGCTGATTTTATGTTTTTACAACATATGATCGCCTCTCTCAAAGGTGATGGTAAAGCTGCTGTTATTTTACCCCATGGCGTATTATTCCGTGGCGGTGAAGAAGCCAATTATCGAAAGCGCCTAATTACTAATGGATTACTAGAAGCTGTTATAGGCTTACCTTCAGGACTATTTTACGGTACAGGGATTCCTGCTTGTGTGTTAGTGATTAACAAAGAAGGTGCAGATGCTCGCAAAAAGGTGCTATTTATTAATGCTGATCGTGAGTACCAAGAAGGTAAAAATCAAAACAGCCTCCGCCCTGAAGACATTGAAAAAATTACCAGCGTTTATAAACAGTTATTACTCGGATGTAAGGATGGTAATAATAATGAAGTTAAAGCTGAAAAATACGCAGAATTAATTCATAAAGACACGCTGGCAAAAGAAAATTACAACCTTAATATTCGCCGTTATGTTGATAATAGCCCAGCACCAGAACCGCAAAATGTTCAAGCTCATTTAAATGGTGGCATTCCCACAGTAGAAATTAACGCACTTGAAAAATACTGGCGAGATTATCCTGAATTAAAAACAGAACTATTCACAGAACAGGGAGGTGATGCTATCAATTCATCACCTGAATTTCAGCAGTTTGGCGCTAACATTTGCAAATTAGGTGAAATTAAGAGTACGATTGAAAATTCAGCCAGTGTTATTGATAAACATCAGCAATTTACCGAGTTACTCGAAAGCTGGTGGCAAACAGAACAAACATTATTTGCTAAGCTAGGTGACGAAAAACAAGGCAATAAAGGAGTATTCCAAACTCGAAAACATGCCCTAAACACTATTGAGCTGCAATTAACGCCATTAGCATTATTAAATAAATATCAAATAAGAGGTGCGTTGGCTAATTGGTTTAAATACCGTGAAGCTGATTTTAAATCTATCGCAGCGAGTGGTTGGAATGCCGAGTTAATTCCTGACGATATATTGTTTAAAAGCCAATGCCCTGACATTATCGAGCAATTGCAACAAAATCAGCAACGTATTGAACAGTTAACCGCTTTATTTTCCCAAGCAGAAAATGTGACAGAAGACGAAGGACCTGGCGACACAGACTTTGTTGATGATTTACCTAAAGCATTACCTAAGGAAAGGGTCAGCCAATTAAAGCAGCAACAAAAACAGCTAAAATCCGAAATTAGCGAGACAATCAAACGTCTTAAAAGCCAAGTTTCTGATGCATTAGTAGAATGCACAAGCCAAAATAGCTTACCTAAAGGCACTAAAAAAGGCGATTTCACTAAAGGCTTAACCGCAAAAGACATGAACTTTGTCGTGAGCGAGAAAATTATTGAGCTTGCTAAACATCAGAAAATTCAGCTAACTAATCAAGCTCGTATTGTTGAGTTACAGCAACAAGGTGAAGGTAAACGTGTGCAACTGCAAAGCAACGAACAACAGCTTGCCGAGCACTTATTATTAGAAACAGAGTTAAAAGCTTTAAAGCAACAAAACAGCGCGATAGAAGCGCAAAGAGACGAGTTGATTATTGTAGCTCGAAAAAAAATTACACCAGCAGAGGCGAAAGTATTAATTTTAGCAGACTTGAAGCAAGCCCTATTCACCGAATACCAAGTTTATATTCGATCTAATACTTTAAGTTTAATTAGCGCAATTAAAAACTTGTATAACAAATATTCAGTAACGTTAAAACAAATTGTCCAGCAACGTGATCAACAAGTACTGTTATTGTCTGAATTTATGTCGGGGTTGGGGTATGAGTAAAGTCGAATACCCAGATGAGTGGAGCGAATCAACGTTTGATGAAATCAGCCTGTTTATTGGCCGTGGCATTAGCCCAAATTACTCTGAGTCTCAAACAAGTACTATCGCAATTAACCAAAAATGTATTCGCAATGGAACTGTTTATACTGAGTTTGGCCGATTTCAAAATGATAAGATTTCAGTCAGAAACTCTTCTATTTTACAAACGGGAGATGTATGTATAAATAGTACTGGAGATGGGACTATTGGACGAGTTGGACTTTGGAATAAAGAGTCACTATCTAATACATATTTTGTAGATTCTCATGTAACAATTGCCAGACCAATTGAGGGCGAGTTTGACTCTAAATATTTGTGTGAATTGCTTTCAAGTGACTGGATACAAAGCGATTTAGAAAGATTTTGCTTTACAGGCAGCACAAATCAAATCGAGTTAAGTCGCTCAGAATTATTAAAATTAAGGTTCCATTATCCTGAATTCGTGCATCAACAAAAAATAGCGAAAGTTTTATCAACTATCGATAATCAAATAGAACAAACCCAAGCCTTAATTGAAAAATATACGGTGATTAAACAAGGCATGATGTCAGACTTATTTAGCCGAGGTATCGATGCTAACACCGGAAAACTTCGTCCAAGTTACCAACAAGCCCCAGAGCTTTTTTGGAAAAGTGATTTAGGTTGGATACCTGAAGGCTGGGATTGTCTTATGTTATCGGATGTATGTAATAAAATAACAGATGGCTCTCACCAAAGTGTTAAAACAGTTGAAAATGAAGAAATTCCTTTTTTGTTTGTCTCGTGTATTCGAGATGGAAATATATTATGGGAAAAAAGCAGTCGTATCTCTAAAAGCGACTATGAAGTTATATCCAAAGGAAGAGAACCTAAATACGGTGATATTCTATATACAGCCGTTGGTTCATATGGTTACGCAGCTCTAGTAGAAAGTGATAAGCCATTTGCCTTTCAAAGACATATAGCCTACATCAAACCAAACCCTGATCTAATAAGTAGTGGTTTTTTGGTGCAGTACTTGAATGATTTACACGTAAAAAAATGGGCTGACTCTGTAGCATTAGGCAATGCACAAAAAACAGTAACATTAGGTGAATTATCAAAATTTCCAATTATTAGACCTAATAGAGCAGAACAAGAGAAAATTAAAGAATATTTAAAACAGTTTGATCAGAAAGTTAGTTTGCTAAAAACGGAGTTAATAAAACTTAAATCTCAAAAACAAGGCTTAATGCAAGATTTATTAACCGGCAAAAAGTCAGTGGATAGCTTGCCTGATAGTATTTTAACTCCCTGTTCATCATCGAAAGAAATAACGCAATAATAAGGAAGTTCTGTGTCTGAATATCAGTTTGTCGAAAAACCATTATTAGCCCAATTAAAGTCATTAGGTTGGAGGGTGTTGGACTTAGGGGAAGGTATACCACAAGACCCTGCTACAAGCCTGCGTGATGACTTTAGGGAAACAGTCATAAAATCGTTGTTTATTAAGGCGGTTTATCAATTGAACGTAGTTTCTGAAGGTGAACATAAAGGAAAATATTGGCTTACTGATGAACAGCTTGAAAGCATTTATGACGACTTTACTCATTTTGGTACGGATAAAGTGTTGTCAGCGAATCAACAATTCTTAACATGGTTATCTGACTACCAAGTCGATAAAAACCATGTAACTAATGACAACAACCCGCGTGTGACGATTATTGATTTTGAAAACTGGCAAGCGAATAGTTTATACGCGATAAATCAATTTAGAATCGACACCCCAGGTAGTAGTAAAAAGCAGATTCGTCCTGATGTTGTGCTATTTATTAATGGTTTGCCATTAGTGGTTATTGAATGCAAAATTCCTGATGCTAATAGTGCGGATCCCATTTTTGAAGGCATAGAGCAACTTCGCCGATACGCTGACTTACGTGAACCCGCCCATAGTGTTTTACGTGAAGGTGAACCTAAGCTTTTTTATACTAACCAATTAATGATCAGTACCTGCGGTAATCAAGCAAAGTACGGTACTATTACGGCTAAACAAGAGCATTATTTTGATTGGAAATTAGAAGATATCAAAGAGCGGAAACTAACCTCTCAGCAAGCTTTAGTTGAAGGTATGTTACACCCACAGAAGTTGTTAGACATTACCAAAAACTTTACGTTATTTATGGGCACTGTTGGTAAACAAGTTAAAGTGATTTGTCGTTACCAGCAATTTCGCGCGGTTAACAAAATACTTGCTCGTATGCAGGAAGGAGAAACAGGTTTAGCGCGTTCTGGCGTGGTATGGCATACGCAAGGTAGTGGTAAAAGCTTAACCATGGTTTTTTTGGTTCGTAAATTACGTACTGATAAGGCTTTGCGAGAATATAAAGTATTGATGGTTAATGACAGGCGGGATTTAGAAGATCAACTTGGCGAAACCGCAATCTTAGCAAATGAACATATCACTAAAATCAGTACTCTTGCTCAAGCTAAAACTGAGTTAAAAAGCACTAGTTCAAACTTGAATTTAGTGATGATGCACAAGTTCAGGGAAGAGGCCATTAAACACTTACCACCAGCAATTAGAAAGCAATTGGCTATGCAGGAAGATAAAGGTGAATATGATGCTGAATTAGATACTCAGTTATTTAAACCTTTTGATGTGATTAATAACGACCACCGTGTTTTAATTTTGGTTGATGAGGCACACCGTACTCAACGTGGTGGTAAAGACAAACCGAGCTTGTCTGATAATTTAATGGATGCTTTTCCGCATGCAACGCGTATTGCTTTTACCGGTACACCATTAATTGCAGAACATCATAAAGAGCCAACCTGGAAACGTTTTGGTATTGATCAAGATTCTGCCTATATCGATAAGTACAAACTCAAAGATGCAGTTGATGACGGAGCAACGTTACCTATTATCTACGAAGGAAAAACTGCGGATAGTGCGCTTGAAAATAAATCAGAGTTTGACCGTAAATTTGAAGACTTATTTAAAGAACGTAGCGAGCAAGAGTTGCTTGAAATTCGTCGAAAATATGGCGCAGAAGGCGATATATTAGAAGCAGAAAAACGAATAAAAGCAATCACACTAGATATAGTAGAGCACTACACTAGCCGTATATTACCCGCAGGACTTAAAGCACAAATTGTTTGCTCAACCAGACAAGCTGCTATTTATTATCAAGATTATTTTAAGTTAGCGTTAGCGGAATTAATTGAGAAAAAGCAACAAACAGCAAAAAGCGATATTGAACTTGAACAGCTCGCGTTATTAAAATTTGTTAAAACTGCCGTGATTATTTCATCGGGAGAGAACAA
>Ga0209395_1008516_pt1 | contig 10427 bp, 11 predicted proteins | sample GOMGulsemesocosm_3_FD_184635 | JGI IMG/M metagenome (GOLD analysis project Ga0209395, IMG submission 184635) | Methane-oxidizing microbial communities from mesocosms in the Gulf of Mexico - GOM9D Gulf of Mexico (SPAdes) (version 2) | ecosystem: Environmental > Aquatic > Marine > Cold seeps... | reverse complement strand
TAAAAAGGCTAACTCATTGCTGTTACTTGTTACTGGCTTGCTGTTATTACGCTGGTAACGTAATGGATCGTTTGCCTTATTCGAGCTGCTGGTTAAACTGACTTCGTAAATAGCGGTAACCGTATGGCCTGCGCCAATGTCTCCTGCGTCCACTTTGTCGTTATTAAAGTCTTCTCGATTCAGCGCACGTGTCTCATAGCCAATCAGTCGATATTCACTGACTAATTGCGGGTTAAACTCAACTTGAATTTTAACGTCTTTGGCAATGGTGACCAAGGTTGATGACAACTCTTCTACCAATACTTTTCGGGCTTCATTTAAATTATCAATATAATAGGCATTACCGTTACCATTTTGAGCAAGTTGTTGCATTAATTCATCATTATAATTTCCACGACCAAAACCAAGAATACTTAAATCAATACCTAGGCTTCGTTTGCTTTCAACCAAATTTTTTAACGCTTGGTTATTGGTTGTACCTACATTAAAGTCGCCATCGGTTGCCAGCATGATGCGATTAATGCCACCTTTAATAAATGATTGCTGAGCTAATCTATAAGCGGCTTCAATACCTTCTCCTCCGTTGGTGGAACCACCCGCCGAAAGCTGTGCTAACGCATCAATAATTGCCTGCTTGTTATCACCTTTCGTTGGCTTTAATACTGTACCCGCTGCGCCTGCATAAACGACGATGGCGACGCTATCTTGTTGGGTAAGCTGATTGGTCAGCATTTTTAAGGAATTTTTTAACAGGCCAATTTTGTTGGTTTGATTCATAGAGCCAGAAACATCAATAAGAAAAACTAAATTAGCCGCAGGCCGACTGTCTGCCGACATTGATTTACCTTTAACACCGATATGCAGTAAATGTTTGTCAGTGTTATAAGGGCTCGGTCCTATTTCGCTGTATACAGAAAAAGGTTGTTCGGTGGGGGCAGGGTAAGCATAAGAAAAGTAATTAATTAATTCTTCAACCCGCACAGCGTCATGTTGAGGCAATGTGCCTTGGTTAAGTATCCGTCTTACATTGGTGTAAGACGCGGTATCAACATCAACAGAGAATGTTGATACCGGCTGCTCATTAACGATTAATACACCATTATTTTTTCTATGATCGTATTTTTCATTGTTCGATTTTTCCAAATAAGTAGCAGCTGGCAAGGTAAACATCATTGTAGGGCCTTTAGCTTGATGATATGCCATGGCTTTGTAACTTACTCTACTCGCTGCTCGCGAAGTTTTTTGATCTTTGCTTAATCTTTTTTGCACCAGTACTTGCTCAGCGGCAGGCTCAGATAGCTCAATTTCATGTAAAACTTTTATCTCTGAATTATTTGCTGCTTGATCCTTTTTTTCGGAAGATTTTTGCACACAGCCCGCCATAAATAATGCGGTTGTGATCAATGATATAGAAAGTATTATTTTCATATTATTCTCGTTTAATGAATTTTTTGTAAGCTTGTATAGAGTTAAACGAGTGAGTAATAAAAAAGGGTTAAATAATTTTTATTTAATGTGTTTATTTAATTAACCGACAGATCTGCAAAAACTCGATTTGAGCTACTCATCACTCTACATTGTAGTTTTCATGGTATTAACAATAAAATACATGGTACAAACCATACGAGATAAAATAATGACGGGTCTTTATTATTTTTCTGAGAAGAATTAACTATGCTGATCAATTTTAATTGTTTTCAAGGTATCGGCGAAGAATAGTTTGGATTTCTCCCGTCGCTTTTAAGTGCTGAACTGTTTCTTTTAATTTTTGGCGGGTCGTTATTAATATTTCTTTTGAACAGATTAAATACATTTTATTTTGCGATAATATAATAGGCGGAGCTAAGTCTTTATCTTGCATTCCAACATCGACAGCGATTGATTTTAGATTTATCAAGGCACCCGCTACAGCGTCTACTCTACCAGCCTTTAACATTTTTATCGCATTAATGTACTGCGGAGGAGAAGCTTTGATAATACTCTTGTCGTTATGAAATACGGTGTCGAATTGCACACCTAAAGGAACCGCGACTGTTTTGCCCGTAAGGCTTTGATAGTCGGTAATGCCACTGTCAATTCTTGGGAGAATACCCATTTTTAAAGAATAACCGATTGGTGCGACTAAAGATTGAATGGTAACGTCGGGTGTATTCGCTACAATTACGCACACAGGACTACCAGAAACCATTTTTATGCCTAATCGTTTAGATGGAATAAGCGTATGTTTTTTACCTATGCCGCTAGCATGCATAACGGCATCCATTACTTCAAATAATACTCCAGTATTCTTGCCATTTTTGTCTTTATACCCGTAAGGTATTTGATCCATTGTTAACATAGAAATATTAGTTTGGAGAGGGCCTGACTGAGATGCTGCTGAGCAAAGAATAGTACAAACAGTTAACCGTTTTAATAAAGATATTAATTTGATCGTTTGCCTCCTCCTATAATATATCTCTTATATAAACCTTTTCATTAAACATAGTCAATTGACTTGGATAATATTATTACTACTTCTCCAAAGTAAAGTTTTGCATGTTAGCTGCAACCAAATCTATTAATCGTTGCTGTGACTCAATACTTGCCCAAGCGATATGGGCGGTTAAAGATAAATTATTTATGTCGTTATGGACCAACGCATTAATTAATGGGTGGTTAGGCAGTGGGGGTTCTTGTTCTAAAACATCAAGAATCGCATGAGAAATAATGTTGTTTTTTAATGCGTAAAGTAAGTCGTTACTGTTAACCAGTGCACCACGTGCTGTGTTAATTAACAGCGCTGATGTTTTCATTAAGGCTAAAGTTTCACTATTAATTATGTTTATCGTTTCCGGTGTTTGCGGGCAATGCAGGCTTATCACATCTGCTTCTTGTAATACCTCTGTAAAGGTGTGACGATTTTTTCTTGTTTGTGTAGCATTAGGGCGTTCAGCAATCAGTACTTGCATACCAAAAGCATCAGCAATATTAGCAACCGCTTTACCTAAGTTACCATAGCCAATTATGCCTATTTTTTTACCTGATAATTCTTGGCTACCTTCACCGTGATAGCAAAAAGTAGGACTATTTTGCCAATGTCCTTGCTCGGTATTTTTATTGTGATGAGTGGTCTTATTAAAATACGCTAACATTTGAGCAAAAACATACTGGCTCACAGACGCCTGCGAATAACCACTGACATTTGTAACGCTAATACCTAGTTCTTTTGCAGCAATAAGATCGACATTATTCATGCCTGTTGCCGCAATACACACTAACTTCAACTGAGGTAATTGCTTAAGACAACTTTCAGATAAAATCACTTTATTGGTAATAATAATGTCAGCACTTTTACAACGTTCAACAACTAGGTCGTCGGTGGTCGTTGCATAACAAGTTAATTGGTTGACCTGTGACTCTATACTTGCGAGGGAAATGCTTGAGCTAAAAGTTTGTTGATCTAAAAAAACGGCTTGCATGGCTGATATTCATAAATAAAGTGATAGTGCTAGCTTAATAGAATTTAAGATAAAAAAAAACGACAATCAGTATTATTACTGTTTGCCGTTTTAAGTCTTTTTACTTTATAAAACCAGCTTAACCCGGGCGACCATCTTCACGTGCTTTTAATAACATTGGCGCATAGTAGAAGGTAAATAGGCCAAAGGCAACTAACCAGCAGAAACCACTAATATCAATAAATAAAAGTGTTTTTTCAGGCATGAACCATGGACCGAATGAGCGAATTAAGGCTGATATTGTGATAAAAGAAAAAGCAACTGACATTAATTTAGGTGGTGTTAATGGTCGTCCGGAATGGCCTAAAGACACACGAGAAATCATCGCAAGTATAATGCCGCCCATGCCGCCAACCGTTAATAAATGCCATATATGATTACTTGGGATTTCATCAATAATGTAGCTAAAGCCTAATAAAATCAAGCCAAACCACATGAACTTAAGTGCAAAATGTATTGACCATAAAAGCGGTACGCCTAGCGTTATCCACGGACGCCATCTTAACCAGCGGATCAGCTGAAAGATGCCTGCAACAATTAATAATGCTCCAAAAAACATCGGTACAAAACCAATAAGTGGGTGTAGTAATAACATCAGCATAGTTAATAATAAACTGCCATTAGCGAGTTTATCTAGTAAGGGCGCTGGCGTTACCTTAGTCGTTTGTGTGCCATTGGCGGTGAACATAGGCACAACGCGTCCGGCCATTACCGACATCAAAAAAAGTACCAATAATATACCCGCATAACCTGAGTAACTTACCGCTACACTTTGTGGATAAAAGCTAGCTAAATGCATTTCACCATTGGCAATGGTGAAAATTACTAAAAGCGGCACAAAGAATAAATTTCGGTATTGTTTTTTCGCTAAAATGGGTTTTGCTAGCACATAAGCAACCGCTAATAAAAAACTTAAATCAATAAGCGCACTAGCAACTGTGCCGAGTAATTCCGGCATAAACATGAATAAACGTCCAGCAAGCCATAAGAAAAATAATGCCGCTAACGGTTTACCTTTTACGCTAGGAATACCTGTCCAATTCTGTACTGCCGTTAAAAGGAAACCGGCAATAATAGCGCTACCGAAACCAAAAATCATTTCATGAATATGCCACCAGTATCCGCCACCATAAGGAACAAGTGTTAGCGTTCCTTTGTACATTAATAACCATAGCGTAATAGCGATTAAGCTGAAAACAGCACCGCCTAGAAAAAATGGACGAAAGCCTAAACGAAACATCGGCAGAATTTTTTGCTCTTCTTGTAGGTCGGTAATTTGCATGATGGTGTGTACTTTAAAAGTGGAATGAGATTATCTTAACGTATTTATAATAAAAATCGTTGTGACAAATCAATTATTGGTAAAATTAACTGACTGGTTTTTCTAACTGGAACATTTCATCTGAAATATAATCAAGTTTTTCTGATAATAACCGCTGTGCGTCATAAATGCCTTGGTTGTAAAAATGATTGCCCATTTCCTTGGTAAAAAAATCAAGTAAAAAGTCGGCATCAAACTGAGCAAGCTCTTGGTCTAATTCATTTGAAAAGTATTGTTGAAGTTTGTGAACGAGTAATTCTTTTTGTGAAGCTGAAAATTTAATGTCACTCATGATTATTCTCTGTTGCTTTAGGACTATTCTATTTGCTAGATTATAATCATTACAAAGCGTGAAGGTGAATTACTTTGTGAAAGAAAAATTAAAAAAGTGGTGGCAAACTGATTGTCAGTTTTGTTTGAAATATCGTCGAATGTTTATTTGGCTAGTTATTATGATCACCATAGATGCATTGTGGTTTCATCTTTTATTTTAAAATAGGAAAAAATTATGGGTTACCGTTGGACAGATTCACTAGACTTAGCACTCGATTTAATTGAGCAACACCCAGATGTTGACCCGTTGAAGTTACATTTTCCCGAATTGATGCAATGGGTTATCGCGTTGGAAAATTTTGATGACGACCCAAAGCATTGTGGAGAAAGAGTGTTGGAAGCAATTCAACTAGCCTGGATTTCTGAAGTGGATTAGTACGATGTTTTGTCTGGATTTTAAGCGTTAATCAAACCGCCATATTATCTGCAGACAGGTTTTTTAGTTCATCGCTATAACAGTGTCTTCAAGCAATGTAGCGTTAGATCAATTAATTTGTAATTTTTTGATCTGCTTAAACTAATTGACTGTTTTATAAGCCTGTCTTGAACTATACTCTCAAACATATCATTTACATGAATTATCAGTATTCATCAACCATATAGCGCATATCATTAATTATTATGACAACAAATAAAAAACGCCCGTTATACATTCCCTACGCTGGTCCTAGCTTATTAGAAACGCCATTACTTAATAAAGGTAGTGCTTTTGATGAAGAAGAGCGTGCCCATTTTAATTTAATTGGTCTATTGCCTCCTCGCTATGAAACCATTGATGAGCAAGTAGAGCGTGCTTACATGCAATACAGTAAGTTTCGCACTGACCTAAACAAACATATTTATTTACGCGCTATCCATGATAATAATGAAACCTTATTTTTCCGGTTAGTACAGGCACACTTGGCAGAGATGATGCCAATAATTTATACACCGACCGTAGGTGATGCTTGTGAACAGTTTTCAGATATATATCGTAGCTCGCGCGGCTTGTTTATTTCGTATGAAGATAGACATCATATGGATGATATTCTTCGAAATGCCACGAAAAACAAAATTAAAGTTATTGTAGTGACCGACGGCGAACGCATTCTTGGTTTAGGCGATCAAGGCATTGGCGGTATGGGAATTCCCATTGGTAAGCTTTCACTTTATACCGCTTGTGGTGGTATTAGCCCAGCGTATACTTTACCGGTAATGTTAGATGTTGGTACCAATAACGAAAAACTATTGAACGACCCTATGTACATGGGGCGTCGTCATAAACGTATTAATCAAGAAGAATATAACGAATTTGTCGACATGTTTATTCAAGCCGTGAAGCGTCGTTGGCCGCACGTATTACTACAATTTGAAGATTTTGCCCAACCTAACGCCACGCCGTTATTAACCAAGTACCGTGATGAACTTTGTTGTTTTAATGATGATATTCAAGGAACCGCTTCGGTAACCGTAGGTACGTTATTAGCTGCATGTCGTATTAAAGGACGACAGTTAGGTAAAGACATCAAGTTATCACAACAAAAAGTTGTGTTTGTCGGTAGTGGCTCTGCAGGTTGTGGTATTGCCGAACAAATTATTGCTCAAATGGTCAGTGAAGGTATTTCAGCTGAACAAGCCCGCAGTCAAATATTCATGGTTGACAGGTTTGGTTTATTAACCAACGGCATGACTGATTTACGAGATTTTCAACAAAAATTAGTACAGTCTCCTGACGCACTTTCTGGCTGGGAGATTTCAGGGGAATATGGCTCATTACTCGAAGTAATGAACAATGCTAAACCTGACATTTTAATTGGAGTTTCAGGTGTTCCTGGATTATTTACCGAAGAAGTAATAAAAGCAATGAAGTCTCATTGTCCAATACCGGTAATATTTCCTTTAAGTAATCCAATTAAGCAAGTGGAAGCGACCCCTGAACAAGTAATTAACTGGACAGAAGGTGAAGTAATTGTTGCCACAGGTAGCCCGTTTAAGCCTGTTGAATACCAAGGAAAAACCTTTCCTATCGTACAATGTAATAACAGTTATATTTTCCCAGGTTTAGGCTTAGGCATAGTAGCTGCTAACATAAACCGCGTTACGGATGAAATGCTAATGGTGGCAAGTGAAACACTTGCACAAGCTTCACCACTTGCCAATACAGGGCAAGGTGAATTGTTACCACCGTTAACTGAAATTGCCAGTTTAAGTAAAAAAATTGCATTTGCCGTAGCTAAGGTGGCTTTCGATCAAAACCTTGCGTTACGTATTGATGATGAAAGTCTGATAGCAAAAATAGAGCGAAACTTTTGGAAACCAGAATATCGAAAGTATCGCCGCAGTAGTGTTTAACCCTAGATATTTTTACTAAATTTCATCCTTAAAAACAGACCCTATGAGGTCTGTTTTTTATGTCACATGGAAAAGGTATATAGGCTGTAACAATTCCACCGGACATTCGTATTAAAAGTTTCATAAAAAAACAGCCCCAACGTTTTGACTTCGTTGATAATTAAGGCATAATTTATTCACATATAACAAGGATTGTTAATGATGACTAAAAGTGACTTTGAACGCCTAAACTCCCTCTCTGAAAAAGCCCTAAACGAAACTGCCTCACGAAGTGAATTAAAAGAATTTTATGGGCTATTTGAGCGCTGGAATACTTCCGTAGAGTTTAATTTAGCTTATAGAAGCTCCAAACTATAGGCTGATTGTCTTTGTACACCAAGTACCGATTTCCTACATCAACATATAATTTAACTACTAGCGTAAATTTTGTCATGCCGTGTCATGTTCTTTTTAAATTAAATATATACAATTTATTGACTGAGGCTTTATGACTTCTTTGTGGCATTGCTGACATTAACAATAAAGTTTTTTGCCATATATTTTCTAATGAATTATTAAGATGCGTTACTAAGAGGTCTTAGTTACACACGTCAATCAGTATGGTTTTTATATAACTATTTGAAAATAGATTAATTAACCTATTTTACGTTAGCTTATTACTAAGACCTCTTAGTAATCTTCTGCTATTTATAAAAAAGTTACTGTTTACGGTTTCTAATGTGTTGATACTATGGGATATTGATATAAATTAAATGTTATTTATGGCGCGAAGGTTACTAAGACGTATCCATAATAAGCTGTTATATTTTCTTCAAGGATTCGAGAACTATCAAATATGTATGAAATAAAAACGGGTAGGAATGAAATACTTCCAGAGGTGGAAGTTCAAGAATTTTACGATCAACTTAAACGCTCCAAATTTATAGTTTCAGAGAAAGAGTTCCAGAATGGAGTACACGCTTCCCTAGATTGGTTTATTCCATCAGCTCTAGGTGTCTATATTATGAAACCATATTTTGAGGCTTTTCTTAAAGAAGCTGGAAAGGATCATTATCTAGCTTTAAAAACAGCAATTACTGAAAAAGTTGTCCCCAAATTACTGAATAAAGACGCACCTCACAAAATAAAGAGAATAACTACTGACGGTAAATTCAAAGAAAGTTACTTTTCAGGTTCATTTTCTATATCTTCTTCTATTGATTATTACGATGATAGAGAAGTGGAAATAAAGTTACTTTTTCCTGAAAATTCAGACAATGATTATTGTGGTAAAGCAATAGATAAATTTTCTAGCTTTATTAGCAAATATAATGATCAAGAGTTAGGTGATTTGATACAAAAAAGAAATGAATTTCCAATCGGTGCATCGTGTTTTTGGTATAACTCAGAAACAGATGAAATTGAATTATTAGATGTTATTCAAAGTTCTATGAAAAAACAGATAATTTCTGCACCTGTGTAATGAAAATATAACAAGGCGTTTAAATGGACAAATAACAGCTGGCTGTTGTTCGTACCTCACACATTTTAGCCAGCTATTATTTGCCGCTTAACGTGGCGTTATATGCCAAGCGTAAATTATATGTCTGTCGGTTATTTGTCGTCTGTTTGTCATTACCGACAGGTTGTCCGTAGTATATAGTGCATCAGCATTCAACAAAAAATGGAGTTACCTGTGAAATCATTAAGACTTGAAAAACGCTGGTCTCAAGAACAATTGGCGCAACTAAGCGATTTAAATGTGCGCACAATTCAAAGAGTAGAAAAAGGAAAAAGCGTTGGAGCTGAAACCTTGAAGTCTTTGGCTTCGGTTTTTGAAAAAACGCTGGTCTCAAGAACAATTGGCGCAACTAAGCGATTTAAATGTGCGCACAATTCAAAGAGTAGAAAAAGGAAAAAGCGTTGGAGCTGAAACCTTGAAGTCTTTGGCTTCGGTTTTTGAAATATCAACTGATGAGCTTATAAATTCTATAGATAATGAAAAAAACCTCCAAACAAAAGAAGACGCGAATACGATTAAAGATAATTCTCAGCAAAACAAAGCCAAAGAGAAGGTTAAATCTATAAAATATTTTTATGCATTCTCTGCATTTTTAATTGCAGTCTTTCTCCTCTTCATGTTGCCTAACTACAATGATGGAGAAAATTTAGGTCCATTGATTGTAGTATTCTTATCTTTTAGTGCGCTTAATGCTGGCCTCGCTTTCCATGTATTTCAACCATTTGGTGAAGAATGGGAAAAAGAAAAAATATCACAAATCTTAAATCAACAGAGCGAGGGGAGTAGCTCTAGTTCTGAGCACTAAATAAGTAAAAGGCATATAAAAAGGCAGTCAAGCAGGTCTTTTAACAGTTGGCTAGTTCCACTTCGTTTCACATTATAGCCAACTATTAAAAGCCCCTTATTTGGGCGTTAGGCATAAAATTAAATTTTAGCATCAAGGATTGATAATGTACGAAGTAAATATGTATAGAAGTTTCACATCTGATTATGATTACATGTCATTTTCTGTAGTAAGAGTTCATTCTCGAGTTTTAAAGGGGCTGGGTGGCCGTAATACATGGGTCAAATTATCTAACTCTGAACGGAGCATTTATCGCTTAGCTTTAGGTGCAAAACCAGCAACAGGATTTATTAAAAAATCTATTGAAATTGATTATGACTCTTGTGTGGAACTTGATTGTGTATCAAGTACGGTGAAAGATGAGAATAGCTTTTATTCTTGTGATTTAAAAATAGAAAAAGCAAATTTCTTTGGTCAATTTATTGCTCATTGGAAGCATCCTAACCCCGCATATAGAGTTCCAATGCAAGTCAGCATTTTAAGTTTTTGTTTTGGTATTGCAGGACTTTTTCTAGGTATTGGTAGTTATGCCTAACAAGTGACTATGGTGTCAATTACTAATTATTATTCATTTTTGGATCCCAGTAGACACCGTCTCTC
>Ga0209395_1008511_pt1 | contig 10432 bp, 11 predicted proteins | sample GOMGulsemesocosm_3_FD_184635 | JGI IMG/M metagenome (GOLD analysis project Ga0209395, IMG submission 184635) | Methane-oxidizing microbial communities from mesocosms in the Gulf of Mexico - GOM9D Gulf of Mexico (SPAdes) (version 2) | ecosystem: Environmental > Aquatic > Marine > Cold seeps... | reverse complement strand
ATGGAGGCGCGGTGTTAAGGCTTTTAACCTTGTACGGTTGGTGATGAGAATTTTAATTTGACAGTCATTGGCTATGTACTGAACTTGAGGGGGTTTTAATACAGGATTGATGGGAACAAATATAGCTCTAATAATTGAGCAGGCAAACATGCTTTGTACGTTTTCTTCATTTTTAGCTAAATATATACCCACCCTGTCACCTTGGCTAATTGCCTGGGATAAATAGCCCCTTGCAGTCGCACACACATTGTCATTAAGTTGAGCATAACTGAGCTGAGAATTTTTTATTTGTAGCGCAATAGCTTTGGGAAAACGTTGTGCACTATGGCTAATTAGCTCATGAACAAAGGAGGTCATTTATCATCCTGAAAATTAAGTCTTAAGGCCTATTTAACAGGGCTATTATGACGTTGAAAGCATAACATAGGCAAGCAGGAGTTAAGTTAAATTCAATGCTTATAATTTAATGAGTTATATCATTAGCCGTTAGGTTCACTTTTATTGGAATTACTTCCATAGCTGTTTGAAAACCTATTTTATATAACTGATGTTTTTGCTCTTTGGTCATTTTGAAATCAACAGCGGAGTATTCACCTATATTTATAACTATGGTGTTATGCCAAAAATGCTCGTTTATATATTCACGTGAAATAGTGGTCATAAAAGTTCGGATCAATAAGGTGACATAGTTGAATATAGGAAAGAAGCCATTAACATTCAGTTGATCGTATTCGTGTTCGCCACGTAGGCGAAAGCAAAGTACCGGTGTGCCCTTATGATCCCAGTCTCGATGCAGGGCGTCTTCAGATAATATGCTGCCATCTACCATAATGCGCTTACCAAAGGGTTTAAAGCTAAATACCAGTGGAATTGACATAGAAAAACGAACCGCCTTAGACACCTTCATGTCAGGGGTCAATTCAGCATCAAAGATTACCGGTTTCCCATTAGTAACATCGGTAGCGACGATATGAAGATGTTTATCTAGCTGCGAAAAGGTCTTTCCTTGTAAATGGCCATCAACCCAGCGTTCAAAGGCATCGCCAGAGCTTAAACCTCCATGGCGAATAAGCTTAAGTAAAGAGAACTCTCGAAATTGGTTGTAGTTTGTTTTTAAGGCTATTTTTTTTATTTCATTTAAGTCTAAACCCGCGGCATAGAAGCTAGCAATAATACTGCCACCTGAAACACCCACTAAATCTTCAAATTCAATATCGAGTAATTCTAATGCTTTCAATACACCTAAGTGAGCGGGCAAGCGAGTACCACCTCCGGCGAAAATAGGTACTATATTTTTTTCCATTTAACCCCCTTACAGCAAAAGACAGCATAAGCTTTGAAGAGTAGGCTTAAGCTTTAATTATGAACAAAGTTAGCAATATTGCGAAAAATATTGTGTAGTTACTATCTAGTAAATCGTTTTCTATGGAGTGGGCTTAAGGTAGACTCTGCCTCTGATAACCATTATCGCTTAAATTATTTAGGGAAAATTATGCGCCGATACTTGAAATTATCGCTGGTCCTTGTTCTTACCTTTATGCCTGCCGCTCATGCTGAATTTGTAGATGTTGTTAGTCGAATTAAACCATCTGTAGTCGGTATTGGAATACATACACCAACAAGTCGCCCACAGAATATCTTGCGAGGAACAGGATTTGTCATTGGTGATGGTCATTATATTGTCACCAATGATCATGTATTGCCGACAATGTTGAATGAGAGTTTATTGCAAAAAATGGCTGTTTTTATCGGTTCAGGTAAAAATGCAAAAGTCCGAGAGGCTGAGATTGTTGCGACTTCAAGTTTATATGATTTGGCTATTTTAAAAATATCAGGTTCAGCTTTACCGGCAATGACATTAGCAAGTAGTGAGTTCTACCTTGATGGTAGCTATATCGCCTTTACCGGCTTTCCTATTGGTGGTGTGCTAGGTTTATACCCAGTTACTCACCGTGGGATTATTGCCAGTACTACACCAACGGTAGTGCCGGCGGTTTCTGCAGAGCAAATAAATTTAAAAATGCTCAAACGAATGCGTAATCCTTATATGGTTTATCAACTTGATGCGACAGCTTACCCAGGAAATAGTGGTAGTGCTATGTATGATATGAAAACAGGTGATGTAGTAGGTATTATCAATAAGGTTTTTGTTCAGGCAACTAAAGAGGCGGTGATCAGCAATCCGAGCGGCATCACTTATGCAATTCCAGTTAAGTATTTACATCAAGTGCTAAGAGAAAATAATATAAAATTGTAGAGCTGCTATTCAAGGGTAGGTAACATTCATTGATAAATACTAGCAGCCATAATAAGTACTTCTTCTTAGCAGAAGTTACTCTGTTATTTTAGTGCTAGTCACATCATCTGTCGCTACTTTATATAAGCTAGATAAAGGCACTAGCTCTATTCCGTGTGATTTTAGCGTTGGAATCAGTTTGTTTAATATGCTTATTGTTTCTGGGTGAGGGTGCGCAATTGCAATGGCTACTTTGTGCTTTTGAGCAAAGTCTACAAGTTGATTAAATTGCCGACTAATATACTCATCAGTTAGTTTGTTATCTAAAAATATATGCCTTGATTGGACGGGAACACCGTGGTCAATAGCTGCTTGTTGTGCTTTTGAATACGGACTGGTCTTGCTATCTAAAAAAAGTAATTCATGCTGCTTTAAGAAGTCCATGGTCCAAGACATTGGCTTGTAAAGTTGTGTCAGGTAGCTACCCATATGATTATTGATACCTATGGCGAATGGAATTTCCGCTAACGACTTTTTTAGACTCTGATTAAAAGCATGTTCATCCATTGTACTTGTTAGTGCTCCTGGGCCTAATTTTTTGCCATTTTCAGATTCCATTGGTATATGAATCAATACATCATGGTTGGTGTTGTTGGCTAATATTGCAAGCTTTTTACCGTAGGTAGTATGTGGTAAAAAGGCATAGGTAATGGCACCAGGTAAGGTCAATGCATGTTTATCGGTATATCGATAACCCATATCATCAATAACGATGGCTACTCGATTAGTTTGAGCGAATATTTCGCCACTTAATAGAGAAAAGGAAAGCAGTAGAAGTGTTAGTAAATTAGGCATAGTTTTAGAGATAATAAGTAGCACCGAGTAATATTTTATTCTTGATTATTATAATAGTAAAACCGCAGCAGTAATTCAGTAAAATAATAACTCTCATTTTAGATAGCTAATAAGTGACTAAAAATATCTTTGCATTAATTTAATAAATCACTTCTTCAAATATCAGTTGTTCAAACTATCTACACCATAGTTTCGGGTTAAGAGCTTTACCTTTATGGCGGATTTCAAAGTACAAGCCAGACTGCTCTAAGCCGCCACTTTGCCCTATTAGAGCAATCGGTTCGCCTGTTTCCACGCGATCACCAACAGACTTTAATAAGGTTTGATTATGTGCGTAAAGGCTCATATAACCATTACCATGATCAATCACTGTCAATAAGCCATAACCTTTAAGCCAGTCAGAAAATAGTACTGTGCCATTATGAATTGTTTGAACTTGACGGCTAATGGGGGCGCTAATCAAAACACCTTTCCACTTTAAATAACCCTGCTTTCTTGTACCAAAGCGGTGCAGCATTCGGCCTTTAACGGGCCAAGATAGTTTTCTTTTTAATTTACTTAACCCAGTTAAGTCAATCTCAGCTTGAATAATAGCAGCTAGCTTATTTAGTGCTTGATTTAAGTTGTTTTCTTCAGCTTTAAGTTTATTCAATTGTTGTTGGCTTGACAGTAACTTACGACTTAACTTGGCTAAGGTGTTACTTCGTTGCTTTTTATTGGCACGTAGTTGATTGTCTTGTTGTATCTGTGCGTCTTTTAATTGTTGTAAATGTTCTATTTGGTCCTGATGCTCTGTACTCACCTGTAATAACTGAGCAATAGTGATTTGGAATTTGTCTATTTCTTTTGTTCGAGCTTGGTTTAAATACTGGTAGTAACTAATAGTGCGTTGAATTTTTTCGCTTTGATCTTGATTCAGTAGTAATTTTAGGTAATCGTGCTGGCCAGTGGTATAGGCAGATCTTAATTGCTGCGCTAATAAAGCTTCTTGCTTTTTTTTGGCTTGGGTTAGTTTATTTTTTTCGGCAACTAATGCGGTGATTTTAACTTGGGTGTTACTAAGGTCTTGCTCAATTTGGTTGATTGCCTTAGCGACTTTTGCTATTGCCAAATCATCTGCTTTTAATTGTTTCTCTAATCCACTGCGCTGCTTATTGGTATCAAAAATATTTGATTCTTGTTTTGAAATGGCTTTTTGAATATCACTGAGTTTGGTACGGTTTTGCTTTTGTGCTTTTTCATTGCTACTACTTTGCGCAGCTTGCAAGGGGAAAGTAAACAGCAAACTTATGATGATTAAGCTTGCTGTCGCTATTGATATAAGGTGTGCTTTTGATAAATAAGTGTGGATAAACAATTTCATAGTAAATATTGGCAGTAAGTCAAAGCTCAATATATCACTTAGTTTATCGTTTTAATATCACTTAGTTAATTGCATAAGAATTGAGCCTGTCATCTCTTCTGGCTGTGCCATTCCCATTAGGTGCAATACACTTGGGGATATGTCACTTAAAGTTCCTGACGGTGCAGGTGTTGCGTTGCGACCAACATATATTAATGGTACCGGTTCACAGGTGTGTGCAGTATGTGCTTGACCTGAAACACTATCTTGCATTTGTTCGGCGTTACCGTGGTCGGCAGTAATTAAACATTCGCCACCATTTTGCTGCAACGCATTTACCACACGGCCAACACAAGTATCTACAGCTTCACAAGCTTGCACCGCAGCTTCAAAACTCCCGGTATGACCAACCATATCGCCATTAGGGTAATTGCAGACGATAAAGTCATATTTGCCACTTTCAATCGCAGCAACTAGCTTATCGGTTAATAGTGTTGAATTCATTTCAGGTTGTAAGTCATACGTAGCAACATCTGGAGATGGCACTAATATGCGTTCTTCACCGGTAAATGTGTCTTCTTTACCACCGCTAAAGAAAAAAGTAACGTGAGCATACTTTTCAGTTTCAGAGATGCGTAGTTGAGTTTTATCGTGTTTCGCTAACCACTCTCCCATTACATTATCGAGTGTCGCAGGAGCGAAAGCAGAGGGAGCATCAATGTCGGCAGAATATTGTGTTAGCATGACAAAGTCGCTTATTGCTGGCGTATTTTTTCTTTTAAAGCCATCAAAATCTTCTTCAGTAAAGCAACGGCTGAATTGACGAGCTCTATCGGCTCTAAAGTTCATAAAAATTAATGCATCACCATCGTTAACTTTAATCGTATTACCTTCAGAGGTTTTTATTGCACTAGCGCCAACAAACTCATCGTTTTCGTCACGTTCATAAGCTGCAGATAGCGCATCTAAAGCATTATCATATTCATGCAAACCTTGGCCACTCACCATTAAGTTATATGCTGCCTCAACACGATCCCAGCGTTGATCTCTGTCCATAGCATAATAACGGCCAATAACTGAAGCTATTTGTCCTTCACCTTGATTTCCAGAAAAGAGCTCTGAGAATTTTTGTTGTGCTTTTTCTAAAGAGGCTTTTGCGCTACGAGGTGGTGTATCTCGGCCATCTAAAAATGCATGTAAATAGACTTTTTCAGCACCGCGCTTTTGGGCTAGTTCCATCATGGCGAATATATGGTCTTCATGGCTATGAACGCCACCAGGAGAAAGTAAGCCAAAAATATGGACAGCATTTTGACTTGCTACGGCTTTATCTACAGCTTGGCATAAGGTTGGATTTTCATTAAATTCACCATCACTAATGGCTTTAGTAACCCGTGTAAAATCTTGATATACCACACGACCCGCGCCTAAGTTGACATGACCTACCTCAGAATTACCCATTTGCCCTTCAGGTAAACCCACAGCCATGCCCGAAGTATCTATTAGCATGTTGGGGTAATTGGCTTTTAAATCATCTAATACTGGTGTCTTTGCTTGATGTATAGCGTTGGAGCTCGTTTCTTCTCTGTATCCCCAACCATCTAAAATCATCAGTACTGTTGATTGCTTATTCGCCATTATTTTTCCCGTTTAATTAATGTTTACTGAGTATTAAGAGCAAGTATTGTACACCCTCATATAGTGTTATTCACTAAGGATTTGACATAGAAATGATCCGAAAGAGGTTACTAAACTCTCGGTTGTCGGATATGCTCGCAATTCTAAGTGGTTTGCGTATAATGTGCCGATTCGAAATTTGATAAAAAATGGTCTCTTATTTATGGAACAATTAATTACTTTTGCAAGCAATAATGGCATGTTAAGCGCGATTTGGGTTGCCCTAGTGGTAATGATTATCGTGACAACAATTAAAATGAAAATGTCGCCTATTAAACAAATTAGTACTCAAGATTTAACTTTTCTGATGAATAGAGAAGAGGGTGTAGCACTTGATATTCGTAAAGAAAAAGACTTTAAATCGGGTCATATCCTAGAGTCAAAGAATTTACCTAGTGAAAAAATCAGTAAAAATGGCCATGCAAGTCTTGAAAAGTATAAAGATAAACCCATCATAGTAGTATGTTATGCCGGTATGAGCGCGGTACAAATTGCTAACAACTTACATAAAGATGGTTTTACTCGTGTAAGCGTTCTTAAAGGTGGTATGAATGCATGGACTGCTGCAGGTTTACCTGTTGCCAAGTAGTCGTCACCTCTATGATTAAAGAATGAAAGAGTAATAAAAATGCCAGATATTGATATTTATACCAAAGCATATTGCCCATATTGTACGCACGCACTTGCCTTGTTAAAGAGCAAACAGCTAACTTTCAATGAAATTAAAATAGATGGCGAGATGAACAAACGCACCGCCATGATTGAACGTAGCAATGGTGGCTATACGGTACCACAAATATTTATTAATGATGTTCATATTGGCGGTTGCGATCAGTTAGTCGCCTTAGAAATGAATAACCAGCTAGACGAGCTACTAGAAGAAAAACAATACTAAATTCAATTAAAAAATTACAAGATAGGAGCCCATCATGGCTGAAGAGAACCAAGTAGAGAACAACGAAGCAGCACAGCAATCACCAGAATTTGCGATCCAACGCATTTACACAAAAGATGTTTCTTTTGAAACCCCTAATTCTCCGGCTGTATTTCAATTAGAGTGGAAACCTGAGATAAAATTAGATCTTGATACTCGTTCTACAAAGTTAGCTGATAATACTTATGAAGTTGTTTTATCTGTAACGGTAACGGCTACAGTTGAAGAGCAAACTGCCTTTTTAGCAGAAGTTCAGCAAGCTGGTATATTCACTATAGGCAACTTACCAGAAGCACAGCTAGCTCATACCATTGGTGCTTTTTGCCCTACCACATTATTCCCATATGCTCGTGAAACAGTTGCAAGTTTAGTTAATCGTGGCTCTTTCCCACAATTTAACTTAACACCTGTTAACTTTGAAGGTTTGTATGCTTCATATGTTCAACAACGTGCAGCACAAGAAAACGTGCCACAAAGCACTGAAACGCATTAGTACTAAGTTTAATATATAATTAAACGAAAATAATACCGGTAATATTAGCTAAAAGATAAGGTTGTACATGACTTCAGCTGCAAAAATTACAGTGCTGGGTGCAGGGTCTTATGGCACTGCGCTAGCAATTTGTTTAGCCAGAAATGGTCATGAAACTTTGTTATGGGGGCGTGATGAAAGCCATGTCACGGCAATGGCGCAAGATAGAGAAAATGTTAGATATCTTGCTGATTGTCCTTTTCCAGAAACTTTAGCGCTTGAAGCCGATTTAACAAAGGCGGTGCAAGCAAGTGATAATATACTTGTTGTTGTGCCAAGCCATGCCTTTGCCGATATGCTTAAGCAAATTAAACCAATATTAGCGGGTAATGAAAAAATAGCTTGGGCAACCAAAGGCTTAGACCCCGAAACGGGTGGTCTATTACAAGACGTTGCTAGAAAAGCACTTGGTAATAATGTCTCTTTGGCTGTGTTATCAGGTCCAACGTTTGCAAAAGAGATGGCTTCAGGCTTGCCTACAGCCATTTCATTATCGTCTGAAGACGATGATTTTGTCAGTGAATTATCTGATTTACTTCATTGTGAGAAGCTTTTTAGAGTTTATTCGAATAAAGACTTTATTGGTGTTCAACTTGGTGGTGCCGTTAAAAACGTTATCGCTATAGCCGCGGGTATAGCTGATGGGATTGGTTTTGGAGCTAACGCCAGAACAGCGCTTATTACCAGAGGTTTAGCTGAAATGACCCGTTTAGGCCTTGCTTTAAATGCTGAGCCCGCTACTTTTATGGGGATGGCAGGCCTTGGGGATTTAGTATTAACTTGTACCGATAATCAATCACGTAATCGCCGTTTTGGCTTGGCTTTAGGCCAAGGTAGTGAGGTTGAAGAAGCTATTGCTAATATTGGTCAAGTAGTTGAAGGTTATCGAAATACTAAAGAGGTTTATATGCTTGCCCAACGACATGGTGTGGAAATGCCTATTGTTGAACAGGTTTATCAAGTTCTTTATAACTCAAAAGACGCTAAGCTAGCTGCCGCTAACTTACTCTCCCGTGATCGAAAATTTGAATGATTTGAGTAACTGTAAATCTAATTGAAAACAAGATTTACAGTTTCTATTATCTACCCTTTCTAAACAGCGTTAGGGAAACCTAATTGACGCCATGCATCGTAGACTATTACCGCTGCAGCATTTGACAAGTTCATACTACGGCTTTCTTTTAGCATCGGAATTCTAATTTTATCTTCGTCTGGAATTTGCACTCGTACATCTTCTGGCAAACCGGCTGTTTCTGAGCCAAATAATAAATAGTCACCCGCTTGAAATTTTACATCACCATAAAAGTTATTGGTTTTAGTTGTGATGGCAAGTACACGCTTTGGCTGTTCTTTTTCAACGAAGGCATTGAAGTTAGCATGTCTCTGTATGGCTGCAAATTCATGGTAATCTAAACCAGCGCGGCGTAGTTTTTTATCATCTAAGTCAAACCCTAGAGGCTCAATCAAATGTAAGCGAAAGCCTGAGTTTGCACATAAACGAATAATATTCCCTGTATTTGGTGGGATTTGTGGTTGAAAAAGAACAACATCTAGCATAACGATCATCATCTGATAAAATTTTTTGTTATTATATACCCGTTACCAATCAAAGTGCAGGATTTCAGCTGGAATTTAAATGACTTTAGACAAGTGAAGTAAATTAAACATATTGAGACTATGTTTTTTATTTACGCAGTATAAAGTTATTTTAAGCCCGTCGAAGAAGCACTTGAGCAACATTATTTCACCACTACTAAAGAAGCGTTTAAATATTCAGTTTTATTGGTAGTGGTTAGATTGATAATTTTTCAAATTTTAATTTTCCTTCAAGGGTAGGTTATGGCAACTAGTAAAACGTCAAGTGATGACTATGCATTCTGGGTTAGGTTAGCAGCGATATCTTCAACCTCGACAGCTTTGATCTTAGTGGTGATAAAACTCTATGCATGGTTGGTAACAGACTCTAGCGCTATGCTCGCTTCTACAACGGACTCAATCTTAGATTTATTTGCTTCAGTAATGAGTATCGTTATTCTTCGTTTTGCCTTAGCCCCTGCAGATAAAGAGCACACTTTTGGTCATGGTAAAGCTGAAAGCTTAGCGGGATTAGTGCAAGCCTCCTTTGTACTTGGTTCGGCAATTCTTCTTATCTTTAGTGGTGTTTCTAGATTGCTTAATCCACAACCAATAGTGCAAAGTGAAGTGGCGATTTGGGTGACAATTATTTCGATCGCTTTAACACTCGCTTTAGTTGGCTTTCAACGCTATGTAATTAAGCGGACAGGATCAATTATTATTAGTGGTGATGCCTTACATTATCAATCTGATTTATTACTCAATTTAGGTGTATTAATCGCGATAGTGCTGAGCCAAGGGATTTGGTTACAAGCAGATGGTGTATTTACCATTGCAGTTGCTTTATATCTGGTATTTGGAGCAAGCCAAATCATGGTACAAAGTGTTTCTCAATTGATGGATAGTGAACTCAATGACGAAGACTTAGCTAAAATAAAAGCTATCATTTCTGACCATGAGCAGGCATTAGGGATTCACGAATTACGCACTCGCCAATCTGGAGTTCAGCGTTTTGTACAGTTTCATTTAGAATTAAGCGATGAATTATCCTTACTTGAGGCACATGGTATCGGAGATGAAATAGAGGCTAAAATATGCCATGTACTTGCTCCTTGCGAGGTATTCATTCACCATGACCCTAGCTCTGTGGTACAAAAGGAACACCTTAAAGAGCAGTAGTACAAAGAAGGTTATCTATTCTGCTTAAACCAAGATAGTGTTTGTTTTAGCGCTTTATCTCGGTAATCATCCAGCTCAAAGAAAATTTCGTGATAGGCCCCT
>Ga0209395_1008509_pt1 | contig 10434 bp, 7 predicted proteins | sample GOMGulsemesocosm_3_FD_184635 | JGI IMG/M metagenome (GOLD analysis project Ga0209395, IMG submission 184635) | Methane-oxidizing microbial communities from mesocosms in the Gulf of Mexico - GOM9D Gulf of Mexico (SPAdes) (version 2) | ecosystem: Environmental > Aquatic > Marine > Cold seeps... | reverse complement strand
ACTTCGATGAAATTGAACGTTATACAATTCGTCAAGAAGAAAACAATGACATCTTAAAAATTTATTTTCAAAAAGCCCCTCGTGATTTTTTTGGCAAGAGTGTTAAATTTAAATTTAAACGACAGAGTAAAAAAGTTGCTGGAGATCATGGTACTAGAAACTATATTGATATTTCAGAAATTAGTGGCACTTTGCGCCATATCGTTGATGAGTTAGATACACTTTCTATCCAAGTTAGAACTGAAAAAGATGTTAAGCTGCAGATCCTCGATGATTTACGTCATCTAGAGAACGTTGTTGCCAGTAAAATAAAAGAAATAGAATACAAGCTGGAAAAACTTTAAGCATTATAAATTCAATATTGGCTGTGGAGGGTTGAGTTATTTTGATCCTTCGCGGCCTTTTTCGCTACTGAATTTATATTAAGATACCATTATATTAATAGTATCTTAAATCAATAATCAGGCCTTTCGATATCGGTCAAGCTGACGACGTATAATCTATAATGTTGACTTGGTTCTCTCTGGGGTATTTTCGAGCAAAACTCATTTTTTATCCACATGCATATAAAAAGATTGGTATAATTATTTTATATGCATGTGTTATTTTAAGCGAAAGGTAAGGGCCTATGTTGTTCAAGTGTATTTCGCTTGTGATTTCGTGTTTATTAGTCAATATCCCCCGTGTTTATGCGAGCACGCCATCTGAAATGGCTGAATTTAGCTTACAAGAATTATTTAATTTACCGGTTGAACATGCGTCTAATCCTTGGCAAGTTAGTTTGTTGTACAAGCAAATGAGACTTGAAGGTTATCTCGATGGTCGCGATAGCGTCGAAAATAACCAAGTTTTGTTTGACGGTAGCCAAGCTCGTACCACAAAAAATTTCCCCATTGTACCAACAACAATATTACAAGAAGCATTTATTATAAATGTCAGTTACAGCCTCGATGCTATCAACCAAATAGCGATTAGCATTCCCGTTATTAGACAAAGTACCGATCATATAAGTATTGTTCCTAATTATAATGAGTTTAATATCAGCTCATCGGGCATGGGGGATATTGTCCTTCACTATAGTGGATTAATGACCCGTCGCATTGACTATAAACTCAGTTATTCATTAGGGTTATCATTGCCCCTGGGATCGATTGAGCGCAAAGGTGATACGCCACGCGCAGCAGGGGAACAACAGTTGCCTTATACGATGCAACTCGGTTCTGGCACCTGGGATCTTCCCACTAGCTTAAGTTATCAATATTTTGGTTATGACAGTTGGCTACTTGGTGTTGATCTGTTGGCCAAAGTGCGGCTTGGGAAAAATAGCAGATCTTATCGTTTAGGTAACCGATTATCTGTCGACCTATGGGCTAAGTGGCAACGTTCTAATTTCGTACAACCTTTCTCTAAATTAACCTATCAGCAGTGGGGAACAATTAAAGGGCAAGACGACGAACTATTGGTACCCGCTGCGTTTGTTTATCCTGCGAGTATTACCAACCCAGACTACTTCGGTGGAAAAAAATTGAATGCTACGTTGGGGGCTCATTTTAAGATAAAGCACAAACAACATCTCAACATAGCGGTTAGCTTCCCACTATATCAAGATCTTAATGGGATTCAGCCGAAAGAAAAATACAGTTCAAACATTGTTTGGAATGTTCAATTTTGAATGTTGGATGGTTATTTGAACAACACAATAATCACGAGTTGCCAGTAGCTGGTCGCTTGAGGTCTGCCTTTTGTCCGGTGTTTTTGGTTGGGTTAATTGTTAGTTATTTATGTGTAAGTCAGGCTGAAGCTAAGCATCCTATTGCGGGTAAATATAAAATCATTGCAGGTTTTGTGTTGCAACTGACCTCTTTTGTGGTTTGGCCGCAGACAAATAAAAAGCAGTTAGAAGTATGCATTGCCGGTAAAGATCCCTTTCGGGACTATATTGATCAAATGGTGCAGTCCCGTCCTACCAATAGATTAGACCAGACTATCGTCCTGCGCAGAATAGCGATGGATGATAATATAACTCAGTGCCAACTCATTTATTCTCACAATGACAATATAGAAAAATTGGTTGAGCAGATCTCACCAGCGCAACCAATATTATTGGTTGGCGAAGGCAAGAACTTTATTGGCCGAGGCGGCATGATCCATTTTTATCAAGAGCGACAGCAGATGCGACTTGAAGTTAACCTAACCACGGTACAACGTCATCAACTAACGATAAGTTCAGAGCTGTTAAAGCTGGTAAAGCTTACTGATCAACCCAATGGCATGAAAAAGCAATGAAGGGCCAAAGAATAGCTTTATCGATCAAAAACAAATTGATCCTGATGATGGTTGCGGTTAGTGCGGCTGTACTAAGTGTTTCAACGTTACTGCTTTATTATAATGAATTGGATATGGTTGAGCAGTCTGCGGTTGAGAGCAGCCAGATGCAAGCTTCACTTATCGCGGCGAGCGTCGAGTCGGCCGTTATTTTCCGAGATGAGCGGGCGACAAAACGCGTTTTAAACTTATTAGTCACTAACACGAGTGTTGAGTATGCCGCGGTAATAAGTCCTGATGGTTTGATTTTTTCTGAGTATAGAAAACCGTACCGAGGGCATTATCAACACGATGTTGATACATTACTAATGACGACCGCCGAAGTGAATCGTCAATTTATCGAAGTGTTTGCCCAAGTTGATGATCGAGGTCAAAATATTGCGACGGTTTTAATTCGTTCTAATTTAGATAAGGTGATTTCTCAGCAGCTATATTATAAAGAAATTGCGATTGCCGTCATGGTATTAAGCCTGATCCTTGCTGCTGTGTTAGCGCAGTGTTTCCATAAGTTAATCACAAGACCATTAGGTACTATGGTGCGCCATGTTACTAATATTAGTCGTGACGAAAACTATAGTGATCGCTTACTTTATAGCTCTCAAGATGAATTAGGCATACTTGCTCATGGTTTTAACCAAATGATCACAGTGGTTCAAACTCGAGAAGAAGAACTAACCAAGCACAATGATAACTTGCAACGCATCGTCGCAGAGCGTACCAAGCAACTTTATTACAAAGCTCATTACGATGCGTTAACCAATTTACCTAATCGATACTTATTATTGGAACGCTTAAGTAGTGCCATTGTGAGTGCTAAGCATCAGCAAAAAAAACTAGCCGTTATGTTTATGGATCTTGATCGTTTTAAAACAATTAATGACAGTTTGGGCCATGATGTTGGAGACGAATTATTGCAAGCTGTCGCGCAGCGGTTAAAACATGTCGGACGCAATAATGATACCGTTGCTCGACTAGGCGGTGATGAATTTGTTTTTTTGTTGGCAGATTTAGAATCTGCTGACGATGCTGGTAAGTTTGCACAAAATATATTAGAGCAGTTCTCACATCCCTTTAGCTTAAAAAACAATTTATTACATATCTCTACTAGCCTGGGTATTAGCGTCTATCCTGATGATGGTGTCGATGGCAAAGTATTGCTCAAACATGCTGATTTGAGTATGTATCATGCTAAAGGGCAAGGACAAGGTTGTTATAGCTTTTATACGAATGCGATGAATGAAACATTCACCAAACGGCTTGAAATTGAGCATCAATTACGTAATGCAATAAAAAATGATGAATTTCATTTGTGTTACCAACCGCAAATTGACTTAATCACTAATAATCTGACACAGGTTGAGGCGTTGCTCCGTTGGAATAATCCGGTACTGGGCGCGGTTTCACCAAGTGTTTTTATTCCTATTGCCGAAGAAATTGGCATTATAATCCAAGTGGGTGAGTGGTGTATCGACAGCGCCTGCAAGCAGTTGCAACAGTGGAAAAATCAAAATTCACAACAAATCCCTGTAGCCATTAACTTGTCTTCGAGTCATTTATTAGCGGTTAATGTTGTTGATTACATTAGGGACACTGCGGCCAAGTATCAGATTTCGCCAACACTGCTAGAAATAGAAATAACTGAAGATGTTTTTCTCGAACATTCAAAGAAAACCATTGCGGCCCTCGAGCAGCTACAAAGTTTAGGGATAAAAATTGCAATTGATGATTTCGGCACAGGCTATTCTTCCTTAAGATATTTAAAGACATTACCGGTTGATACCCTAAAGCTAGATGGCATGTTTGTTCAAGATTTAGAACACAGTGCTTCGAGTCGAGGCATCGTTACTTCAACGATTAGTTTAGCGCACAGTTTAAATATGAAAATTGTTGCGGAATGTGTCGAGACCCAAGCTCAAGCCGATTTCTTAACAACAAATTTATGTGATTTAGTACAAGGCTATTATTACTACAGGCCGTTAAGTGCCGATGCAATTACCCAAATACTCGAGTCAGCGAGTGATAATAATTCTTGTAACAATTATCTTTAACCAATGTTGGTCATGAGTATTTTTTAATGAAGTGAAAACCGGGTAACTTTCGCGCTATAAGCTCTGGAAAAGTGACGAAGCGTTATTGTTTTAACGTAAGGGCAGTCAGTAGGGGCAAGGTAAAGGCCTCGACACTGGCAACTAGCGAGTTGCTATTTACCGGTGTCGAAGTCATTAGAGATTGGCAGTTTAAACCGCCGGCTCTTTAGGTAATATCAAGTTAAGTACAATCGCGACTAAAGCACACAAACTAATACCTTGGATGCTATAACCACCAAAGTTTAGTGCCATACCACCAATGCCAAAGACTAAAACAATCGCAAAAATAATGAAGTTACGAGGTTGTTCAAAATCTACTTTTGCCTTGACCATACTGCCTAAGCCAACGCTAGCGATTAGGCCAAATAACAACATCATAATGCCGCCCATCACAGCACCAGGGATCGTTTGCAATAAAGCGCCCAGCTTACCAACAAATGCCATGATAATGGCAGTGATCGCTGCCCAAGTCATAATTCTTGGGTTAAATGATTTAGTTAACATAACAGCACCAGTGACTTCAGAGTAAGTCGTGTTAGGTGGACCACCTAACATTGATGCCGCAGTGGTCGCTAGTCCGTCACCAAGTAAGGTGCGGTGAAGGCCAGGTTTTTTAAGGTAATCTTTACCCGTTGCTGAACTAATAGCTAACACGTCACCGATATGTTCAATTGCAGGGGCAATAGCCACTGGCAGCATATATATGATTGCTTGCCAATGAAACTCGGGGGCGGTGAAGTTAGGCATGGCTAACCACGGCGCATTAGTGACTGGTGAAAAATCAATAATACCGTGATACAGCGACAAGCCATAACCCACTAAGATCCCGGCCAAAATTGGTACCAACCGCATAAACCCTTTACTAAAGGCAGAGACTAATAAAGTGGTTATAAGTGCTGGCAGTGAAATTGACATCGCTAACGACTGATCAATCAATTGAGCCGAACCGTCACCCGTACGGCCAAGTGCCATGTGGACAGCAACTGGCGCCAGTGATAAACCAATCACCATAATGATTGGGCCAGTAACAATAGGTGGTAAGTATTTATGAATAAAACCAACACCCCGGACTTTTACTACGCCACTAAACAACGCATATACTACGCCAACAACCATTAGTGCACCCATTGTTGCTGGGATACCCCAAGTTTGTGTGCCATACATAATTGGGGCAATAAATGCGAATGAAGAGGCTAAAAATACTGGGACCTGACCTTTGGTAACCAGCTGAAACAGCAAAGTACCAATGCCGGCTGTACACAAAGCAACATTAGGATCTAATCCCGTCAATAACGGCATTAAGACCAGTGCACCAAAAGCGACAAATAACATTTGGCTGCCAGTGACAATTTCCTTTACCAATGAAGTGCTATTTTGGTTTGATAGTTCGGATTGCATAATAAACCTTAATATTTAATTATTTAGTGCCGAAAATTTTATCACCAGCATCACCTAAACCAGGTAAAATGTAACCCGCTTCATTAAGGCAGTCGTCAATCGACGCAGTATAAAGCTCAACATCAGGGTGCGCTTTATCAAGTGCTGCAAGGCCTTCTGGCGCAGCGACTAGCACGATTGCTTTTATTTGTTTGCAGCCACGAGATTTTAGTAAGTCGATTGTCGCAATCATTGAGCCACCTGTTGCAAGCATTGGATCAATGACTAAGGCTAAACGCTCATCTATTTGACCCGCTAGTTTTTCGAAATAAACGACTGGCTCAAGAGTTTCTTCATCACGGTACATACCAACGACAGAAATACGGGCGCTTGGAATTAGCTCTAATACACCATCCATCATGCCAAGTCCGGCACGTAAAATAGGCACCACGGTGACTTTTTTACCTTTGATTTGTTCGACCTGAATTTCACCATTCCAGCTATTGATGGTTTTTGTTTCTAAGACAAAATCTTTTGAAGCTTCATAGGTTAATAAGCTGCCAACTTCAGCGGCAAGTTCTCTAAACCGCTTAGTGCTGATATCGCCTTCGCGCATCAGGCCAAGCTTATGCTTAATTAGGGGATGGTTTACTTCAATAACATTCATAACTAACTCCAAAATATAAGATACTGGTAAAATTCGCGTATATTATAGGCCGTTATTTAGCTTAAGTATCCTTTAATTTTGTCTTTACTCTTAAAACTATTATTCAATAAAAACAAGTGACTAAATTGTCGGCATCGCGTTGGTAAAGTACCATTGGATGTGAATATTGATAGGGCAGCGGCTTATCATCGTTTGCAATAAATTCAATGGCCATTGCGCTGTGCATAGCGATAAATGGCTATTGCTGGCTAAATTAGCTTGTGTCTGACAGGCTAAATCAGTATTCTACGCGGCCTTTTTATATTGCTCGAAGTTGAATTATTCAATGATAGGTTTTGATTACGGCACATCTAATTGCGCTGTTGGTGTAATGTCAGGCGGTTCTCCGCAGCTTGTTGAACTAAATGGTCATGGTCGATACATGCTGTCGTCGCTCTATGCTCCGGCCAGAGAAGTTATTGTCAATTGGCTTCACCAACAACTGCCTATTGAAGCGCAGCAACCTTTTGCACTTAATCGGCAGGCGCAATTGGTCAAAGGCCAGAGCGTATTACGCGAGCTCAAACAAGATGGCATTGCCAGCGATCTCTCTTTTGGTCGACTGGCGCTTGAAAGCTATCTGGAAGAGCCTGAGGAAGGTTACTATATCAAGTCGCCTAAATCCTTCTTGGGTGCCAGTGGTCTTATACCGAGTCAAATCGCTTTATTTGAAGACATTGTCGCGGCGATGATGGCGCAAGTTAAGCATTTAACAGAGCAGAAATTACAACGGCAAGTCACGAGTACTGTTATTGGCAAGCCAATCAACTTTCAGGGTGTTAACGGCAATAAAAGTAATGAGCAAGCATTGAGTATTTTAACCAATGCCGCCAAACGAGTTGGCTTTAAGCAGATCGAGTTTTTGTATGAGCCCGTTGCTGCAGGTTTTGAATTTGAAGCGACATTGCAACGCGAAACTAAAGTGTTGGTGGTTGATATCGGCGGTGGTACTACCGATTGCTCGATGATGTTAATGTCTCCTGAATTTATTGATTGCAATGATCGCCAGCAACATATGCTTGGTCATGCTGGTAAACGTATTGGCGGTAATGATTTCGATATTCGTTTAGCGTTAAAAGGCATTATGCCGAGTCTTGGCATGGACAGGTTACTGAAAACCGGCAAACCAATGCCGGCTAACTGTTATGCCGACGCTAGTGCGATTAATAATATTGTTGCCCAGACTGAATTTTATAGCCCAACCAATGGCCGTTTTTTAACGCAATTGGTCCGCGATGCTCAAGATCCTGAGTTAGCGGCACGCCTATTAAAGGTGCATAACGACAAACTGACTTATCAGTTGGTCAATTGCGCAGAGCAAGCAAAAATTGCGTTGTCAGCGGATAATGAGCATTCGATTAATTTAGATTTTCTTGATGCCGGACTCGAGGTTGCTGTGAGTCGTGCCACATTAAGAAACGCTAACGAACATATCCTGCTCGGTGTTGCAAAACTAATGCATGAAGCTGTTGCACAAGCGCAGTGCCAGCCAGATGTGGTATTTGTTACGGGCGGCACGGCGCAATCACCGGTACTAAGAGCAGTCATTGAAAGTCAATTTAAGGACTGTAAATTAGTGGTCGGCGATCACTTTGGCAGTGTTACCGCTGGCTTAACGCGTTGGGCACAGCGAATATATAGCTAACTCTGTCAACTGCTGTCGGGTATGCATTGCTTACTTGACAGCTCCCTACCTAAACACGATTAATTTCACCCATTTGTCTTCATATGTTTAACTTCATCGCATTGATCCAGATCAATGACAAATCACATCTTGCTATAGCGGTTAATTTGCACTAGGTTAGTGTAAAGGCACTTAGTTAAGGGAAATAACTATGATACTGAAAAGGAAGTTGATATTAACATTCTTACTTATTGCGTTAATACCGACCTTAACCGTTGGTTTTATTGCAGCATATTCTGCGAGTACCACGATTGAATCAGAAGTGTTCGCGAAGCTCATCGCGGTAAGGGACACAAAAAAAACTCAAATTAAAAGCTATTTCACTGAACGACAAGGTGATATTGAAATTTTGTCCCGTACGGTTGAAAAAAGTCTCGATTTTAGTTCTGCCACTGCCTTAATTGAATCGGCGCATAATAATCACGCTTTTTTTGAACAGTTCATCAATGTATATGGCTATTATGATTTTTTCTTGATTGATCATGCTGGCGATGTTTTCTACTCTGTTACTAAAGAACCCGATTATCAAACGAATTCACTAACAGGTCCTTATCGTGACTCTGGCTTAAGTACTTTGTTCAAACAAGTGAGCAACACCAATACCTTTGGTATGTCAGATTTTAGTCGCTACGCCCCAAGTAATAATGATCCCGCAGCCTTTATTGCATTGCCATTCACCAACAGTGATGGCGTGTCAGTAGTGGTAGCCTTGCAGTTGTCGATTGAAAAAATTAATCAATTGATGCAGCAACGTTCAGGGATGGGTATTACCGGTGAAAGTTATCTGATTGGCAGTGACTTGTTAATGCGTTCAGATTCATTTCTTGATCCCGCGGGGCATTCTGTCACCGCTTCCTTTTCAGGAAATGTTGCAAATAATGGTGTTGATACTCATGCGTCTAACCTAGCCATTAATGGTAAAGAGAGCCATCAAGTTATTATCGATTATAATAACAACCCGGTATTATCGGCATTTACCCCGATTGATATTCATGGCATACGTTGGGCGGTTATTTCCGAAATTGATGTCGCCGAAGCCTTTGCGCCAATCAAAACGCTCTATTGGACTATTTTAATTATTGTTGTCATTGCTGTTATCGCCATTGTTTCGGTTGCTTTGGTTATTTCTGCATCTATCTTAAAACCTTTAGGTGGTGAGCCAAGTGAAATGCAGTTGATTTCAGAGACGATTGCAAGTGGCGACTTAACGATTGCTTTTGATGATCAGAGAAATATAGAAGGTGTTTACGGCGCAATGCAGAAAATGGCTAAACAACTGCGTAATGTCATGGGAGAGATTATTCATGACAGCCATAGTCTGGCCAGTGTTGCTGAACAAACCAGTGCGTCGAGCCTGCAGTCAACAGCGAGCTTGCAAGAACAACAGGCAAGTATCGAACAAATTGCGACAGCAGTAGAACAAATGTCTATAAGTATTAATGAAGTATCACAAACAGCAGTACAAGTTGCCAGTAGCTCTCAGACAATGCAATCATCGTCAGACAAAGCGCATCATGCACTCAATCAAACGATTACAGATTTAGACTCATTAGATCAAGAGATAACGCAAGCCAGTGAAGTTATTAAGGAATTAGAAAAAGACTCCTATGAGATAGGCACGGTATTAGAGGTTATAAGAGGGATTGCGGATCAAACAAACTTACTTGCACTAAATGCTGCAATTGAAGCGGCTAGAGCAGGTGAGCAAGGACGAGGCTTTGCGGTGGTGGCTGATGAAGTCCGGACGTTGGCATCTAAAACCCAAGAATCAACCAAAAGCATTGAACAGATGATTATCAAGTTACAAGACGTTTCAAACAAAGCGGTTAAAGTGATGACATTTAGCCGGGATGTTTGCCAAAAAACGGTGTCAAATGCTCATGAGACTGTTGGCGTGTTAACCGAGATGAACAGTGAAGTGAATAGTATGACGCAATTGACCGAAATGATCGCAACGGCGGTTGAAGAACAATCACGGGTGTCGGTTGAAATCAGTCAAAGTGTCACCGTCATTAGCGATGTTGCATATGAGAACTCTGCAAGTGCAGAGCAGGTGTCTTCTGCCAGTCATGAAATAAGTCATATTGCCAGCACGCTGAGTCAGCTAACATCGAGATTTAAAGTGACATAATAATTTGTCAAATTGCACAGTTTTAATGAAATGTCGTGTTTATTAGACTAATAGTTAGCTAGTTTGATGATCTGATTTTAAGATCCAGTTAAACTAGCTAGACATTTACTGACAGACATTATTA
>Ga0209395_1008506_pt1 | contig 10439 bp, 5 predicted proteins | sample GOMGulsemesocosm_3_FD_184635 | JGI IMG/M metagenome (GOLD analysis project Ga0209395, IMG submission 184635) | Methane-oxidizing microbial communities from mesocosms in the Gulf of Mexico - GOM9D Gulf of Mexico (SPAdes) (version 2) | ecosystem: Environmental > Aquatic > Marine > Cold seeps... | reverse complement strand
ACATATGCTTAAATACAGCGCAGCTCATTTATGCCATCTTGCAAAACTTAATATTGGTGATGGGCATTTTGCACAAGCAAGAACATTATTGTCTGACCCACGCTGTAAATTAAAACCTAAGCATTTAATAGCCCTTTACGGATTATCATGGATTAAACAAACAGAGCGATGGTTAGCAAAAACCTTGCGTTACCAATACCGTTAAAAACACCTAAGGTAGTAAAGTGGAATTGCTGGTTACTTTCATAATTGGTAACCGTAAATTATTACAGGCTAAGATAAGATCAATATCGAATAATTATACTTTTGTATTTAAAGTACTTTATGAATACAGGACAGTTTTGTAACCGTCACATCTAGTAACTCAGAAGGGTTAAACGAATATCTGAGTTACTAGTCGGACAGCTTACGTGGTATTTATCTTTCGAATGAAACATAAGGAACAGACATCCCTTGTAATTACATGTTTTAACTCAGTATTTTCATAGCACAATCAAAAGAAGTAGTTATTATGTTATGAAGCTTTACGAGCTGAAATGGAAAGTAAATTAAATAGCTAAGATTATTAAAGTGCCCCTAACTGAGTTTTCTTTTAACTTTAGTAAGGAAAGAAGGCTTTAAATCACATAAAAGCTCCTTATTTTTATTGGTATCAGAGATAAATTGTGTCGCCCACTCTGTATTCTTTTGGTTACTCTGCTTCTTTGTAACTTGCTTACTAGGTATCTTACTCTTATCAATTTCACAGTTGACAAAGCTTGCTATGCTTTGTAATGAATCCGCTAAATTATTACAAACATTATCAAAATCCATTTCTATATAGTTACAACCATTAGCAGCTAAAGCATATCTCCATGAAGCGTTATCAAGAATAATACTTCGAAGTGATTCATCAATCTGATTGAAATCATACTTTGGATCATTACTTACCAGTTTTTGGCCAGAAATCCATCCACCTGTTTGGCTCGCTATTGATAGAGATACGGCCTGTTTCAATACATTTTCTCTAGATAACAAAATATAATATGCATCAGGGAAACACTTAAGTACATTTTCAAAACCGCCAAATTCCTTTATATGTGAATAATGTATTTTTATTCCGAACACTCCATTTGGCGATGTTCGCCGTCTTTTAAGCTCTGCTATCGTTTCTTCTAAGTCTTTAGTTTCTAGTTTCTTTTTCCATTCACTAAGGTTTGCAAGGTTGGCATATTCTAAAGGATAACCAAATGCATCCGTTTTATGTAGTGCATGGCCAAGCATATGACTGCCACACCTACCGGTAGACGCTATTATCAAAATTTTTGAAGGCGTTTCTACTCTCGGAAAATCATGTTCATTTGAAAATTGTTCTTCATATAAATTCATCTGTTCACCTTTATTATAATTGCATCGAAACGAAACGAGAGCCTCTATACGTGGTTTGCTTTAAGAAAAACAATTTATTTTTCATTAATTTAAACACAAAAAAATATTTACTAGAGTTACCTACATTAAAGACCAACGTGGACAAAAATCAATGTATTAAAGCAAAATCGTCACTAATAATATTTTATACAAAAAACGCTTGTAAGAATTACATTCGAACAAACTTTGATGAGGATATTTAGGCACAGAGGTTGACGGCTTCTACATGAAGCATCGAACAACAAACGGTATCTGTTATCTATTGTTCTAAAAAGAAAATTTACTTACTCCCCTTATAATTTTACAATAATAAACTCTCTTAAAAGTAGGAAATATCTATTGAACAACATTGGCTTAGGTTGTAAAGATTTCACTATCGCTGTCTACATTGGAAATAAACCTAATATGCTCGAATATCAGCAATTATCCATGATTTCCCCAGTAACATCACATGAGATTAATACCATTAATCAAGCTTGTGGTAATGGGTGGCGTAAAGTTTTTAATGTCTATGCTAAATTACTTTATACCCTTGATAATAAGCATTTTTCATATTCATCACTCGCACCGACTTGGCAAAAATATCGTGATAATTATTTACTGCAACCAAATTCTAAAACTGCTTTAGTATTTTCTCCCCCACAGCTATTTCAACATAAAGAATCACTGCATATTATTTGTGGAAAAACCTATGCTAAACATTTGTTAGCAACTAACCAGTTAACGGCTAATTTGTTTTGGTTAGATGACGAGTTTGCTATTGATAAAAAACAAAAGCTAATCGTATGTCCATATTTTGATTATAGACAATTATCGAATATTAAAATTGAAAAATTGGCTTGTTTACTAAGAGAACTAAAAGAAACTTGACTGCTTATCAGTTATTCATAAAATGTTAAATTGATGTATACTGAAATGATTAAAGGAGAAGATAATAAGCCTCATGATTAGGCAATCATAATATACATCACTTTATTATTGGAACTCATAATTGCCACATTTTAACAAAAAAATACTTTTATTCTTTGCAATATTCTTAACCTTTATTCCTTATTCTGTAATAACTCATTCCCTTAATGTTTCATCATCTAATTTGCTAGACTTTTCTTCACTTACCTTGCAAGCTATCAGTGTATTTTTTGTTGTATACAGCTATTTAGAGACTAAATCACGTTCATTAAAATTGTTCTGGAAGTTTTTCTCTCTCGCTATCATCGTTGATCTTATTTCAGGAATTATCTTTGCGGGTCAATTCCTTAACTCGTCACCAATACTGCAAGACTTTTTCTCATTATTCAGCTACTTTTTCATCTTACTTGCCATAGAAACTAACCCTCATCTTAGTGAAACTCCTCTCAACAAATATATTGCAGGCAGAGTACCTGCAATATTTTTTACCGTAACTTGTTTTTGTTATTTTGTTTTACTTCCAGAAGCGTTTTCAAATACTTTAGAACAACGATTTTCACCTTCAGCATTTTTTCATATAACAATAACAGGGCTTATTTTTATGAGGGTCATGGTCTGCTTTATTTTTTGCCGTGAAAAATTTTGGCTCGCTATTTATGGGCCCTTAGCCATTGCCTCAATGGTCTTAACAATTGATAATTTTAACTATTATTACCATATTCAAGAGCAAGCGTTCTATACTGATAGCTATATAAAAAGCTTGATACAGTTCATTCCCTATTGTGCTCTGATCTTTTCTGCGAGCGCATCATTAAACAATCAGAAACCGACCAAACCTATCGCAAAGGACACTTATCCAGAACTGTATATTCTATTATTGGTCAGTTTTCTATTTACTATTCATATTCTAGGTTTAGAAACTAATTCTTCCTATATAACAAATTCTTACTGGCAGTCTGTTGTTATCGCTATTTGGGGAGCAATCGCTTTTATTTTAGTCATTCTTATTGCTTTCAATAAAAGAAAGTATACCTTAGGCTTTAAAGAAAAAGTTTTTACTCAACAAAAAGAACATGAAGAGTTATCACAAAAAAATAATAATCTAATCAATTCAATCCTTAATAGTGAAGATAAAGCTATTGTTAATGCTTCTAACAACGCTATTTTAACTACGTCTGTCGACGGGAAAATTTTATCGTCAAATCCAGCGGCGGTTCAAATGTTTCAAAGTCTAGAGCATGAATTAAAAGATAGAAATGTCAGTAGCTTGTTTTCAACTGAAGATACAATGCATTACTTTTTTGACTTTAAAAGCAATGTTTATGCTCTGCAACGTCAAGATATTGGTATTTCAGTTGAATGTATCGCCCGTCGTACTGACGGCACAGAATTACCGGTACAAGCAGAATTGCAATGGGCAGATCGCAAAGAAAAACCTCTTATTGTTATTACCTTTATTAATTTAACCGCACGAAAATTAGCGGAAAAACAAACGTTAGATTTAAAAGATAAGTTTATCGCTAATATCTCACATGAGTTCAGAACACCTCTCACTATTATTAATGGCATTTTAGATCAATATTTATTAAAAGATCACAGTAAAGAAGAAGGATTAGAACTCACTGCCGCTAAGCGTAATGGCTTACGCTTAGTTCGTATGGTTGAGCAATTATTGGAGCTGTCGCGACTAACCGATAACCCTAAACTATCGTTATCTACTTTTAGATTAAGCCAATTAATGGCTATGCCTATAGATTCTTTTGCTCGCTTAGCTAAGCAAAACCATTTAAGTTTTGAAGCAGATATTTCTAATGAACTTTGGCTTGAGTGTGACCCGCAAGGGTTTGAAAAAATAATTTTCAACTTACTGGCTAACGCAATTAAATACACACCTGCTGGCGGAAGTATAAAAGTTAGTGCTTATAAAGAGCAAGACAATATTATTGTGGATATAACTGATACCGGCATTGGTATTAATCAAGAGTCACAACATAAAATATTTGAACGTTTTCAACGAGCTGACGATGAGAAAAATCATGCCGTCTTTGGTGTTGGTATTGGTTTATCATTAGTTAAAGAATTAGTTAAAGCGCATAGTTGGCGAATAAATTTAATCAGTGAATATAATAAGGGCAGTAAGTTTTCTTTATCAATACCTTTAGCTTCGGCTGTAGAAATAGAAGCTCAAGTACCAATGAGCGTATCTGAAAGTGAAGTTTCTTCTTTGTTGTTAGAACAAAATACCAAGCTAACAAATACCAAAAATAATCTACATAATGTTGTCTTGGTTATTGAAGACAACCTAGATATGCAAAGTCATATTAAACGAGTTGTTGAGCAAAAACATCATTGTTTGTTAGCAACAAGTGGCGAGCAAGGTCTTCTAGTTGCTGAGGAGTATATTCCGGATCTTATCGTTTGCGATATTATGTTGACAGGAATTGACGGTTTTGAAGTACTTAAACAATTAAAAGATAATGAGCTCACAGCCCATATTCCCGTAATTTTACTTACCGCCCGCTCTGACCTAGAAAGCCGTCTTCACGGACTAAATTTACAAGCTGATGAATATTTAAGTAAACCTTTCAATCAACAAGAGTTATTGATTAGAATTGAAAATTTAATTGAAAATCGCAAACAGCTTCAGCAAAGTTATTTACATAAATTTCGTGATCATCTTAAAGAAGAACGGAAAGATAATTGCGTTAAAAAAGTTTCTCAGTTAACTACGAGCGAAACTATCACTTTATCGGTCGATGAAAAGTTCATAAATAAACTGGAAACGCTTGTAGCCAAAATGTATTTAGAAACAGATTTAGGTATTCAGCAATTAGCCAGTGGTATGGCGATGAGCGATCGTCAATTGCAACGTAAAATGAAAGTTATTCTTGGTACGACACCTAATAATTTTATCAAAGAGTTTCGCCTATCGAAAGCGAAAATACTTCTTCAAAATGGTTCTAAAATTGGCAGAATTGCTTTAGATGTCGGCTTTTCTTCACAAACCTATTTTGGCCGTTGCTTCAAAGAATCCTTTAACTGTACCCCAAAACAATATCAGCAACAATTGACTAAAAGTTGAAAGTAATATGTCTATCCTTGCTTCACTAAAATATTGTGCTTGAGTGTAGCTAAATTAACGTCTTGAATAACCTCTAAGTAGCTAAACGGTTGTTTTTTAGGCTCACATAAACCCAGCCAATCTATGGAATTATCTTCACTTGTTAGCTTTAAGCCAAGTTCAATCATGACACTCACTTGATCCCATGAAATATCCATAGGTTGCTCTCGGTTAAAAGGGTAAAAAGAATAAGCGATACTCATAGATATATTTTCGGCGAACTGTTTTTCAAAACGACTCGATAACCTTGCGGCTAACTCACTGGCATTATTTTCTTTCTCATAACCAATAACAGCAAATGTATCCTCTGACCAACGTACAACGAGGTCATCAGTATTACGGCTAAATAACAATAAGTCTGTTATATTAATAAGTTGACTATTACTAACATCAGTCTGTTCGTTCACTTGTACCATTAATACGTAAAGCCGAGGTAAGGTACTGCGCTGTATAGGTAAAATATTTTGATGAATCTGATTCATTAATTGGCTAGTTTGTTCAATATAAATGTCTAGATATCGGCGACTTCTCACCCCGGTTATTTTGTCTACTGTCGCCGATTTTTCAAGTAGTTTATTAGCCTGCTCAAGTTCAATGTTTTTTGACTGAAATTTTTGAGTCTTCTCTTTCACTTGTTCTTTAAGATAGCGTTTTTGTTGCTGCTCAACTAACAACTTTCGATTTAAAAAACGAGAATAAACTAATAATGCTAAAGCAACTGTCATGGCATATAGCAAATAGGCCCACCAAGTATTCCAAGGAGCCGGTTGAACAACAATATTCAGTGATAGACTGGGTTCGCTCCAAATATTATCGCTATTACCGGCAATAACCTGTAACTGATAAGTACCTGCAGGTAGGTTTGTGTAAGTTGCACGACGCGACTTCCCTGCATCTATCCACTCTTGATCGAAGCCTAATAAACGATATTTATAACGTGTTGATTCCGGATTTGCGTAATTTAATCCAACATATTCAAATGACACTAATTGATCGGTATGCTGTAACTCTAATGCCGATAATTCGGTTAGCGTATTATCAAAATTGATAGGCTCATTTAGCTTAAAAACATTCGTTAAACGTACCTCTGGTGCAAGTAGAGTATGGTGACTATTATCAGGTAACACAGTAGAAAACCCTTTACCCGCGCCAAAATATATCATGTTGTTCGACCCTTTAAATATCGAACCATGATTGTAATCTAGATCAACTAACCCATGACTTAAATCAAAGTGTTTAAAACTTTCTGTTTCAGGAGAGTAGCGTGAAACGCCTTTATTGGAACTCAGCCAAATATCACCAAATGTATCTTGAACCATGCCATAGACGGTTTGGCTTTTCATACCATCTTTGGTGTCGAAGAGTTTGAATTCAAACTTCTGTTTTACACGATTTTCGTAGCTTAATTTATTGAGCCCTGCGGCTTGTGTACTTACCCATAAGTTGCCACTCTCATCTAACAACATATACCATGCAAGATCACTAGAAATGCTATTTGGCTGGTTTTTATTACTCATTATTTGAATAAACGTATCTGATTTTGGATCAAAGCGATTTACCCCACCACCATAAGTTGCTAGCCAAATAATTCCTTGTTCATCTTCTAACAAATGTAAAATCGAATTATTACTGGGTCCAAGTTCAGGTGTTATTTTGTTTTGAGCGTAACGGGTAAAGTGACCCGCTTGATTGTATTTGTTTAACCCATTATGGAATGTTGAAATCCACAAGTTTCCCTGTCGATCTTTAATAATATCTGTAACACCATCAGCTGAGAGTGAATGAATATCTTGTGCATCGTGGGAAAATTTAATAACTTGCTTGCTTGTTAAATTAGCTTTATATAGTCCTGACGCGCGTGTCCCTATCCATAAATCATCACCGTCCACAAACATAGTCATAATTCTTAAATTAGCAAAATAGTCATTAAAATCGATACGTGTAACTTTGTTATTGCTATGAAGAATCTGATAGATACCACCACTATATGTACTAAAGATAGTACTATTGCTATCCATTTCTACAAAGCTGGTAATGTTTCGACTTTTTAAATCAGGATTGTTCTTACCGTTATATTGGCTGAAAGTTGTCATAGCAGGATCCCAGCGATTCACACCGGTCAAGGTTCCTATCCACATCATACGATTTTTATCTTCAAAGGCGGTTATGATGTAATCATTACTTAAACTATAAGCATTATTAGGGGTATCTTTATATTGTGTAAACTGTTTACTTTTATAATGATAAATCGATAAACCATCGTCTGTTGAAATCCATATATTTTGTCCTGAGTCTTGATAAATATGATGAATCGTATTGCTATTTATTGTTGAGTCATCATCACTATCAGACAGATAATGAATAAAGTCATTTTCCTTAGATATGTACTTCAATACACCTTGACTAACCGTGCCTATCCAAATATTACCATCAATATCTGTATATAACGTATTCACATATTTATTAGTGTAGTTGTTACTATTATTATCACCGTGCTTGACTACTTTTATAAAGTTTCCTTGCAGATCAAATACAGATATACCACCACCATTAGTTCCAACCCAAATTTGGTTTTCACTACTTTCAGTGATTGCATGTATAGTATTGTGTGAAAGACTTCTAGGATTACCCAACTCTTGATAGATTTGTTTTACAAGCCACTTCCCTTGGTGTTGAGATAAAATATTGAGGCCATTTTCTGTTCCAACCCAGATATTTCCAGAACTATCTTCAAACAAAGTATTAATAGTGTCATTAGTTAATGCTGAGCCTTGGGTTTTGGACGTAATATGGGTGAAGTCTTGAGTTTTTTCACGGTATAAATTAATACCACCACCACGAGTTCCCACCCAAAGCTGTTGATTTTTATCCGTAAGAATTCGACTGATAACATTAGAACTTAAAGAATTTGGAAGGCTAGCATCATAATGAAAACTAACGAGTTGATAACCATCAAACCGATGTAAGCCCTCTTGTGCGCCAAACCACATAAAGCCTTTATGATCCTGAGCAATCGTCATGACAAATTTGTAGGCTATAGGATTATCAATACCAAAACTCTTAAATAACTTACCTTCTTGTGCAATAACTGAATAGCTATAGAGAAACATCAAGAAAAGGAATATTTTTTTCACAATAATTAAGGTAATCCCATCATTAATAAATATAGAGTAATTCAAGCTACAGCAAGATATTCACTGTAGCTTAATGTAGGGTTTTATTGAGGAGTAACCCAGTTGTTAATTCCAATAGTATCACTACCGTTAATATCAACACTCGTTTTCCAGAGTAGACCATCAACTTCGAATGATGTTTTCCACAAGAGTCCGTCAGTACCAAAACCTGTCTTCCATAGTAAACCATTTGTCTCAAAATTGGTTTTCCATAACAAGCCATTTGTGGTTGCACTATTTTGCCAAATAGATACATTAGTATCAAAACTCGTTTTCCAAAGGAGTCCATCGCCGTCTACAGTAGACTGTTCAATATCCCAAACATATTCTTGCCCAAGTCCTTCAATATAAAAATTTCCATCTTCATTTATATTAGCGGGTCCAAAATAGTGGTTTTCACCCGATAAGTCTTCCGCTATGTTTAATGCCTGGTTGGCACACGAACTTGCGCTACTCAAGAGTGCGTCGTTAACATTTACAATACCCGCACCTTGTTGGAATACACTATAAGCTAAAGTACCGTCTGGTTTAACTGCGTTATGTGCACTATCCATTAAACGACATTTAACTTCGTCAGGTGTTAATGTGGGGTCATTAGTTAGCATTAATGCTACCACTCCAGACACTACCGCGGCAGCTTGAGAAGTTCCTGACATTTCAAAGTAACGGCCTCCATCATGAAATTCGGGGTGCTCCATTACAATTTGTGAGTCAAAAGACATTAAGCCTGAAAGGTGTCCACCCGGGGCAATAATTTCAGGTTTAACGAAGCCTTCAACCGTTGGTCCAGCAGCACTAAATGTTGCAACTTTATCATCATCAGAGTTGCTTGGCGTATAGTTATCAGTCATAGCACCAACGGTAATAATATATGGAACATTACCAGGAACACCTATTGTCATAGGATTTGGTCCTGTATTACCGGCAGAAGCAACCACAACGATACCTGCTTGCCATGCTTTCATAACAGCTAAGTTGAGTGGATCTTCCCAATAATATGAACGTACCGGGCCACTAAAAGACATATTCAATACTTTAAGGTTTATTTGATCTTTTACTTGTAGGGCCCAGTCTATACCTCGAATAACATCGGCGTAAGTTGCTTTTCCTGTTCCATCAAATGCTTTTATACCAACTAACGCAGCATTAGGTGCAACACCATATACTTTTCCATAAACATCATAATCACTGTTGGCAGCGATACTAGCAACGTGAGTACCGTGTCCACTTGCTTCATCATCGTAATTACTTACTGTATTATTAATCGCATCATAAGTGCCCCAAGCTTTGTCTCTTCCATACAAGTCAGTAGATAAGCCTGATAACTGATCAAGTCCTGTATCTAAAAACCCTATGGTTACTCCATCACCAAAATTTCTTACGGAATGTGCTGAAGTTGCATCAATATAATGAGGAACTACCGACTTCGGTTGCCATTTACGTTTTCCCCAAGCACGCCCGCTTAGCTCAACCTTATGATTTGTTGTTACTTTAACACTTAAACGGTCTTTTAATTGTAATAGCTGAGTATCGTTAATCGTTACAGCTACGGCATTAATTAATGCAAGCTGGTGTGTTGGCTTAATTTCAAGTGATGCTAATTCTGTGTTTAACAATTGATAACTATTTGCGGAGATAATGTAAGATTTCGTTTGCGCATCTACCTCTTTGTCAATAGTTGCATGAATAAGCCAAGCGCTAAGGCTAAGCATACCTAGAATTGAAAGTGGTTTTATTATTTTTTTTGCAGAAATATTCAAAATATTTATCCCCTTTGCCCGTTACATCTTTTAAATACGTCAGGGTTATTTAGTTTGCTGCATGTAATT
>Ga0209395_1008499_pt1 | contig 10446 bp, 10 predicted proteins | sample GOMGulsemesocosm_3_FD_184635 | JGI IMG/M metagenome (GOLD analysis project Ga0209395, IMG submission 184635) | Methane-oxidizing microbial communities from mesocosms in the Gulf of Mexico - GOM9D Gulf of Mexico (SPAdes) (version 2) | ecosystem: Environmental > Aquatic > Marine > Cold seeps... | reverse complement strand
TCGCCGTGGATCGGAGCGGCATCATAGCCATTTTTATTCAGAGACTTAGCTACAATATCGACATCTGATTTACGGTTGCAAAAGATGATCGCATTTGTGCATTTATCGCCTTCAGAATCGATCAGAGCGCGCAATAAGTTACGTTTTTCAGTTGCCTGACGTTCCTTGCGTGACGATTTGAACATCACCACGCCTTGGGTGATCATGTCATTGGTAGTCGCAGCGCGAGCCACTTCAATGCGTTCTGGGGCAGACAAAAATGTATTGGTGATGCGTTCGATCTCAGGGGCCATAGTGGCCGAGAAGAACAGTGTCTGACGGGTGAAGGGTGTCAGGCCAAAGATACGTTCAATATCGGGGATAAAGCCCATATCAAGCATCCGGTCAGCTTCATCCACAACCATGATCTGTACGCCAGTTAGCAGCAGTTTACCGCGCTCAAAATGATCAAGCAGACGGCCAGGAGTTGCAATCAGAACATCAACGCCGCGGTCAATCAGGGCGTCTTGTTCTTTGAACGATACGCCGCCAATCAGCAGAGCTTTGGTCAGTTTGACGTGTTTGGCATAGGTGTCGAAGTTTTCCGCTACCTGTGCTGCCAATTCACGTGTTGGGCACAGTACGAGCGAGCGTGGCATACGCGCGCGTGCACGTCCACGGGCCAGCATTGAAATCATAGGTAGTGTGAAAGAAGCTGTCTTACCAGTGCCGGTCTGGGCGATTCCCAGAACATCACGGCCCTCAAGAGCAGGGGGGATGGCACCGGCTTGAATGGGAGTCGGGCTTTCGTAACCGGCTTCATCAACGGCTTTCAGGACCTTGGGTCCAAGATTTAGATCACTAAATTTTGTCATTATTATCCATGACTTGCAGGGCGTATTCCCTGGCCCTGCTGAACAGGGGATTTTCGGAGCGTGCGACCCGCGTGGCCGCCGGTGCGATAAGATGCTCCAGACGCGAAATCCCTAACGGGTTTTCGTGGCAAGGTCAACAAAATGCCAAGCAGAGGGCGACTGGACCTTACGGTTTGCGCGGCGCTGGTGCAACAGTGCCGCGCAGGGATGATTATACCATCATTTCTTTTGTTGCAGATAGTGTGACGTCTGGATAGTCGCGTTCGACGCGATCAATGTCCCACTGCATGCGAGTCAGAAAAACAACATCGCCGTCGTTGTCATAGGCGATATGCTGTTTATTGGTGTCGGCGAATTTTTCCACGGCGGCTTTTTCACCATGCACCCAACGGGCGGAGGTGAACTGGCTGGCGCTGAAGTTTACGGGCAAGCCATATTCCAATTCAATGCGCGATCCCAAGACTTCAAATTGAAGTTGCCCAACCACGCCAACGATGAATCCAGAGCCGATCGAGGGTTTAAACACTTTCGCAGCGCCTTCTTCGGCAAATTGCATCAGAGCTTTTTCGAGGTGTTTGGATTTCAATGGATCGCCAGCACGAACACTTTGCAACAATTCCGGCGCAAATGATGGAATTCCGGTGACGCGGATTGCTTCGCCTTCGGTCAAGGTATCGCCGATGCGCAATTGGCCATGGTTGGGAATGCCAATGATGTCGCCTGCCCAAGCTTCTTCAGCGAGTTCCCGGTCGGATGCGAGGAACAGAACTGGGTTTGAAATCGCCATGGGCTTTTTCGTGCGTACATGGGTCAGTTTCATGCCACGTTTAAAGTGGCCGGATGCCATGCGCACAAAAGCTACGCGATCGCGGTGTTTTGGGTCCATGTTCGCCTGAACTTTAAACACAAAGCCAGCGACCTTTTTTTCATCGGGGGAGATGTTGCGTGGTTGGGCGGATTGTACCTGTGGCTGTGGGCCATATTTCGCAATGCCAGCCATGAGTTCCTGTACGCCAAAACTGTTGATCGCAGATCCAAACCAAATTGGTGTTAATGTGCCATCGAGCAGCGCCTGATGATCAAGTGGCGGCAAAAGCTCTCTTGCCATCTCGATCTCTTCAAGAAACTTTTCGAGAAGATCTGCAGGCACATGTTCCGCCAGTTTTGGGTCATCAAGCCCGTTGATTTCCACGCTTTCAGCGACCTTGTTGCGATCCGCGCGGTCCATCAGTTCAAGACGGTCACGCAGAATATCATAACAGCCGATGAAATCGCGGCCTGTGCCAATGGGCCAGGAGGCGGGCGTTACATCAATCGCAAGGTTTTCTTGGATCTCATCAATGATATCAAAGGTGTCGCGGCTTTCACGGTCCATCTTGTTACAGAAGGTCAGGATTGGCAGGTCACGCAGGCGGCAAACTTCAAACAGTTTCCGTGTCTGGCTCTCCACACCTTTTGCGCCATCAATCACCATGACAGCTGCGTCAACGGCGGTTAGCGTGCGATAGGTATCTTCCGAGAAATCAGAGTGGCCGGGGGTATCAACCAGATTGAAGCGGTGGCCATCGTAATCAAAGGACATGGCAGAGGCCGAAACCGAGATCCCACGGTCTTTTTCCATCTGCATAAAGTCAGAACGTGTGCGGCGCGCTTCGCCCTTGGCGCGCACCTGGCCCGCCATCTGAATAGCGCCACCATAGAGAAGAAATTTCTCTGTCAGTGTGGTTTTGCCGGCGTCCGGATGCGAGATGATCGCAAAGGTACGACGGCACGCAATTTCGGGCGGCAGGACGGGCTGGTTTGGAGCTAAATCAGACATGGCATCCCTATAGGGCGGCGATGTTCAAAGAGCAAGCTCAGCGCGGGGATGATGCACGTTTGAGACGGTCTGCCATATTGGTGCCGCCCAGTTCCGCCGTTCCCTCTTCATAGGCACGGGGAGAGTCAGCATTGTGCGTGGGCACATTCTTGGCCAATTGGAGACACAGATCTTCGGGCAAAGCAGGGCTGGTGCTAGGACCAAGCAACATACTTTCGGTGGCGATCCCTTCCGCATAAATGATCTGATGGTCGTCAAAAAGAATTTGGAAATAGTCGATATATCCGCCCTCAACGATCCGAATTGTATCCCCATTCACCAAGTGCCGGGCTTGTACCATGACCTCAGAGCGCCCAAGGCCAAGCAAATCCACCCGCTGCCAGAAGAATAACCGTTGGCTGGGGCTGACAATGAGATCCTCGGAATTGTTCAATGCGCCCTTTTTAATAAGGATGGGTGCGAAACTCCCCTCTGCGCGGCGGGTGGTTTCTCCGATCCACCGAATTTCCTGTGCACCGCTGTCGCGCGTCAGAATTCGATCGCCCAGAGAAAGATCTTCTACCTTACGCTGCATGCCGCTATCCATGGTGATAGAGGTACCACGGGTAAGTGAAACGCATGCAACATGGGCAAAGAATTTCTGTGGATTCTGGCAATCAATCCCGATGAGACGATAGGGGGTGCGCGGGGTGATTTCGGTCATAGGCAGCAAATATGTACTGGTGATGCTCGCATGTTCTTGGGCGACTTCTACCATGATCAATGCATCGACTATTTTCCCGTCAGGTGCCATCAGGGTGATAACAGAATCAAGAAAAATGCCATTTTTAGATTGGCCGACTGTTGAACTCGGAGCGATCAGATAATCCGGTTGCCGCATGGTGTTTGTGAGACTGTGTTTGGGGGCAGGTATGATTACAATACTTTGTAAATCGCAATTTCTGCTGATTTGATAGTGATCATCATGCAAAATCGCCGACGCATCTTGCAAGCTGTCACCCAGATTGACGCCATCTGTTACCGTGAAATCGAATCCTGATATAACGGGTAGGCTGAGGGTTTCCTCCGGTACTGCTGACTTTTTGTTGTTACTTATAAAATTCACATTTACCTACATTCTTCCCGCGGTTTAACGGGTTGTTCACTTCGCAGTACTGGCCACGCTAAATAGACAAAGGCACAAAGTTTTTGGCAACACGTCCATTTAGATAGTATTTACGGGGCGCTGGCTTTTAGGAAAAATTCACGAAAAACTGGGCGGAATTACGTTCTGGGGGTGACATCTCTGTGCTCTGAGCATTTATTGAATTCCAGAGATCGGCCTGCCTGCAATCAGAGCGGGGCAGTCGCCGCGATAATGCACGTTCTGGCAGTGGAGAGCATGAATATGGATATGGGAATCAAAGGGAAACGGGCGCTGGTATGTGCGTCATCCAAGGGCCTTGGTCGGGGATGTGCTAGCGCATTGGCCGCGGAAGGCGTTGATATTGTTATGAATGCTCGCTCAGAAGGACCGCTTTTGGAGGCTGCTGAAGAGATTCGGAACACCTATGGGGTCGAGGTCACAACTGTGGCTGCCGACATTTCCACAGAGGAAGGCCGTGCGAAAGTTTTGGCGATGGCCGGGGATGTGGATATCCTAGTAAACAATGCCGGTGGCCCGCCTCCTGGTCTTTGGAGCGACTGGGAGCGCGAGGATTTTATCAGTGCTTTAGACGCAAATATGCTCGCTCCGATCGCTATGATCAAAGCTTTGGTCCCGGGGATGATGGATCGCGGCTGGGGACGGGTGGTGAATATCACTTCGCAATCTGTGAAAGCGCCAATTGCGGTGTTGGGATTGTCCAATGCGGCGCGCACTGGATTGACCGGCTATGTTGCAGGCACGTCACGCCAAGTCGCGCCCAACGGCGTGGTCATGAACAACCTGCTGCCTGGGATCCACGCAACAGATCGTGCGACCTCGTTGGATGGCGGTGTGGCTGCGGCGCAGGGTATCACCTCGGCTGAGGCCAAATCGCAACGCGAAGCGACCATTCCAGCACGTCGCTATGGCACAGCTGCGGAATTTGGTGCGACCTGTGCGTTTCTGTGTTCGCAACATGCAGGTTTCATTATTGGGCAAAATATCCTGCTTGATGGTGGTGGTGTGAATTCCACCATGTAGGGGCTGATATGGCAGAGAAATACAGCTTGAAAGATGATTTGTTTAACGCGGATAGCGTCGGCTATCTGGCTGATCTCTTTCAGGCTGCCGATCCATCATTTCAGACGCAGGCCTTTAAAAATGAAGTGCTTGCGTCTTTCCCTTCGCTTGAGTTGAAGCAGCGCATTGATCACATTGCCCAGGTCTTGGAAAATCATCTATTGGGTGAATTTCCGACTGCTGTGCAGCAAATCCATGCGGCGTTGCCTGCCCCGCTTGATCCAACACGCAGTGACGATGATTTTGGGCGTTTCATTTTTGCACCGCTTGGCGAGTATGTGGTGAATCACGGGCTTGAAAATCACGTGGAGATGTCTCTGGACTTGCTGGAAACCTTGACGCAGCGGTTCTCAATGGAATTTGCGATCAGACCCTTTCTGAACCGTTGGCCGGAAAGGGTTCTCGGCCGGATGCAGGCTTGGGCCAAACATGATAACTATCACGTGCGGCGGCTGGTGTCTGAGGGAACGCGCCCAAAACTGCCTTGGGGGATGAAGATCGGCCTGCAGGTACAGGATTCTTTGCCGTTTCTTGATGACCTATATGCGGATCAAACACGGTTTGTGACGCGTTCAGTCGCCAACCATCTGAATGATATAGCAAAAACAGATCCTGATCTGGTGGTTGAGACTTTAACGCGCTGGCAATCTGAAGCACGCCAAGATGCGAAGGAAATGGCTTGGATCATTCGGCATGCTTTGCGGGGGCTTGTGAAGAAGGGCCATCCGGGGGCGTTGGCATTATTGGGTTATCGTGCTGATCCAGATGTAGAAGTGATTGGCCTGCAACCTGATCGTGATTGCTTGACGATTGGCGAGAGTTTCATGTTTGAGGCCCGATTGAAGGCGCGTTCAGACGAAGCCCTTATGGTGGATTACGTCATTGATTTTGTGAAAGCCAATGGCCGCACTGCGCCGAAGGTTTTTAAGTTGAAACAAGTGCAGATGCGTGCGGGTGAAGTCCTGAAGTTGCAGAAAAAACACCTGTTTAAAAAGGGTGCGACGACATTTACCCATTATCCCGGTGTGCAGCGATTGTCATTACAAGTGAATGGGGCGATTCTGGCGGGATTTGACTTCACCCTAGAGTGATGTGTTGGCAGGTGTATCTTGTTGCCAGAACCATTGTGAGAGAGTACCTATTTGGCGCAGAAATACAGCAACAGAGGCACCCGGCATGCAACATGAAACCGTTCAGGAATATTATGGTGAAACGCTTCAGGGATCGGTTGACCTTCAGACCAATGCTTGCTGCACACCAGAGGATATGCCTGATTTTCTGAAGAAAATACTTGCGAAAATCCATGACGACGTGCTGTCACGGTATTACGGCTGTGGCTTGGTCGCGCCCGAAGTTTTGACAGGATTGAAGGTACTTGATCTGGGTTCCGGTTCCGGTCGCGATGTCTATGCTTTGTCGGCCCTTGTTGGCGAAGATGGCTTTGTTACCGGGGTTGATATGACCGATGTGCAGCTTGATGTGGCTCGCGCTCATATTGATTTTCACGCTGATGCTTTTGGCTTTAGCAAGCCCAACACAGCCTTTGTCAAAGGCACGATTGAAGATCTCGGCGCGCTTGGCTTTGAGGATAACAGTTTTGACCTGATCATTTCCAACTGTGTGATTAACCTCGCATTGGATAAAGAAGCGGTTTTGAGCGAGGCGTTGCGCATCCTGAAACCCGGTGGAGAGATGTATTTTTCCGATGTTTATTGTGATCGCCGCGTGCCTGTAGATCTGCGCGATGACCCTGTATTATATGGCGAATGCCTGTCTGGTGCTTTGTACCGGAATGATTTTATGTCGCTGGCCAAGTCTGTGGGGTTTGGTGATCCACGCATGGTGGATACACGTGTTCTGACCGTTGAAAATCCACAGATTGAGGCGAAATTGGGCGGGATCGGGTTCACATCTGAAACTTGGCGTCTGTTTAAGTTGGAAAATATCGATGCGGATCAGGAGGATTACGGTCAGGCTGTCATCTATAATGGCCAAGTGGAACATATGCCGCAGATGTTTGTTCTGGATGGATCCCATGTGTTCGAAGCCGGGAAATGTACGCCGGTCAGTGGCAATACATGGCAGATCTTACAACAAAGCCGATTTGCACAATTCTTTGAATTCATTGGTGGTTTTACTCGTCATTTCGGCGCGTTTGTACAGAATTCGGATGTTTGCGCTCCGAAGAATCAGGGCGTTACCGCTGAGCCTGAAGATAGCTGTTGTGCGCCCTCGGTGCCTTCTGGCGGGTGTTGCGGATAAGCTTACAGGCAGAAACCATGGCTGCGCTCTTGTCGCGAGGCGGGGCCTCTGTTAGTCGATATAACTGACCATTTGACTCAGCGAAGGCCCTGTCGTGACCGAAACAGCGCAGCAAAACATCCAGCCCTCCCCACGGCTTGAACTGAAAAATATCCGCCACAGCTATGCGGGAAAGCTGGTCGTGGACGATGTTTCATTGACGGTGATGCCGGGGCAGGTGACCTGCTTGCTGGGGCCGTCTGGTTGTGGGAAATCAACGACTTTGCGCTTGATTGCCGGGGTTGAAATGCAGGATCAGGGCGAACTTTGGCTTGATGGCGAATTGATTTGCGACACCGTGCATCGTGTACCACCTGAGGGGCGTTCTATCGGGCTAATGTTTCAGGATTTTGCGCTGTTTCCGCATTTATCGGTCGCGCAGAATGTTGGTTTTGGGTTGAAAGGCGATAAAGCGGCTAAGAACGCTCGGATTTTAGAACTTTTGACTCGGGTGGATCTTGCGCATTACGCTGATCGTTATCCGCATGAATTGTCCGGGGGGGAACAGCAGCGGGTGGCCTTGGCGCGCGCTCTTGCACCGCGGCCGGTGATGATGCTGATGGATGAGCCATTCTCCGGTCTAGATGATCGGTTGCGTGATGCGGTACGAGACGAAACTTTGGCAATGCTCAAGGAAGAGGGCACCGCAGTTTTATTGGTGACCCATGAGCCAGAAGAAGCCATGCGCATGGCTGATGAGATTCTGCTGATGCGTGGTGGCAAGATTGTACAGCGCGGCGCACCATATAACATTTACAACGCGCCGCATGATCTTGCTGCAGCTCGTTTTTTCTCAGATCTAAACGTGATTGAATCTGAGGTGAATGGTGCTTTGGCTGACACACCGTTTGGCCAGTTCCTAGCGCCCGGGCATGCTGATGGCACGAAGGTTAGTATCGCCTTTCGACCACAACATATCCGCATTGATTTCGATCGTGGTGGCCGTGGTCCTGAACCTACGCCAAGTGACGGGGTAGCGGCCCGCGCCACCGTGCGCCGCGCGCGTTTCTTAGGGCGTGAAAGCATCGTGGAATTTGATTTGGATAGCGGTGTGCGCCTGTCCGCGACCGTGTCCTCTGTTTTCCTACCAGAGGCGGGGCGTGTGATGTGGGTCTCTGTGCCGCGTGCGCGCTGCTATGTTTTTGAGGACTAACGCGCCGTTTGGCCCGGCTGCGGCGAAAAACCACCAGTGAATTTCGATTCAATGCACCTTTGGGCTATGAATCCCCGCCTGTCTTACCTAAATATATACCGAACAAGAAGTCCGGAGGGGGCAAGACACCCCCAAATTCCGGAATGGGAGAGAAAAAATGCTAAATAATATCGGCCCTATGGGTTTTCTACTGATCGCTGTTGTCGTTCTGGTTCTGTTTGGACGTGGCAAAGTTTCATCTCTGATGGGTGAAGTTGGTAAAGGTATCACTGCCTTCAAAAGGGGCGTGGATGACGGCAAGAAAGAGATCGAAGAAGCTGCTGGTGACACCGCTGTTGACGTGACGCCGGAATCCGAAAAAGACAACGTTTGAAGCGCGGCCTGACACAGCATGTTTGATTTTGGCCTGTCTGAGCTCCTGTTGATCGGGATTGTCGCACTTATCGTGGTGGGCCCGAAAGATTTGCCCGGCATGTTCCGCCAACTTGGCCGGTTTACGGGCAAGATGCGGGGCATGGCGCGCGACTTTCAGCGCGCTATGGATGACGCGGCCGATGAATCTGGTGTTAAAGACATCAAAGACATGGGCGCGAGCGTTACTAAAACGCTGAAAGCGGCGACAAACCCGGTTGGGGCGTCGCTGGATGCAGTAAAGGATGCGACCAAAGGTTGGTCATCTTCCCTGACGGATGGCACAGCCGGACCGGAAACGCAGAAGTTGTCCAAAGAACGTGCCGAAGCTGCGGATAAAATTCGCGCTAAAGCAGCTGAAAAAGCCACGGAGCGTAAGGCTGCTGAAACGGCCGCGGTGGAAGCGGCAACCAAGGCTGATGCTCCGGCTGAGAAGCCTGCACCAAAGAAAAAGCCAGCCGCAAAGAAACCTGCTGCTAAGAAAACGCCTGCTAAAAAGGCTCCGGCTAAAAAGACAGCCGCTAAAAAGCCCGCGACAAAAGCGGCCAGTTCTGAAGAAAAAACCACATGACACAAGAGGCCACCGAGGCACCAGACGAGGTTGAGTCAAGCTCCGCCCCGTTGATCGAACATCTTGCAGAATTACGCACACGGCTTATCCGTTCTGTGTTGGCATTCGTCGTGGCGATGGTGTTTTGTTTCGCTTTTGGCAGCGCTATCCTTGACTTCTTGTTGGTTCCGATTGAATCGACAATGCGTCAGCTGGGCGATCCTAACCCGGTAATGATTTTCACCTCGCCCCAAGAATACTTCTTCACCCTCGTGCGGATTTCGATGGTCTTTGGTCTGGCACTCTCGTCACCTGTGATTGCCCATCAGATGTGGCGGTTTGTGGCCCCAGGCCTGTACCGTAATGAACAAGATGCATTCTTGCCATTTATCCTCGCATCGCCAGCCTTGTTCTTGCTCGGCGCGTCTTTTGCGCATTACCTTGTGATCCCGATGGCGATGTCATTCTTCCTTGGTTTTGCTGACGCCTCCTCTATCTTCGCAGCCCTTGTATCTGTACCGGGTGAAGCGGTCGATTTGGCACCCGAAATCGACAACGGAATTGACATCGTATTCACAGGTAAAGTGAACGAAACCCTTGATATCACGTTGAAAATGATCGTGGCCTTTGGGTTGTGCTTTCAGCTTCCGGTCTTGTTGACCCTGATGGGGAAGGCTGGTCTTGTGACTGCTGAAGGCCTTGGCAACGTGCGCAAATACGCGGTTGTGGGCATTCTGGTTCTGGCTGCTTTCGTGACTCCGCCGGATGTGATCACGCAGGTGGTTTTGTTCGTGGTCGTCTATGGGCTGTATGAGATTTCGATCTTCCTTGTTCGTCGTGTTGAAAAGAAACGCGAGGCGAAGCTGCGCGCCGAAGGGCTGTGGGTTGAGGATGATGATCTCGACGAACACCCTGACGAGGTCGATAAATGAGCCGTAAAACTGAGGCGCTTGTGCGGATCGCGCAAGCGCTGGAACGAATGAGCCCGCCAGCGGCCACAGCCCCTGATTTTGACGCGGCAGATGCCTTCATGTGGCACGCTGAGCCAGATGCGCTTGTGCCCGTTACGAAAGTGTCCCTTGTGGCGCTTGAAATGCTTGTCGGGATCAATCGTTCACGCGATACATTGTTGGAAAATACCTTGCAATTCGC
>Ga0209395_1008494_pt1 | contig 10447 bp, 6 predicted proteins | sample GOMGulsemesocosm_3_FD_184635 | JGI IMG/M metagenome (GOLD analysis project Ga0209395, IMG submission 184635) | Methane-oxidizing microbial communities from mesocosms in the Gulf of Mexico - GOM9D Gulf of Mexico (SPAdes) (version 2) | ecosystem: Environmental > Aquatic > Marine > Cold seeps... | reverse complement strand
CAATTCCTATTACTTTCAAAGTATTCACTTTACCTCCTAAAACATCAGTTCTTATTTCTTTACCTATAGGATCCTCATAAATACTTCTTGCTTTAGCAAGAGTCTCGTTAATTAGCACATGGTTAATTGTATCGGATGCCAGTTCTTCTTTAAAACCTCTTCCCTTTAAAATTTGAATGTCCATTACAGCTAGATAATCATAGTCTATAGCATTAATACGGGTTTGCATTGGAATATCTTTATAATCAATATTAATACCAATACCACTTCCTCGACCTCCAATTGGAACTGAATTACTTGTAACTGCCACAATACCTGGATGTTTACCCAGTTCTTTTTGAGCTAATTGGTATTTTTTAAACCGATTACTTCTTTTATTCATAGTAACCACAACAACTTGATCTCCGTTAAAACCTAATTCTCTATTCAACATGAACGTCACCTGTTTGTTGATCATGAAAGCGCCGGTTAAGAAAAAACCAGAAATTAAGAACTGGATACCTAACATTATATCTCTTAAAAAAACTCCTTTTTTACTTCTTGACACATTTCCTTTCAATACTTCTACAGCTTTAAATCTTGCCACATAAAGTGCTGATACACTACCAATAACGACTAAGACTATTACAACCAACAATGCCACTTTTATCAATACATCTATTTCAAAAATAGAAATATCTTTGTTTGAAAAATCATTAAACGAAGGTAAGATCAGTTCTACCAATAACACAGAAAACACAAAAGCCACACCTCCTTGTAGAACCGTTTCTAACGCATATTGTACTGTTAATGATAATTTCGACAATCCTAAGGTTTTTTTAACGCCTACTTCTTTTGCTCTTTGCCCTGCAGAGGCAATAGAAAGGTTCATAAAGTTTACGCAAGAAATGATAATTAATAAAACGGACAAGGACAACATAATCAATATCAGTTTATAATTCCCTTTCCCTTCAGGACCAGCACTTTTCGCAATCGTTTTTAATCGAATGTCTTTAATTGATTCCAATAAAACGGTTACTCCATGTTCTTTTATAAATTCACCTGTTGTAATGCCTTCTCTTTTAGAGGATGGTAAAACGTAGTTTTTATACCAAATTGCCAACGCTTTATTCTCTATCACTTTTTCAGTTGCCTCTTTTGTTTTTTTTACAAACAAATTGTATCGTAAATTACCCCAAGACAAATTTTCTGGTTGTTTTTGATACTGAATTATAATGTTTGGCATAAAATAATGCTTTCCCACAATTTTATAAACTGTAGTTATAATAAATGTTCTATTAGAGAATTCTATTGTTTCTCCAATTGCAGATGCGGTACCAAAGAAAATACTCGCTTGTTCCTCTGAAATAGCGATATGATTTCTTGCTTCTTGAAACGCTATTTCATTTCCTTCAATAATAGGAAAAGGAAAAAAATCAAAAAAGTTAGGATCCCCCTCTAAAATACCATCAGAAAACAATTCTTTTCCTTTTACTTTTACCAGAGCATCAGAATATCGACCATTAGTTAAATGGTATTCTTTTATTTCGGGAATGCCTTCTTTGTATACCTGACCTTCTATATTATTACTCCCAGACATTACACCTCCAACAGGCATTTTATGAAGAACTCTATATATTTCCTCTTTTTTAGGATTATAAGCATTGTAACTTTGTTCATCGTTTAAATACAATAACACAATTAATAAGCCTGCAAAACCTAAAGTTAATCCAAGAATATTAACAAGCATATTTAGCCAATTCTTCTTGCTATTTCTAAAGAATATTTTAAACCATGTTTGAATCATAACTATTCAAATTTTAAGTATTTAATTAAATCAATTTTAGTTGCATTATAGGCTTTCAACCCTACTATAATAAATACGAGTATCGTTAATATGATTGGAGTAATAATAAAAGGCATCAATGGCATCTCAATTCTGTACGCAAAGTTTTCTAACCAACTTTGTATAAAATAATAAGCTACTGGTATTAAAACTACAGAAGCAATCAATGTAATTTTCAAAAAGCTTTTAATCAACTCAAACATAATTTCTTTTACCGATGAACCGAGTGTTTTTCTTATAGCAACTTCTTTTAATCGTTGCTGAATGGTTAGAGTTGCTAAGGCAAATAACCCCAATAATGACATTAAAATAACGACACCTGTTAATATAAAAAATAAGCTTCTCTGATTTTGATATCTCTCATATGTTTTTGCAAAACGCTTGTTTACAAAACTAGGATTAAACGGGTAGCCTTGTTCAATGTTTTCTTTCCAATATCCTTCTAGAAACTCTAAAGTTTCTTTTACGTTAGTAGGTTTTATTTTAACCTGAATCATTGGAAGCATGCTACTCATCCAACTAACAGTATTCCAATGCATATATACTGTTGGAAATATTTCACTATCCAAACCGATAACATTGTAATCTTTTACCATTCCTATTATTTCCCCTTCTCCAAAACGAGTTTTTATTTTTTCCCCCATAGGGTTGTCATAAATGTTTAGCGCTTTGGCAAGAGCTTCATTAATTAACACCTTATCAGTAGTGTCCGAAGCGAATTCTTCTTTAAAGCTTCTTCCTTTTAACATTTGAATGTCCATTACATCTAAAAAGTTATAGTCTATAGCATCTACAGAAGACCTTACTGAAACCCCTTTATAATTAACAGTAGCTCCCATCCCCATTCCTCCTCCAATTATAGAAAGATTACTTGTTATTGCTTCAATATTTGGATGTTTAATCAATTCTTTTTTTGCTAACAAGTAGTTTTTATATTTATCTTCAGATTTATTCACAGGAATCATGACAACTTGCTCTCCTTTAAAGCCTAAATCTTTATCCATCATATGCGTTACTTGCTTGTTAATGATGATAGCACCCGTTAAGAAAAATCCAGAAATTAAAAACTGAATTCCCAACATGATATTTCTTCCAAAAACACCTTTTTTACTTCTTGATACGTTTCCTTTTAATACTTGTACCGTTTTAAATTTTGATATATACATTGCTGGAATACTACCAATAATTACAGACACAATAATTGCTAAAAAACCAACCTTAGCTAATAACCCTATTTCTAATATAGAAATGTCTTTGTTCATAAAGTCATTAAAAGAAGGCAAGATTAATTCTACCAATAACACAGAAAACACAAAAGAAACAGCTCCTTGTAAAACAATTTCTAATGTATATTGTCTTGTCAATGTCATTTTAGACAGTCCTAAGGTTTTCTTAATACCAACTTCTTTTCCTCTTTGTGTAGCTGACGCAATTGAAAGATTGATGAAGTTTACACAAGAAATGATAATCAATAAAACGGACAAGGACAACATGATGAGAATCAATTGATAATTCCCTTTCCCTTCTGGTCCGGCACCTGTAATAGATTTTAATCGAATGTCCATAATTGATTCTAAAACTGGAGTTACCTCATGTTCTTTTATAAACATTTCTGGAGAAACCCCCTCTTTTTTAGAAGCTGGTAAAATGTAATTTTGAAACCAAACAGCTACCGCTTTTTTCTCTACATCTTTAATAGTAGCCCCTTTGGTCGTTTTTACAAACAAATTGACACGAAAACCATTTGCCCAATCCTGTCCTTCAGGTTGTTTTTTATACTGTATGATTATATTTGGCATAAAGTAATGCTTCCCTACAATTTTATATACTGTGGTAACAATAAATGTTCTATTAGAAAACTCTAATGTCTTCCCTATTGCAGACTCATTACCAAAAAATACGGTTGCTTGCTCTTGAGAGATGGCAATGTGATTTCTTGCTTCGGCAAACCTTTTTTTACTCCCTTCATTAATTTTAAAAGGGAAAAAATCAAAAAAATTAGGTTCACCTTGTAAAATCCCCTCAGAAAACTGCTCTTTCCCATTCGATTTCACCAAAGTATTAGAATACCAAACACTACTGATATAATAGTCTGTAATTTCGGGAATGTTTTCTTTGTATTTTGTCCCTTCTACAGGAATACTATGAAAACCAACAACTCCGTTAGGCATTTTATGAATGACTCTAAATAACTCCTCTTTATTAGGGTTGTTAGCATTATAGCTTTGCTCGTCGTTTAAATACAACAAGACAATTAATAAACCTGCAAAACCTAGGGTTAGTCCTAGCATATTAACTAACATATTTAGCCAATTCTTTTTGCTGTTTCTAAAAAATATTTTAAACCATGTTTGAATCATAATTTCTTATTCTTTTATCTATTATTGGATTAAAACATCAACTTTATGAGTATTGTCGTTTTGAGAAATAACCTCTCCATCTTTCAATGTGATAACTCTTGATGAGAATTGTGCATCATAAGAAGAATGCGTAACCATAATTATAGTTGCTCCTGAAGCATGTAATTCAGTTAATAACTCCATCACATCATTACCACTTTTACTATCTAAGTTCCCAGTAGGTTCATCAGCTAAAATTAATTTTGGATTGGTTACTAAAGCTCGAGCAACGGCAACTCTTTGTTGTTGTCCTCCAGATAATTGTAGTGGAAAGTGCTTTGCTCTATGCGCAATACCAATTCTTTCTAAAATTTCTGTAACTCGTTTTTTTCTTTCGGATAATTTTACTTTGTTGAAAATTAATGGCAATTCAACATTTTCATATACAGATAGTTCATCTATTAAATTAAAGTTCTGAAACACAAAACCAATATTTGCTTTTCGTAAACCAGCACGTTCCTTTTCGTTGAATTTTGCAACTTCTGTTCCATCAAAAAGATAGCTTCCATCGTTTGGTGCGTCTAATAAGCCTATGATATTTAATAAGGTAGATTTTCCACAACCTGATGCTCCCATAATTGAAACAAATTCGCCTTCTTTTACTTCCAAACTTAATTTATTCAAAGCAGTCGTTTCTACTTCTTCTGTTCTATATACCTTTACTAAATCTGTTATTTTTATCATTTTAATATGTGTTTTTAATTATTATATTTTAATAGTTCTCAACCTCGATTGAACCTTTTTATTTTGAAATTTTGCCGATTTAAAACTAAAAAACTTATTCTATATTTATTTCTTCAATATTTTTGTAATCATCATAACTAGATGTTATAACTTTATCTCCTTCTTGTAAGCCTTCTAAAATCTCGTAATAAAAAGGGTTTTCTCTACCAATTTTGATGCTTCGTTTTACTGCTTTATTATCCGAATTTAAAACAAAAATCCAGTTTCCATTTGTGCTTTGATAAAACATTCCTTTAGAGATTAACAGTGCCTTTGTTTTTCCTGATAAAAAAACTTTACTTTTTAAAGACATTCCTCTTTTTATATTTGTTGACACATTCTCTTTCGTAAATAACAATTCAACGTCAAACTGTCCACTCACAACTTCAGGATAAATCTTAGAGATATTGATTTCATAATTTTCCCCATCCAAAGCAACATTCCCTTTTATTCCTTCTTTAAGTTTAGAAATATAATATTCATCAACATTTGCGACAAGCTTAAACCCATCTAAAACATCCATTTTTCCAATTGGTTGGCCTTGGTTATAATTTTCTCCTAAAATAGGATTAAAAGACGACAACATACCATCAACAGGTGCCTTAACAGTGAAGTTTTCTTTGTTCTTACGCAATAGTTCTATACTTTTCTCCATGTTAGATAACGATATATTAATACGAGATAACTGCACATCTCTACTCATTTTTTCTTCTGAAACACTTTTCTTTATAACACTATTTCTTTCTTTTTGATATGTATATTCTTGTTCCGTTTTTTGATACTCATTCTTTGCAATGATATCTTTACTATATAATTTTTTATCTAAATCATATTGACGTTTTGCATTTCTAAAGTCATTATTAATACTCAATAATTGCTGGTCTAAACTTAATTGTTGGTTTTTAATACTAACACGTAAATTTCTTAAATTATTTATCTGCTCAATCATCGCAGTTTCTTGCGTTAAGTAATTCAGCTCTGCATTTGGGTTGTATACTTTTAATAAAGGAGTTCCTTTTTTTACCATCTGTCCACTTTCAACAAAAATTTCAGAAACAGAACCTCCTTGAATTACATTTAATAACACTGTTGTTTTAGGCTCTACTCTACTGTTAAACAAAATAACATCTTCAAAATCTCCACGTATAACTTCTCGTATACTTAAGGTGTCGATTTTTATATTAACCTGTTTTTTATGAGTTAAATTCATTAAAACAATACTTACAAGTAGTAGTGTTGGTATTCCCCATATTAACATCTTTTTTGTTGTTTTCTTTTTTGGTTGTATTTGTTTGTCCATTATAATTTCTCTTCGTTTGACAAAACTAAGTCCACAAATGTGCCATTAAAAAAACAACCACGTAATCAACTGATTTACATGAACTTAAGTAATTCACCTAATTTTAATGTGTTCGTATACGAACAATCATTTGTTCATATACAAACAATTTACTAACTATGTACTATGAGAAAAAAAGACGCTACAATATTAATTGTTGATGATGATGACGATATTTTATTTTCTGCAAGAATAAGTTTAAAAAAATATTTTTCTGAAATCGTTACCTCTAATAACCCTAAGAAGATTAGTAATCATTTAACTGAACAAACAATTGATGTTGTTTTGTTGGACATGAATTATAGAATTGGGTATGAGGATGGTAAAGAAGGTTTGTATTGGTTAAAGCACATCAAAGAAGTTAGCCCAGAAACAACAGTAATTTTAATGACTGCATTTGGTAATGTAAAATTAGCCGTTGAAGCAATTAAAAATGGTGCAACTGATTTTATTCTAAAACCTTGGAATTCTGAAAAGTTATACGGCGTTGTAAATGCAGCAGTTGAATTGGCTCGTTCTAAAAGAAAAAACACACAACTAGAAACAGTACAACAATTAAATGACAAAAACTTTCACAATCAAACTGAACATATTATTGGTACTTCTCCTGCAATGCAATCTGCCGTTGATTTAGCTCAAAAAGTGGCCCCAACGGATGCTACTATTTTAATTTTAGGAGAAAACGGAACAGGAAAATATGTTTTTGCTAAAGAAATTCATTTAAAATCAGAACGCAAAAATCATCCTTTTATTCACGTTGATTTAGGCTCGTTAAATGAGAATTTATTTGAAAGTGAATTATTTGGCTATGTAAAAGGAGCTTTTACTGACGCACATAAAGACACTATTGGTAGGTTTGAATTGGCTAAGGGTGGAACGATTTTTTTAGATGAGATTGGTAATTTGCCCTTACACTTACAATCAAAATTACTAACAGTTGTTCAAAACAGAAAAGTAACTCGTTTAGGTGAAGGAAAGGAACGTGATATTGATGTGAGAATTATTTGTGCTACGAATGCAGATATTCATCAAATGGTAGATGAACAGACATTTAGACAAGATCTATTGTTTAGAATAAATACGATCGAATTGAACTTGCCTCCATTACGAGACCGAATTGGAGATATTGAATTACTTGCTGACCATTTCTTAATAAAACTGAATCAGAAATACAGAAAAAAAATAAACGGATTTAACAAACAAGCTATTAAAGGATTACAAAACTATCATTGGCCAGGAAACATTAGAGAAATTGAACACATTATAGAACGTGCTGTAATTGTTACAGATAATACTCAAATTCAGTTAGAAGATTTGCATTTTTCTAACAAAAAAATAGACGCTTCTTTGGTTAAAAACTTGAACTTAGACGAAACAGAAAAATTGTTAATCGAACAAGCTTTACAAAAACATCAAGGAAATGTTTCTAGAGCTGCAAAAGATTTGGGCATTAACAGAACTGCATTGTATAGACGACTGGAGAAACATCAACTATAAATGGGAAAACAACAACTAACTCAAATTATTATTAGAATACTGTTCATAGTAGTCAATGGTATTTTTATTTTTGTTACCTATTCCAATGGTTATATAGTAAATACAATTGGGGTTTCTTTCATATTTATTTTTCAAGTATTCTTGTTTCTAGATTATGTATCAAAACAATTTATTGATATTGAAAAATCTTTAGATTGCTTGCTGTATGAAGATTATTCTAGTACCATTTCAACAGAGAAAAGGAAAAACCCATTACATAACAAAATGGCTTTGTTATTAGAAAAACAAAGAAAAAAAAGCCTTTCAAAAACTTCAGAAGCCTTGATTCTCACTAACATTATTGAAAGTCTAAGTATTGGTATACTTATTTTAAGAAAGAGTACTAATGAAGAAATTGAAATATTTCAAATAAATAATGCCTTTACAAATTTTCTAAAAACGCCCAAATTATACAATTGGGATTTACTTCAAGAAAAAATAGGAAGTTTAGCACGTTTTATTACAGGATGGGAAAGTGTTAAACACACTATTACCTTAGATATAAACGGAAACAAAGAAAATTTCTTCTTAAAAACCTCAGTTACACAAACCAATCAGTTTGAGTATTTAATTGTTAGTCTAGAAACAATTCAACAATTAATTGATAAAAAAGAAAAGGAAGCATGGTTCAAATTAATGAATGTAATGTCTCACGAAATTATCAATACAATTACACCTATAAGTAGTTTGGCTGAAAATTTAGATTCTCTTTTGCAAGAAGAAATAGACGATGAAACATTTTTAGAAATCTCACAAGGATTGAAAATTATAAAACGTCGTTCACACCATCTGACACAGTTTGTTAACACATACAGAAAGTTAGCTGAATTGCCAATGCCTCAAAAAGAAAAAATAGACCTTACTACTGTTATTCAACATACTTTATTACTTTTTGAACAAGAATTTTCATCAAAGAAAATTGAAATACAATTTAATAATTTAATTGGAATAAACATCAACGCAGACAAACAGCAAATAGAACAAGTAATCATTAATCTATTGTCAAACTGTTTGCATGCACTTGTAGATATTAAAAATCCACAGATAACAATTACGCTTTCAAAAGAAATCAACCGAGTTCATCTTACAATATCTGATAACGGAGTTGGCATTTCTAAAGAAATAAAAGAAAATATTTTTGTACCCTATTTTACAACAAGAAAAGATGGTTCTGGTATCGGTCTAACCTTAAGTAAAAGTATTATTGAGGCTCATAATGGTTCAATTCATTTTAAATCAAAGACGGGAAAAACATCGTTTACTATAACATTCATAAACTAAAATTGTAACAATTCGAAAATACGCTGGTCTATAGTTTGAATATAAAAGACTCTAACATGACAAATAGCACAAAAATATCCAGGTTGTTAATCTGTTTATTTATTACAGTAGCTGCCACTGCCCAAACAAAAGTGGATGCAAGCAAAATTATGAACGATATTAAGAACGGTAAAGACGTCGTTTATAAAAATACAACTATCGTTGGAACATTAGATTTCACTTTTATGGAGGAGAAGCTAGATAAATTGCCTCGAAGGAAAAAAAGTAGCTGGTGGAATAGTGGTAATAAATCGAACAAAATAAAAAAGCTCATAAAAAACAATGTATCATTTGTAAACTGCGTTTTCGAAGACAATGTGTTGGCTTATATACATGATGAAAATAGTGGATACACTTTTACTGCTGACTTTGATGGTGATGCTATTTTTAAGCATTGTACTTTTAATAAAATGGCGATGTTTAAATATTCTCATTTTAATGAAAAGACAGATTTTGAACGTTCAAAATTTAATAATTCATCAACTTTTAAGTATGCAGAATTCAGTAATAATGTCAGCTTTGCTAATGCAATATTTAAAGAATCTGCAACCTTTAAATACTCGAAATTTCATAACGGTATATCATTTAACAATGCAAAATTCGAAGAAGACTTAAATTTAAAATACACCAAAGTTTCTGGTAAATTTGATATCAAGGGCATGTTTGTAGCCTTTGACATTGATTCTAAATACACTAAAATAAATGGTGAAAAATTCAGATATCATTAAATTACTCTAAAAACAGGTATAAATACCTATTGTTCTGATTTGATCTCTGACTTAACTTGCACTCGATTTTAACAAGTTCACTGAAAAAGGAGATACAATAGTCGGAACAAGTGAGATTAGGGGCTTACTTATTCTAGATTACTGGCTTTTCTTTAAAATAGAAAAGCCAGTTACTATGTATCCTTTCAAAGAGATATATTCCCTCAAAGCTAAAACACATAGCTTTCACAAAAAGCGTTAACTAAAAAGTTAGCGCTTTTTTAGTATATTGTAACACCGAACTTTACTCATGAAAAAAAACATTTCCCGTCTATTTGATTTTATAACACATCAAAAAAACGAGTATCCTCAAGAAAAATGTTATTCTTACAAAAGTAACAATCAATGGTTATCTATTTCTACCGAAAAATTCATAGAACAATCCAATACAGTGAGCAGGGCTTTATTAAATCTTGGTATAGCTGTTAATGATAAAATAGCAGTAATTAGTTCTAATAACAGAACCGAATGGCATGCTTTAGATATTGGTATATTGCAGATAGGTGCACAAAATGTGCCTTTATACCCAACGCTTTCA
>Ga0209395_1008480_pt1 | contig 10460 bp, 7 predicted proteins | sample GOMGulsemesocosm_3_FD_184635 | JGI IMG/M metagenome (GOLD analysis project Ga0209395, IMG submission 184635) | Methane-oxidizing microbial communities from mesocosms in the Gulf of Mexico - GOM9D Gulf of Mexico (SPAdes) (version 2) | ecosystem: Environmental > Aquatic > Marine > Cold seeps... | reverse complement strand
TTTTAAAGCCAATACTTTTCGTTTTGATAATTTATATAGAATATTAAAATCCAAAGTTACATCATTTTAAATTTAGTTCAAATTTAAGGTGGAATAGCCTAGGATTTATAATTATCTATTTGAAACGGCTATTTTTTAATCTAAAGTGCTCTTTACCTAGATTAAAGTACCCAAAGGCAATTTACATTATGCTTATAACCTAAACTAAGGTCAATCAAAAAACAATAAAAACACTTCATTTTTTAATTAAGTCAATTCACATATCATTTTAGTCGTTTCACAAAAAAACTCAATTTTCAAAGATAATAGCCTTCTACATTTGCACTATAAATAACAAATAAAGCATTATGAAATACACCTATCAAAAAACAGAAATGACTAAAACTTATCATTCATTTATAATAAAAGTAAAAGAAATAATGAATATGATTAGTGAGACTATGGTAGATCTAGGAGGAGCCGCTGCAGCAGCAAAAAGGAATTCATTTTAAGTATGAAACACCTATTTTACAATCCTTACATTTAAAACTACAGTACAAAATAGGTTTACGAAAAGAAATACAGAAAGGTAATATAAAACGTTATTTACCCTATTTCACGTTTTATATTGCGCTTTAGCTTTATAGACAGAACCCTAAAGATTCTTATCAATTACCTTGATATAATACACAGCACTACAACTAGAAATCAACAATTACCATAAAAAGTTTACAAACACAAAAACATGTATCATTTTAAATTACTTATAAACAACGTTTTATTTTTTACTATACTCATATCTGTTTCTAGTTGTTCTTTAATGAAGCTCTCTATTGATTCGAATGAAACACCACTTTCAAAGAATCAACTAAATATGAGAATAGCAGTTAGAGCCTATCAAACTGATTTTTCTAGTAGCATCATTGCAACCGCAGACAGTATTATGCTAAATAGTGATACTATTGAAATAAAACTAAACGCAATACAATTTAAAAAGGCACTAATAGCTGCTTCAGGAAAAACAGCATTCCAATCAACTCCCGAACTATCGCTTGTAGATACATGGACCTTATGCCATCAGCTAGTAGAAATACTTAAAACGACTCAAGCGACCGAATATCTGGGGCCTCAGAGTAAATTAATGCTTCAAACAGCCATTAATTTAGAATTAAAAATCTCCAAAATAGCTAAGTCTTTATTAAGTAAAAAGCGTTTTGAATCCTTAAAAACCTTTACTTATAATTATGCACAAAAGACTCCGCTAACAACTTTTGATTTTCCAAGAACCAACATCCTCACTCCGCTTTCTAAACACCTTGGTATTTCCGATAGTACCTATGTAAAAACACTAGGTACAGGCGTTCAGGCTTTAGGTGATATTGGAGATCGTATCGGAATAGCAAAAGAACAAATAAGTCAACAACTTTCTTGGGAAAAAGACCGTCTCTCTTTACAATGGGAAAACGCAAATGTTTCCGAAGACTTTTTAACAAGAGCAGATTCATTAAACGTCATTTTAGATAGGTTTGCAATATTAGCGGAAAACTCTCCCGAACTTATAGGTGCAATTTCTTCCAATATAAAAAACGAATTAATGCCGCTAATACTTGAATTAAACGGAGGACTGAATACTTCTGTTAATATGTTAGCCAATGAAAGAATCTATTTACAATCTTATCTCGAAAAATTTGAAAAGACTGCTATAAAAGACATCAATTCCACCGGAGACCATCTGATAGAAAAAAGTGCATTACACATCACTAAACTTATAAAAGATGTGGCATGGATTATAATTTTATGCTTTATCATTCTAATCCTATTCATCTTTGGAATTCCATTTACTGCAGGCTATTACTTAGCAAAAGCAAAATTTAATAAGGCCAAAAAATAAAACTTTAAGTAGGTTATTTTTCATAAAAAAAGGTTACCAATTGGCAACCTTTTTTTTATGAAAACATCATTTAATATGTTCTACATCACCCAACAAAATTCCTTGTTAGATCCTACTTTGATATGTATATAAATCGTAATACCTACCTTCAGCTTTGATTAACTCTTCATGCTTCCCTCGTTCTACTATATTACCTTCTTCTATTACAAGAATCTGGTCCGCTTGTTGAATAGTAGTTAATCTATGAGCAATAACAAAGGTCGTTCTGTTTTTCATCAATATCCCCAAACTCTTTTGGATATAGGATTCACTTTCGGTATCTAGATTAGAGGTAGCTTCGTCCAAAATTATAATTTTAGGGTCTGCCAACAATGCTCTAGCAATAGAAATACGTTGACGCTGACCTCCTGATAACTTAACACCTCGTTCTCCTATTACGGTTTCTAATCCTTCATCAAATTTATCAGTAAACTCATTTACATACGCCCCTTTTACTGCTTGTTGTAATTTATCTTCCGTAGCATCTGGTGAGGCAAATAAAATATTTTCCCGAATAGTTCCTTCATATAAAAAATCGTCCTGCAAGACTACTCCTAGCCTACTTCTGAAACTGTTTAAATTTACAGTAGACAAATCAACATTATCCATTGTAATTATACCTTTTACAGGATTTAAAAAAGTAGCCACAAGCCCTGCTATGGTAGATTTTCCAGATCCTGAAGATCCAACTAGGGCTGTAACAGTTCCTTTGGGCGCAACGAATGATATATCATGCAATACCTCCTTGTTATTTTCGTAACTAAAGGACACTTTATCAAATGTAACATCACCTGAGATATCATTTAAAACGACCTTTCTAACCTCAGGGTTATCCTCCTCTTTCATTTGCATTAACTCTTCTGTCCTATCCAATCCCGCCAAGGCTTCCGTTAATTGGCTTCCTATATTACTCATTTGAACAATAGGAGCAATCATAAACCCTAATAATAGGGTGAATTTTAAAAAGTCACCGAGCGTCATTGTACCTTCCATCATATAATAGCCACCAATCCCCATAATTCCCGCTGATGCAAGACCTAATAGAAATGTGGAAGAACTTGTAATAACTGCTGTTGCAGTTAAACTCTTTTTTACATTGATAAACAAGCGATGAACTCCGTCTTCAAAATTTGAATTTTCTTGATGTTCTGCATTAAATCCTTTTATAACACGAATCCCATTCAGTGTTTCTGTTAACCTTCCTTTTACTTCTGCATTTAACTTACCTCTTGCTCTAAAAATAGGACGTATAATTTTAAATGCTTTTAAAGCCACCACAGCAAAAACAGCCACGGGTAATAAGACAAACAAGGTCATTAAAGCATTTATTTTAATTAATATAATCAAGGAAACGATGGCTGTAAAAGTACCACCAACCAACTGAACCAATCCCGTACCCACAAGATTACGAACACCTTCTACATCCGTCATTACTCTAGAAACCAAAGCTCCCGATTTATTATTATCAAAAAAACTGATAGGCAATCTCATTAACTTTTGTTGAACTTTAGCTCTTAACTGAGATATTAACCGCTGTGCTTCCACACTTAACAAACGCGTAATTGCAAAGGAACTTAATGCTTGAATCAAAATTGCGACGCACACAAAAATCAATAAATTAATTAAGGACTGTGTGTCTTTAGAAGGTATCACATCATCTATTAAGTCTTTACTCGCCAAAGGCAGTACCAATCCAGACAAACTCCTAATTACTATTAAAATTAACCCTACAAAAAGGATTTTTCTTCTTGGCCAAATAAATTCTTTAAATGCCCAAGCAAACGAAACTTTGTTTTTTTCCATGGTTCAAATATACTATAAAATTAGTGATGGGTGATGTGTGGTGCGAGGGGATGAAAGTTAAAAAAAGCTGTGTCAATGAAGACTTGAAAATTTACCTCATATAAATCCAATTAAAAAAAATCATTCAATTGACACAACCTAAACACTCTTAAAACTTATAAACTCTCATAACAATAATCAATTCCTCTTAAAGGAATCAGCATACAATCAAAAGCCTGAATGCATGTGATAGCAATTGAACCTAAAGATAAGACTTCTCTTACATAACGCATAAGCACCTATACAAAAAACTCAAGCACTAAACACAAAACAACGTCAATTTACTGAGCTGCAATTAATTACACACATACCAAAACAACTGTTACACAAAGACATTAACTACAGTTAATAATACGCGCTTAAAGTGTTTTATTCTCACCTAAAAATAAGGTTTTAGGCACAAAAAAAACGCTCCAATTTCTTGGAGCGTTTTTCAATATATTAAGATATGGCTTATTTGTAAACTTCTTTTACAAACTCATCATAAGTAACTTCTTTCACTTTAAAAGTCATTTTTTCTTTATAGAAATCTAATAACTTTTGGCTCATCATTTGTTCTTGCAAACGTTTTGCCTCGTCTTGGTTACTCAATACACGTTGTGCAATATCGTCCAATTCTTTTTCTTCTGGATTTGTTTGTCCATACTGTGCCATTTGTGCTTTCACAAATCCTTTTGTATAGTCTTTTAACTCCTCGAAAGATAATTTAATGTCGTGTTCCTTCATTATTTTTCCTTCGATTAATTGGTATCGTAAACCTTTTTCAGATTTCACAAATTCCTCTGCAGCTTGCTCTTCAGAGATAGGGTTTTCACCTGCTACAGTTAACCATTTTTTCAAGAAATCAGATGGTAAATCAAACTTAGTGTTCTCTACTAAATGTTCTGTTACGGCATTTAATAATTGTTGATCTCCTTGAGTTACGAATTGCTTTTCAGCATCTTCTTTAATTTTAGTTCTCAATTCTTCCACAGAAGAAACGGTATCAGGGCCAAATATTTTATCAAACAATTCTTGATTTACTTCAGCCAATTCCATTTCGTTTACCTCCTCGATAGCAAAAGTAATATCAATTTCAAATCCATGAGCATCGTCATGAGACAATCCCAAAGCATTCATTAATTTATGCTCATCAGTAAAAAGATTTTTAGTTTTTAAATCTAACACATCTCCTACTTTGGCACCTACAAACTTTTTCAAGTTTATTTTCCCTTTGATATCAGCTACTTCAATAGTGGCTTTTTTCTCAATTTCTTTTTCTTCGTTTACAAAAGTTCCCGTAATGGTCATTCCTTCCGCAACTTCGTCTTTAGCAATTAATTTACCAAAACGTTTTTGTAAGTTTTCTACTTCTTTATTAATCAAGTCCTCGTCTGCAACAATGTTGTATTGAGTTACTTTCTTTTTATCATCTAACTTTACTTCAAAAACTGGAGCTAACCCCAATTCGAACTCAAATGAATAAGATTCAGCATCCCAAGAAAAGTCTTCTTTCATTTTAGGTAATGGATTCCCTAAGATGTCTAATTTCTCTTCTACTAAGAAGTTGTTCAAAGATTCTTGTAATAATTTATTTACTTCATCAATCATTACCGATTTACCGTACTGCTTTTTTATCATTCCTGCAGGAACTTGTCCTTTTCTAAATCCAGGAATATCAGCTTTTTTACGATAGTCTTTTAAAACTTCCTCTACCTTACTTTGGTAATCTTCTGCATTAATTTCAACTGTAACTACTGCGTTAAGCGCGTCGATATTTTCTTTTGTGATGTTCATTCTATATAATTATTTTCTGTAAATCATTAAAATTTGGCTGCAAAATTAGTGTTTTTTTACTAGTTTACAAAGATTTAAACCATTCAAATTCAAGTATCTTATTTAGATTCTTTCAAAAAAGAATACAATATAGATTGAAAGAATGATAGTAAAAGACTAAAAAGCAAGGCTATCCAAAAACCAGACACTGCAAAACCGTCTACCAAACTATCGGCAAGCATGATTATAAAGGCGTTGATTGCCAATAAAAACAACCCCAATGTCATAATAGTTATAGGAAAAGTAAATATGATTAAAATTGGTTTTACAATCAATCTCAAAATTGCCAATACCACTGCTACAATAATTGCAGAAGACGGAGATGTAACCACAACTCCAGGTAAAATATAAGATAGTATAACCACAGCTACGGCAGTTAATAAGATTTTTAAAATTACTTTCATTACGTTCTAATTTTTAGGGATGCTTTTGGGGTTGTTTTTCAAATAACCAATGCATCTGTTTACACATTGAGTTACCAAATATATACCAAAAATTAATCTTCGCTAAAATCGGACAAAAAGACATAAAAGACTGTCTAACTTACTGTTTTCAACTAAAAAAAGTAAGTCCCACTGTCTTTATAGCAGTTTCAGTAGATTCTCTTGGATCGTTCTCTTTGACAAATTACAATAACAGCGAATAACACAGCAATTACTTTCTAGGTAAAAAAATAGTGATTTTTCACTAAAAAAGGGAGTCCCTAATACGGTACTCCCTTGGAACAAAAAGGCAATGCTTTTAATATAAAATTTCTGGATTTAAAATCACAAACTCTGTCCTTCTATTTAATTGATGTTCTGTTTCTGAGCACTCTACTCCATTAAAACAATTGTTTGTCAACATTTTTTCTCCATAGCCCTGGCCTGTAATTCTATCAGGAGAAATTCCATGGCTCGTAATATATTTGACCGTAGATAATGCTCGACGAGATGATAATTTAATATTGTAATAATCATTTCCTCTTGAATCTGTATGTGAGCCAGATTCAATGATTAGATTTGGATATTTTTTCATTACCGCAATTACTTTATTTAATTCGTAGGAGGCATCTTGTCTAATTTCTGCATCATCAAAATCAAAATAAATAGGATTTATATTTACCAATACTTTGTCTCCTACATTAATAAAATCGTCCTTTTCTAAACTTAAATTTACAACTAGTCCTTGTTCATCCGAGGCGAAAAAATATTTATCTATTGAACTATACTGTTCTTTTTCAGCAGTTATGTGATAATTTTCCTTACAAAGGATTGTAAAACTATATTTCCCTTGTTGATCTACCTTCATTTGTTTTACAACCACTCCATTCTCTTCACTTAAGGTCACTACAGCACCTGGGATTGGCTTGAATGTTTTTTCATCTATCACTTCTCCTTTTACATATTGTTCACATATTTCTATAATAGGTGGAATTTGCTCAAAATAATAAATATCATCATTTCCTTTTCCTCCGGGTCTATTACTTGAAAAGTAACCTGATATTATTTCTGCACTTCCGTTTGTTTGAACAAAAGAAAAGTCATCCGCGGCACTATTCAAGGGGACTCCGACACTTTTAATATTTTCAAATCCATTAGAGGTAATTTCAGCTTTATAAATATCCAATCCCCCTATATTATTCCGATGACCATTTGATGAAAAATAAAGTATATTATTATTAATCACAGGAAACATTTCTCGGTTAGAAGAATTGATTTGGTCCCCTAAGTTTTCAGGAGAACCAAAGGTCCCTTCCTCTAAAATATCCACTTTCCATAAATCTGTTTTTCCGATACCTCCTGGCATGTCCGAAGTAAAATACAAAATGGTTTCATCCTGATTAAGCGCAGGATGCCCCACAGAGTAGGCATCATTATTAAATGGCAGCTCTTTTATATTTCCCCACTCATTTCCTACCCCTACCGTAGCCTTGTAAATTTTCAAATTATTCCATCCATTTTTATCCCTCCTTTTTTTCCCTTTTAAAATATTATTTCTCGTAAAATACACTGTTTTACCATCTGCAGAAAACACCGCATTAGATTCATGCATGACAGAATTAATTTCACTCGAAAGCGAGTTAATTTCTCCAACAAGTGAATCTTTTTCAATAATTCCTTGGAATAAATTTAGATAGGGTTCATTATTTGTTTTCCATTTTTTTCCTCCTCCTTTAGAGGATGCAAAAACAGCCTCTCCTTTTGCTGTAAATGAAATTCCAAAATCAGAATATTTTGTATTGGTAGATAGATTTCGAATATCATATTGTAAATTTTCTTGCTCTTGACCAAACATTACAGAACAAAATACTGCTGTAAAATAAATGAATATTGTTTTTTTCATAGTTGTATTATTTTAAAAGAATCTTGGACTACGCACTTCCATTCGTCGTACATCATATAATAACATAATTTCGTGAGAGCCATTGTTGTAATCTCCAAAGCTACTAACCGTATAATCATAGGCATACCCTAATCGAAGGTCTGGATTTATATTAATCCCAATCATAGCGCTTATAGAATCATCTAATCTATAAGAAACCCCTAACTCCAGCGTATCATTTATTAAAGCATTCAACGATAAATCTATGGATACTGGAGCTCCTACAGCTGCCTTTACTAAAGCAGATGGTTTTAAATCTAAATGCTCACTTATTTCAAATACATATCCTGATGTTAAAAAATAATGTGCCGTTTCACTTGCATTACTTACATAACCTTTTTTAGTTTTATAGTACTTAGATTTTAATAAATTAGGCACAGAAAGCCCCAGATAATAATGCTGCGTATAATAAAACATTCCCACCCCAAAATTTGGAGAAAAACGATTTGCTTCAGCATCAGTCAACAACGCGTCTTCTGGGTTTAATGTAGACAACATTGCTCTATTAATAACATGAGAAGTAGCTCCTCCTTTTAAACCAAATGCAAGGCTTCCTTCATAAGAAACATTCAATGTGTAAGAAAAATCAACAAATGCATTCGTCTCTTTTACAGGACCTAACTCGTCGTACACCACAGAAAACCCTAGCCCTACATTTTTCTTTAAAGGAGCATGTATAGAAAAAGTAGCCGTTTCAGGTGCTCCGTCTATTCCAACCCATTGAGTTCTTCCCAACATATTTAGGCTCAAAGTTTCTCTAGCACCTGCATAAGCAGGGTTTAACACGTTCATATGATACATATATTGTGTTGCTTGAATATCTTGTTGACCATAACTCACCGTCAACAACAGGAGCAGCAGGCCTGTTATTATCCTTGTTTTTTTCATTTCTTTTTATTTTTCTTTTTTTTGCAAATTTTATTCAAAAACTACTAATAGGTAACATACACCCACTTTAACTGAGGTTTAGTTACACCATCATTAAACTCAAGTACATAATAATAGGTACCCACGGTCACTACTTCATTGGAGTTCATTGTCATTCTTCCTTGAGATTTACCATCCCACCATATAGGCTCAGTATCAGGGTTCCCATTATGCATGTATTTATAAACTATAGTTCCCCATCGGTTATATATATTCATACTAAAGTTTGGATATCTATGCTGTAAATTTTTAACCATAAATAAATCATTCACACCATCTCCATTTGGAGTAAAAGTTGAAGGCACTACCACATTTGCACTCTCTTGATTTACACGATCTATAATCGCTTGTATTTCTTCCAGTGTAGTTGGTTGAGGATCTTCATTGGCAATTGCTTCTTCATAAGCCCATTCATTTACAGGATCCAAATTAGTAACACCTACATCCTCCAAGTCTTCTATAGAAGGAGATCCATCATAAGGCGCATCTGCCTGCTCAACTAATGCAATAATCGCATTTACAGCATCAATCATTGCTTGCACTTCCTCTACTGTTGCAGGGGAAGAGAATAATTCTGGATGCGCATCTATATAATCTTGGTAGTACTCCTCATTGGCTTCTACAACTCCAGTAATTCCTGTAATTGACTCTAATTGTTCTGTAGTCACTTCCGATGGATTGGTATCTGGCTCATCACCTTCCAAACCAATTTGTGTTAGCACTGGATTGTCTATATAATCCACCAACGCTGTAACGGACACTTCAACTCCATTTACAAAAGCAATATAAGTAACAGCTTCTGTAACATCATTACTCACAATAAAGGTATAGGTACCATCTCCATTATCAACTACTTCTGAAATAGTATTACTTCCTAAAGCATCGCTTATTAAAGTAACTTCCTCCCCACCTACTCCAATCAAATTACCAAAAGCATCTGCCAAAGTAACAGTAATAGTAGTCGTTGCAACCCCGTCTCCAATTACAGTTGTTGGATTTGCAATCACAGTCGTATTTATATTTGTTACATCTGGATTATCACTGTCTGACATAAAAATTACATCTGCAGTTGCTGTAATATCAATCCCTCCAACGGAAGCGGTATAGCTAACTGTTTCCGCTGTAGTATTAGTTGCTGTAAACGTATAGGTTCCGTCTCCATTATCAATAACATCCGCAATAACTTCTTCTCCTGTTGCATTACTTATTAAAGTAACTGTTGCTCCTCCTGTAGGCAATAGATTTCCTCCTGCATCTGCCAAACTAACCGTAATAGTCGTAACTGATACTCCATCTGCAATTACAGGTCCTGTTGCGACCACAGTTGTATTAGCATTGCTAGGATCTATTCCACCATCAGTAAAAGTAACTTGCGTTGGATCTAAACTTGGTACTGGCGTCAACTCACTTCCTGTATTAATTACTGCGGTATAATCTAAAACTTCTACTTCTGAGTTTGAAACTGTTACAACAAACGTACCTGTTGCATCCGTATAACCTGACAGTTCACTATGATCAGCTGTTGCCGAACCACTTGTTTCTGTCAACGCTACATAAACACCTGCTACTGGATTTCCTGCTGTATCGAATACCGTCACCACGA
>Ga0209395_1008474_pt1 | contig 10464 bp, 7 predicted proteins | sample GOMGulsemesocosm_3_FD_184635 | JGI IMG/M metagenome (GOLD analysis project Ga0209395, IMG submission 184635) | Methane-oxidizing microbial communities from mesocosms in the Gulf of Mexico - GOM9D Gulf of Mexico (SPAdes) (version 2) | ecosystem: Environmental > Aquatic > Marine > Cold seeps... | reverse complement strand
TATGTTTTGAGATCCAATCAAACTATTGCCATTCATTCTTGCGCCGCCGGTTACTTTCACTTCCATAGACTCGCGCCGACACTCGTTTTTCATCAATTCATTAACCAACTGCTCCATGGCAAAAAATCCATAACGCAAAGGTCTATCTAACGCTTCATCTGTATGGGTATCAGGTAGCATAAAATGATTCATACCGCCAAAACACCTTACCGGATCGTAAATACACACTGAAATACAAGATCCCAATACTGTACTGATAATCATATCCTCATTTGATAAGTAAAACTCGCCCGGCTTAATTTTAACCGTATGGCGCTCCCATTTAGGGGACCAAAAGCTCTTAATGCTTTCAAAACCCGGTAGCACATGCAACGAATCATCTGCGCTCTCAGACATAACTACACCTTCTGGTAAATAGTCTTACCCATTAATCGAAACCTATTACCGTAACGCGCAAGTGCTTCTGAGTGACCAACAAACAAATACCCACCTGGCTTAATCAAATCAGCCATCCTGTCTAACAATTTTTCTTGAGTTTTTGTATCAAAATAAATCATTACATTTCTGCAAAAAATAAAATCAAAGGGCCCTTGCATTGGCCAGTCGTGCATCAAGTTTAATTGTTTATAGGTTATCATCGTTCTCAGAGCCTTTTGAACTTTCACTTGCCCCTGTCTCTCACCAGCACCTTTTAGAAACCACTTTCGCTGGGTCGCTTTAGGCAGTGACTCAATACGCTCTAATCCATACACTCCACCTTCCGCGCGGGCTAAAACGGCTGAGTCAATATCTGTGGCCAAAAGACGAATGTCCCAGCTCGATAAATCAGTATTTGAATCAAGCAATGTCATGGCAATGCTGTAAGGCTCCTCTCCTAAAGAACAACCTGCTGACCATACTCTTAAGCGTCTATTCCCCTGCTTTGACAAATTGGGAAGAATTGTTTCTTTTATAAAATCGAAGTGATGTTTTTCTCTAAAAAAAGAAGTCAAGTTAGTCGTCATTGCATTGATAAAGTTGGTAAACTCAGCGGCATCACTGTGCAACAAATCCAAATAGTCATCAAAACTGACTAAATTTAAATCTCTTAGACGCCTGACTAAGCGGTTATAAACCATATCTTGCTTATGATCAGCGAGCACAATACCCGCATAATCATAAAGCTCATCCCTCACTCGAACAAAATGCTCAGAGGTAAAGTTAAATTCTCGCTCTCTGTTAGCGGGTTCCTCTTTTTTATTTTTCATGCAGAGTTCCTATTAACTGTGCAAAGAATTCACTATTTACTTTTATGCACCGCAAAAAGAAAATACAACCAGACCTTCACTGCATACACTAGCCCTTTTCAAGAGCTAGCTTGCACCATCAATGCTTAAAATTCCTCCCACTCCTCATTACTTTTTCCGGCACCTACTATCGTTTTATTATTAGCTGATTTAGCAGCCGCTTTTCGCGGCTTCTTGGGGCTTGGTTTGGCGTTCACACCTTGCGCTGCAAGCTTACGTATTTGCTGTATGTCTGGGGAACTCCCCTGAGCGGTTGGTTCTAAAATACTAAAGGCACTCACCAAATGTTGTAGCTGCGCTGCTTGCTCCTCCATTGATGTAGACGCGGCTGCAACTTGCTCAACTAACGCTGCATTTTGCTGTGTCCCCTCATCCATTTGGGTTACAGCAACATTAACCTGTTCGATGCCCGATGCCTGCTCTTTACTGGCAGCGGCTATCTCACTGACAATCTCAGTAACATTCTTGATTGAATCCATTATTTCAATCAATGCTTTACCCGATTCATCGACAAACCCGCCTCCCTCTTCTACTTTTTTAACACTATCATTGATCAATTCTTTAATTTCTTTCGCTGCACCAGCACTTCGTTGCGCAAGGCTGCGTACTTCAGAGGCAACAACAGCAAAGCCACGCCCCTGCTCTCCTGCACGAGCAGCCTCAACAGCGGCATTAAGTGCCAAGAGGTTTGTCTGGAAAGCAATTTCATCAATAACACTGATAATTTCAGCTATTTTGCGTGAACTTGCACTGATATCTCCCATGGAAGCTTCTACTTTTTTAGAAATATCACCGCCTTTTTCCGCAAGACCTTGGGCTTCAGATGCAAGCTTTCGCGCCTCTTGAGCATTGTCTGCATTTTGCTTTACAGTACTGGTCATCTCTTCCATGCTGGCGGCAGTTTCTTCTAAACTAGCAGCCTGGGATTCGGTACGTTCACTGAGGGTTGCGTTGCCGGTCGATATTTCTGATGAGCCTGTGGTGATATTTGAACCCGCGCCTCTGATCTCGCTCACCATATTGGCCAAGTTTTGAGTTGAGGAATTTAAAGCGTTATTTAATTCTGAAAACTCGCCGTGAAATTCACCATCCATCTTTTGGGTCAGATCACCTTCCGCGATTGACTCTAATACACGCTTTACTTCTTGCAGTGGCTCAACAACGGCATCTAACATTTGGTTAACTCCGGTTGAAACTCTTTTCATAAAGCCAGAGTACTGCTCCGTATCTAGTCGCTCTTGCAATTCACCTCTAGAAGCTTTTTCAATTAAATCAGCGATAGAAGCCTCAGCTTTTAGTTGCGCAGTAATATCTCCCCACTCAACTACGGTTCCCAAACGGCCGCCATGCTCATCCACAACAGGATTGGCAATCAAACTAAAGTTTCGTACCCCTACTTTAATCTTGCCGTTAAATGTCGTTTTCAGCCCTTCCAACATGCGGCGCTGATGCTCAGGGTTTTCGTGAAATATATCAAAATTGGAGCCAACAATTTTTTGTGCTTCAAAATCAGGTAGCTGAACTTGAATATCACTTTCCGCTTTAGACATCATTTCGATGACCGCGGTATTGGCATAAATAATGTTGCCACTATTATCAGCCAACATGACATTGGAGGACACATTATCCAAAGCCACCTTTATACGCTGCGAACTTTTGGCGTTTTCTTTGGCATCGTTCACTTCAAATCCCAATTTAACAGCCAGCATTTTAACACTACGGGTTAGCTCTCCGGTCTCACCATCATTTTCAACCGGAATATCTTCTAGATAACCGCCTTCTGATACAGTGAGCATCGTTCGCTTAGTTTCATCTAGGGGCTTAACGACATTTTTCTTAATAAAACTTCTCGCCCCAAACAACATTACGAGAAAAGCCACAACCGGCCCCAACATTAAAGCCTCGCCAGGCAAACCGACTAAATAGATCACTAAATTAATAAGCACTGCAGCTGCTGCACCTATCAAGCCATATTGAACAACTCCCCTTGCTAAATTACTTTCAACGATTCTGCTCGGTGAAGGCAAGGTGACTTCGTTACTTCTCAGCTTTGCGTACAGTTGTGCAGAGGCCGCTATTTCTGACTCAGAAGGACGCGTACGTACCGACATATATTCGACAATTTGACCGCTTCTAAACACTGGAGTCACATGGGCCTTTACCCAGTAATAATCCCCATTCTTACAACGGTTTTTTACTAATTTTGACCAGGGACGCCCCAACTTCAACGTATCCCACAAATCTTTAAAAGCAGCAGGCGGCATATCTGGGTGCCTGACAACATTATGGTTTTTTCCCACTAGCTCTTCGCGACTAAAACCACTAATCTCAATAAAAGCTGAGTTAGTTTCGGTAATAATACCTTTAAGATTGGTTTTTGTGACAAGCTCCTGTCCATCTTGGAGCTTTACTTCATGATCGGTAACTGGCTCATTTATTTTCATTCTAACTTCTCCGCCTTCCCTGCTACATATAAGTCAAATTAAGCCAGCTCTTCGACAGCTAGCTCTTCTGAATTCATTAGTTCATCGATATCCATTAAGATTATCATCTTCTCACCATGCGCCATTAAGCCGGTTATATAATCAGTCTTAACCCCCCCACCAATTTGCGGTGCCGGCTGTATTTGGTCTATTTCAAAGGTATAAGTTTCAGCGACAGCGTCAACAATAATACCCATCACTCGCTCGGTAATACCGCTTATCACTCGAATTACAATAACGACGGTGGTTGGCCCGTATTTGATAACCGGCAAGCCAAATCTTTGCCTAAGGTCCACGACGGGTATAATCGCCCCACGAAGATTCAACACCCCTTTAAGATAATCAGGCATGTCAGGAACCCTAGTGACAGAGGTCCATCCGCGTAGTTCTTGTACTCGCAGAATATCAATTCCATACTCTTCATCGTCTAGCAAAAAACTTAAATACTGCTGGCCCTCCGCATTACTTTGCAGATCTCCTCCCTGCGTCTGCGCATTTACTGTAGTCATACAACGCTCCCCTAATTCTATTTTTTTAGTTACTTTTAGGCTTCTTTTACTGCGGCTTCCATTTCAAAAGCTTGACCACGTTGCATTAACCCAGCCACATCTAATATGAGTGCCACGCTGCCATCTCCCAAGATTGTTGCTCCAGATAGTCCTTCTACACGTTTGAAATTCACTTCCAAACTTTTTATAACCACTTGCTGTTGGCCATATAACTCATCAACAATTAGACCCACTTTCTTGCCACCACTTTCAACAATCGCTATCAGGTTACTTTCCTTTTCATCTACTGGTGAATCTGTATTAAGTTTAAAAATACTTTTTAAATTCAGTAGTGAAATATAGTCTTCTCGAAAATGTAATAACTTGCTTTCACCTGCAATTGAATTGATCGCACTGTTGGGCGCCAGAATGGTTTCCACAATCGAAACCAAAGGAATAACATAAGTGTCTTCATGTACACGGACTAATTGGCCCTCTAAAATAGCGAGCGTTAATGGCAGCTTTACACTAAAGGTAGAGCCTTTATTAGGCTCTGATTTAATACTAACCTGCCCGCCTAATGACTCAATATTGCGACGTACTACATCCATCCCAACACCTCGGCCGGATAGATCTGTCACCTCGTCTGCCGTAGAGAAACCCGCTTTAAAAACCAGCTCATTTATTTCTTGATCATTCAATTGCTGATCTTTATTTATCAAGCCTTTTTCACACGCTTTTTCGTAGATTTTTTTAGTATTTAAACCACGCCCATCGTCGATTATGTCAATAATGATATGACCGCCTTGATGATAGGCACGTAGCTCTACTTTTCCGATCTCTGATTTACCCGCAGCGAGACGCTCTTCTGGGGTTTCAAGACCGTGATCAAGAGAGTTGCGAATCAAATGCGTCATTGGATCGCCAATTTTTTCCATGACCGTTTTATCAATTTCCGTTTGCTCGCCGGATAAAATCAACTCAACTTTTTTCCCCAGTTTCCCACTCACATCGTGCACTAATCGAGGAAATCGATTAAAGACAAAACTGATAGGTAACATGCGAACTCGCATAACGTCTTCTTGTAAATCACGCGTATTTCTTTCAAGTAATTCAAGCCCTGTCTGCAGACGCTCCACTTCGGGACCCACTGTTATTTCAGAGAGGTCAGCGCCTACTTGTCCCAGCATCGCCTGGGTAATCACAAGTTCCCCTACACGGTTTATCAAAGAGTCAACTTTTTCAGTATCCACCCGAATAGAGCTAGCTTCAGTCGGCTTTTTCGCGTTTTTAGCTGAGGATTTATCTTTTGGCTGAACAGCTGTATTAACAGCTTTTGGCTGATCTTCTGGAACCGAGGAAGGCGTATTAGAAGTGGTCGTTGGCGATACCACTGAGGAGGCTTTGGAATGCCCCGTTGCTGTTAGAGAAACACCGGGGAGTTTGGTTATTTCTAGCTCACAGTCATCTTCCACCCATTCGAAAATTTCTTGTATTTCTTCTTTAGTACATTTCGAGGCTAAGTGTATTTCCCAGGATAAATATAACTGATCAGCGGATAATTTTTGTATTTGTGGCAGCTTATCGAACTTGGGAGTAACAACGGTATTGCCTAACTGTAAAAGAGCTTCAAACATCAACGATGGGTCATTGCCTGTTTGAATGATGTCTGCATTGGGAACAAAGCGAATCTGCCATCCGCTATCGGTGCTTGTATCACCCTCAGCTATAGAGGGCACTTGGGAAACACTAATATTGAGCTCGCACTCATCTTCAACCCATTCAAATACTTCTCTAATATCTTCTTCTGAACACGCTGATACCAACAACAACTGCCAACTTAAATATAACTCCTCCGGTTTAAAACCAGAAAGTGCAGGTAAAGTATTCGTTGTTACCTCAATCTGCATCTCTCCCAACTCAGAGAGCGCATCAAACATGAACAATGGCTCGTGGCCACTTTGCAGTAAGTTTGAGTTGGGAATAAAATCTACATTCCAGGCTCCATGATTTGAATGTGTAACTAACTCTTCATTCGGCCTGCCTTCAGCTTCAACAACAGCTTCTATACCAAGCACTTCTTTAAGGCGCGTTTGTACTTGAGAAATCATTTGAGCATCAACTTCAGGGCCTTCTTGAGATGCTTCTAATAAAGCTCTTATACAATCCGTTGACTCAAGAAGCAGATTCACTAAAGCAGGGGTAGATTCTTGCTTCTGACTACGCATTTCATCCAAAAGCGTTTCTACATCGTGCGTGAAATCAGCGACCTCATTAAAACCAAATGTGCCAGCGCCGCCTTTAATAGAATGCGCTGCTCTGAAAATCGTATTAATGGCTTCTTCATCAGATGAGTTAAAGTTAAGCAAACCGGATTCCATAATATCCAGGCCTTCATAACTCTCTTCTAGAAACGTTGATATAAATTGGGAAAGTTCAATACTCATAATAATATTTACCGCACGACACGTTGAATAGTACTAAGTAATTTTTCAGGATTAAAGGGCTTAACTAACCACCCTGTCGCCCCTGCTGATTTACCCTTTTGTTTCATACTGTCTGAACTTTCTGTTGTGAGCATTAAGATAGGGGTGAATTTAAAAGGGGTGAGTTTTCGCAACTCTCCGCACAAAGTAATCCCATCCATCAATGGCATATTCACGTCAGTAAGCACTAGATCAAAACGGCCAGCTTGCGCCTTTTTCAACCCGTCTTGGCCATTTTCAGCCTCTGTTACTTGATGTCCAGCCTGCTTTAACGCAAAGCTCACCATATTACGAATTGACGCTGAGTCATCTACAACTAAGATTGTTCCCATGTGACCTTCTCCAATACCAACTTTTCAGTTAAACCTAGCTGTCGAGCTGTAGTGCTGAGTGCTTTAGAAACACTTTGCCATTTGAAGTGTTTATCGCCCGATATTAGCTCGGTAATAAAGACGGTTAACAACTGTATTCCGGCTGTATCTATTCGACACAATTCTGAAGCATCAATGTTAATTGAGTCAGAATTATTCAATACTTCGAGTAACGTTTTATGCCACTCGCTGACATTTTCGATAGATATTTCTTCTGGCAAATGTAGACTATTTTCCTCACTCATCATTACACCTCGCATTATATATGTGGAACAAACCGATAAAATCTGGTATTTAATATCAACTTTTAGTTCTAATGCTATTGACTAACATTACCGCTCATTTAAAACGTTATAAATTGAGTCTAGTAGAGTTTTTAATAAATGCACGAATATTTTCATATCAACAACATAGTTTAAATCGCATAAAATCAATGATTTGCTATAAAACAAATATCTAAGAAAAAATCTTATAATCTTAATGCACTCTTTCGAATTAAGTTTGAGTTTAGAATAGGAAAATATATTAGTTCGATAAGGCAATACAAGGGACTTGTTATAATTTGAATGAGAATTAATTAACTAATTTAGATTAGCTCTACAGCCATTCAGTACAATATAAATGAACGCATATTTTAATCTAAAACTAGCTAAACCAATCACTGATTAAAGTATTTAATAGGACTAATGAGAGAGAAATATTTAATGATAATGAATTATCATACGGGGTTTCTTTAATAATGCAGCGAATACAGACAAGGAATAAACAGGATAAATAGCGCAATTAGTGTACCCCTCTTTTGGGGCATAGGCTTTCTGTGTTTATGTGTATTTCAAAAGTAAATGAGTCTATTTTAAATATATTCACATGCGCCTAAGTTACAAATTTTCTATATCGAACTAAGCCCGTTTTCGCGGATAAGGACTGACAGAGAAATGCATCCATATGAATGCTTGCAGACAAAGCAAGCCCAGCTAAATTCAACTTCATTTATCATGAATCCTTAGCTTTTCTGCGCACCTGCTCCTCTAAACAGCGCGCAGGCGCTCTCTGTTTATTATTAATACTTTCATCTTCAAAGACAGCCAGGTCACAAGCACAACCTTAACAAAAAGGGCGCTGTATACAAAAAATTGTTGGACTAAGTTATCTATTCTTTCGACGGTTTAGTCCATTTTTAATTATCGACTAAAATCCTAACCAGTTTTCATTGGCATCAGTGATATATCCAGGTATATCTTTAGACCAGCGTGTTCTGACCGAAAGGCTGTAGTTTAGGTAAAGCTTGCCATCTACAACAGTAAACGCGTTTGGATCCGTAGACACTAATTTACCATTGGCCATTGCAAACGCACAGTGCCCCCCGTATTGAGGCGAGTATTTTTCAGGGTTTGATAAAAACATCGTTTTGTTCTGCTCACTAGAAAAACGCCAAGTCTCGCCCAAATGTTTAATACTGATATTTTTCTTACCTTTAACGGCTTTCCCCTGCGTAAAATAAGCAACAGTATCATAACCTGACACCGCAGCTCCCTTACTGACATAGATAGGTTTTTCTGTTGCATTTACGCCTATTGAGAAAAGTGCAACAGTCATTACTAGTAGTGCTTTTTTTATCATCGAATACATTTTATTCTCCCGTTCATTATTAAAATTCTCCTAACTGTCTGTCGTGTTAATTAATAATACGTGCAGTGTTCTGATATGGATTCAACGGTTAAAGTTACATCTAATTAGCAACAGAGGAATGGGTTCAAAATTGCTTATTGCACATGTATTCGAATGAAACGGATTAGTTAACGTTATGATCACGAACCTCAAGCCTTTTAAAAGCTAATTAACTTTCTTTAGTAATTATCTATAGTTTCTTTGTACGCTATAAATCAGCGCATTGCGCAGGTATAATTGTGTTTTGAAATAGATAACCAGACAGGACAATCATGACAGTTCGTACTCGTATTGCACCATCACCAACAGGTGATCCACATGTTGGCACAGCGTATATTGCTCTTTTTAATTTAGCGTTTGCTCGCCAAGTTGGCGGTAAATTCATCTTGCGTATTGAAGACACTGACCAGACACGTAGCACTAGTCAATCCGAACAAACTATTCTAGATTCACTGCGCTGGCTAGGCCTAGACTGGGATGAGGGACCGGATGTTGGCGGTGAATACGGCCCCTATCGTCAGAGTGAGCGACGCGACATTTACGCAAAATATGCTCAACAGCTCATTGACGATGATCATGCCTTTCGCTGCTATCTTACCAGCGAGGAATTAGATGGTATTCGCGCCGCGCGACGCGAGCAAGGATTACCTGCTGCCATGCAGCAAAGTGCATTGGCACTGCCTGAAGACGAGCAGTTAAAGCGCGAACAAGCCGGTGCTCCTTTTGTTGTTAGGATGAAAATCCCCAGCGAGGGCATCTGTGAATTCGATGATATGCTGCGCGGAAAAATCGAGATAGACTGGTCAATGGTCGATGCTCAAATATTATTAAAGTCCGATGGTATGCCGACTTACCATTTAGCGAACGTCGTTGATGACCACTTGATGAAAATCACCCACGTACTACGTGGCGAGGAGTGGATCAACTCAGCGCCCAAGCACCAACTGCTGTATCAATATTTCAACTGGGAGATGCCGATACTTTGCCACATGCCACTGTTACGCAACCCCGACAAATCAAAACTTTCTAAGCGTAAAAATCCGACCAGTATTTTATATTATCAGCGTATGGGCTACTTACCTGAAGGCTTGTTAAACTATTTAGCGCGCATGGGCTGGTCTATGCCTGATGAGCGAGAAAAGTTTAGCCGCCAAGAAATGTTTGATAACTTCGACATTCAAAGAGTATCACTGGGCGGCCCTATCTTTGATCAAACAAAACTAAGCTGGCTCAATGGTCTTTGGATACGTGAGAACTTAAACACCCTTGAGTTTGCAGCACAGTATCAAAAATGGGCACTGAATCCGCAATACCTCATGCAAATGATCCCTTTGATACAACAACGCGTCGAGAAATTCTCCGATGTTGCACCACTGGCAAGCTTTTTCCTATCCGGCATGCTAGAGCTTACCGAAGCAGACTTTAAGCACAAATCTTTATCAATCGATGATACGCGTAAGATTTTACAATTTGCAGTTTGGCGCTTAGATACTCACAACCAATGGGATAAAGACTCACTTTTCAATACCATTAAACAACTGGCCGATAGCATGGCGTTAAAAATAAGAGATTTCTTAGCACCGTTATTTATCGCCGTTGCCGGCACTAATCAGACTGTCTCTATTATGGATTCTATGTCTATCTTAGGCCCAGATATGACTAGAGCGCGTTTAAGACATGCG
>Ga0209395_1008473_pt1 | contig 10465 bp, 9 predicted proteins | sample GOMGulsemesocosm_3_FD_184635 | JGI IMG/M metagenome (GOLD analysis project Ga0209395, IMG submission 184635) | Methane-oxidizing microbial communities from mesocosms in the Gulf of Mexico - GOM9D Gulf of Mexico (SPAdes) (version 2) | ecosystem: Environmental > Aquatic > Marine > Cold seeps... | reverse complement strand
AGCTACGATAATCCACAATTAATACTCTCAATATCCGTATCTATATAATGTTAGTCAGATTACTTCTTAGTGAATGACTGCTTAATATCGACATCCATGTCGAAATTCAATAGCAGTGTCATTGCTATTAGCCAGCTAAATACTTATTCGACCATTAAATGAATGACTTAATGTTGTACCATCAACATATTCCAATTCACTGCCCACCGGCACACCATGAGCGATCCGACTAGCGTTAATATGATGGTCTCGACACAAATCAGCAATAAAATGTGCCGTTGCTTCACCTTCGACGGTAGGGTTTGTCGCTAACACAACCTCAGTCCACGGACCAGATTGTAACAACAGCTCTAGCTTATCCAAACCAATGTCTTGCGGCCCAATACCATCTAATGGTGATAAGTGACCCATCAACACGAAATAGCGACCGTAAAAATGTCCCGTTTGCTCAAACGCAATGACATCGGCCGGTGTTTCGACGATACACAGCTGGCCACTTTCACGGCGCTTAGGATTAGCGCATATATGGCAAAAGTCATCTTCGGTGAAGGTACGACAATCACGACAATGTTGCACCTGAGTCATCGCTAGTTCAAGTGCTTTAGCAAGCCCCTGCCCGCCACGACGGTCTCGCTCCAACAAGTGAAACGCCATCCGTTGTGCTGATTTTGGGCCAACCCCAGGTAGTGCCGTTAAACCGTCAATAAGCTGAGTAATTAGTGGACTAAATTTCATCGACTAAAACGGCATTTTCATGCCAGGAGGCATCTGCATCCCACCAGTAACACCAGCCATTTTGTCTTTAGTCGTTTCTTCAACACGACGCGCTGCATCATTGATAGCGGCAGCGATAAGATCTTCTAACATCTCTTTATCATCCGTCATTAAGTCTTGATCTATGTCGACACTGCGCACATTATGATTACCGGTCATCACAATCTTTACTAAGCCAGCACCAGACTCTCCGGTTACTTCCATCGTGGCAATCTCGGCCTGTGCTTTAGCCATGTCATCTTGCATTTTTTGGGCTTGCTTCATTAAGTTGCCCATTCCGCCTTTACCGAACATAATGTCTCTCTTTTATCTAATTTAATGATCTAAATATTGCAGTGATTACTTGGTTTTATCCAAACCACTACGGTTAATTAATTGCTTTAATTGTACGATATTTAATGCTCTCTTGATCTACACTAGCACCAAATTTTCCAATAAACTCAACAATAGCGCTGTCCTGTGCGATACAATCTGTCGCCAAATTTAGTCTTAACACATGCAGTTCTTGTGCAATCATAAAAGGCGTTTTTTGTGTGCCTTCGCCTATATTTACCACCAGTTCGATCGGCAGTTCCAAGGCGAGGCTAAGGTTTTTTTGCATTGTTTGCACCGCTGTTTCAACCCCTAAATGTCGGTGCGGTGCTGCTAAGGTGAGCGTTACCGTATTTTTCTCTATTTCGTAACTCGAGTGAATCCCTAATTGCCTGATCCGACCGCCTACCGCCATCGAATCGAGTAAATTACTCCAGTAATCATCTGTATTAGGTGCTAACAGTGTTGCCGGGTCCTCGACTAATGCGGCGCTATGACCTTGTTCTAATTTAGGTTGTTCGCTGTCAGGCAGCGGCGTCACTTGGCCAACAACACCTTGAATCTCTTCAGCTTCGTTATTGCCGGCTATCATGGGAGTAGCAACGGCTGGCGTCTTCAGGGTTGAGCTTTCAACGACAGGCAGCAGAATTTTAGCGCTAGCGCTTGGCTCCACTGCCGCTGGCTTTTTTACCGTTTGCTCTTTCGGCGCCGTTGATTCCGTTGGTTTCGCTTTCTTTTTCAGTGAATCTCGTGCTTTGAGAAATTGATCAATACCAGCGATAGGTCCAGTGGTTAATGGCTCAATCGATGGCGCCGGTGACGGCGGCTCGTAATGTAGTGGCGTTTCATCCTCATCGTCTGAATGTGCCATCGCCATAGACATGTTTAATAACTCTTCTTCACTAAAAGAATCTTGGCTTGGCGGGGGCGCTTGCTCGTTAGATGGCAACACTGAGCCAATATTAGCATTCGGCGGTGAAGGTGCTTTATCAGTTGGTGTGCTAACAAGAGATTCAGACGTTTTTTCAGGACGACTATCAGCTATATTTTGGTGTTGATGAGGCTTACCGAACACATGTTCTTTGGCGATCGCTGTTTGCGATTTTTGTTTGATCGTTGCTGCTTGCGACACCAAACTTGATTGTTGCTGTTCGAGCGTGGCTAATTGTTGATCGTCGACAGAGCTTTCTGTCTCGGTATCAGTCTCCGTATCAAGCTCAGTCTCAGTGGCTTCGACACTTGCCGCTATACCATCGAGATCAGCCGCGGTTAGGTTTTTTTTTTGAGCAGGAAGAAAAGCGAGTAGTCGTAAAATGACCATCTCAAACCCTGAGCGTGGATCAGCAGCCCATGGCAATTCTTTACGCCCTTGCAATACAATGGAGTACAACAATTGTAATAACTCTGACTCGACGTTATTTGCCAATTGCCATAATAATTCTGGTTGGCTGCTTAGGCGAACAGATTGTTTAACAATCTTAGCCATTGATGCAAAATGCAAGTCGAGCGCCAATTGCTTGAGTAACTTGTCATAGTCAGGCGCAAAAGCATTTATTTCCTCGAGCAGTGAAAAAACCGCATCGGTATCTTTGCTCACCACTTTATTGAGAATTTTTAAGCTGTAATTAGGATCTAACGTACCTAACATGAGTTGGACGTCATGCTGAGTCAGCGCACTGTCACTGTACGAAATTGCCTGTTCGGTCAGGCTCAAAGCGTCTCGCATACTACCATCGGCGGCAGTCGCTAACATGGTCAGGGCGCCATCGTCAAAACTGACGGACTCGTTACTGAGAATGTGATTTAGCTGTTGCTCGATAGCATCTACGGTTAATGCCTTCAGATTAAATTGTAAGCAGCGGGACAAAATCGTGACTGGCAGTTTCTGGGTTTCAGTCGTTGCGAATAAAAATTTGACATGTTCCGGTGGCTCTTCAAGCGTTTTTAATAAGGCATTAAAACTGCTACGCGAAAGCATGTGGACTTCATCAATGAGGTATACTTTATAGCGACCACGAGTCGGTTTATATTGGACGTTATCGAGAATATCTCGGGTATCTTCAACCTTCGTTTTCGATGCCGCATCTATCTCGATAAGATCAACAAAATTTCCTTGCGAAATTTCAGTACAGCTACTGCATTGACCACACGGGGTAGCACTAACGCCCTGCTCACAGTTAAGTGCTTTGGCAAGCAGGCGGGCTATCGATGTTTTACCGACACCACGTGTACCGCTAAACAGATACGCGTGATGCAAGCGCTGCTGTTCTAATGCATTTATTAAGGATTGAAGCACGTGCTCCTGACCAACCACTTGTTCAAAATTGCTTGGACGCCATTTACGTGCTAACACTTGATAAGACATGCTCAATCCTTTTTAAATACTAACAATACTTACAGAACTTAGCTTATTCGCCTTCAAATGATACTAAGGTTGTTAACTCAACGTCCATACCACTAAGGCGTGCTTCACCGCCTAAATCAGGTAATGATATAACGAATGCGGCGTCATGCACTTGCGCACCAACTTGTCTTATCAATTTAATCGTTGCTTCAACGGTACCGCCAGTAGCTAATAAGTCATCTACAATTAGCACTTTATCACTTTTATCAAGCGCATCTTTATGGATCTGTAATGTATCTTGACCATATTCTAGTGTGTAATCTTGAGAGATAGTCGCTCGCGGTAATTTACCTGGTTTTCTGGCAGGGATAAATCCTACATTTAGCGCTAATGCCAACGGTGCGCCAAAAATAAAGCCTCGAGCTTCGGTACCAACAATCTTGGTAATACCAGATCCTTTATACTGAGCCGCTAGAAGATCTATCACCAAACCAAACGCTTGGGGGTCTTCTAATAATGAGGTTACATCACGAAACATGATGCCAGGTTTTGGATAGTCTGGAACCGCCACAATAGCATTTTTGATTGTGGTTAATGACTGTGTATCCATAAATTACTTCTCTATATAAGGGACTAACTAATTTAGTCTTTTTATTAAGACAGAATTATAATTGACTATTGCGATAAATGATAGCGATGGCTATGTAACAGGACAGTAATTGAACGAGTGCTTTACGCTAGCGAGCAGGATTGTCATCAAAGGTTGATTAGCCAAAATCCGCGACTTTAAAATATTCGGAGATTAAATTAGCTAAAACATAAATTCGATACTATGATTTTGGGGATATATTACAAGGATAGAGCCATGAGTGAGCAAAATAACTTAACTCCTGAACGCAAACCGCCCCAAGGAGTAGGATCAACCCGTAGAGATTTCATCAGTAAAGTTGCAATCACAAGCCCGATATTAGCAGCATTTGTTAGCAAACCAAGTTGGTCAATTGATAATAGCTGCATCAATTCAGGCACGTTATCTGGCAACTTATCCAATCACAGTTGCCAAGCGCTCGCCAGAAATTGGCAGTGGTGGCGGGACAACCGTAATCTCTGGAATAGTGGCCAAATCCCAGGGATCGCCCCATCAACCACTTTCCAATCGATTTTCGGTACTAAGCCATTAGCACGGCTCAATTCGAATAATAACTATTATAAGAACAGCAAATTAAATAATGATGGTTCAGTCCAGGTATTGTTATCTGTTGGCGGTGGCAGTTCCATTAAAGCCATTTTGAATGGCAAAACCCGTAATAGTCCTTCGCGCCGTGCTGCAGATGTCGACAAAGCCATTATTGCCGCCTATCTCAATATTATGCACCCAGGCATTGCCTATGATGGCTATGTCAATGTAGGCGGATTATTAGCAGACTATCAAACGGCTATTGCGAACTATATGACCGTGCCTAACAATCTAATATTTGACGATCTTTATGATCTTTTAGAAGGTGCCAATGGCTTTAATAACAATGAGGATGTAACTTCTGTCCCCTAATCAGCTTACATTTAAGCTGGCGATAGCCGCACAAAACTGCGCGGTTGAACTTGACGATGGCGTCGTCTTGTTCAACCCTCGTAATAGCAATACAGTGCTCTATAACAAAATGATTGGCAAGCTAATGCAAGTCTTTTCGCAGACCACTTTCACGACACACGACTGTCTTAGCGTCGTTGCGGCGAGCGAACAAGATTTACTCATCGACACCCTTAGCTCCCTCGAGGAACTTGGGTTTATCTACAGGACATCGCTCTGAAACTATCAGGATTATGTAAATCTGAATATTTTGACCGCATTAATGGCCAAGGAATACGCTTTAAAGTTGGTCCGTTTAACATTCAGCTACAGACTAAAATATCGCCGTTAGCCAACAACGTTTATCACCTATATAGTGATGCGAAGCTGCTTAGTGAATTAGACTTTGTTGATTTCCACCTATCCTTGGTGCGCCCGTTCGGACTACGCAGCCTCGTCAAACCACAAGTAAATTTTATGATGGACAGATCCCGTCCCTTCAAACCATTACCGGTCGATCAAAGCTGCGCCTTTTTTGAATGGGGTTTCAATTGGGCCATTGCGCAGCATGCGATGCATTACCTTATCATTCATAGTGCAGTGCTTGAAAAAAACGGCCAAGCTATCATATTACCTGGGGTGCCAGGTGCTGGTAAAAGCACACTGTGCGCGGCATTAGCACATCATGGATGGCGATTATTATCCGATGAACAAGCATTAGTTTCAATCAATAGCGGCGAAATAACGCCGCTTGCAAGACCGATCTGTTTGAAAAATGAATCTATTGATATCATTAAAGACTTTTGCCCCACGGCACAATTTGGCACGACCGTTAGAGGGACGAGTAAGGGGGACTTATCACATATTAAGGCGCCAATCGATGCTATCTCTTTGATCAATCAAACCGCGATCCCGAGTTTGATCGTTTTTCCTCAATATGCACCTGAAGTTGAGGACTCAATATTAACGCCGATAACTCAAGGCGTTGCAATGGTCGAATTAATTTCGCATTGTTTTAACTATAAAGCCTTAGGACTAGATGGATTTACAACGCTTTCTAAGTTGGTCAGCCAATGCCGTTGCTTTGGCTTACGTTACCACGATCTCACCGAAGCACTAACCATCTTAGACCAACTGCAGGGTGAGGTAGCGAAATGCACTCAATCATAGCCAATGTACTAAAAATGCCGCTGTTAGTAAAAGAGATGAGTAACTCGCAGTGGGAAATGTGTATCCGCCAAGCAAATAGTTGCCAAATGACGGGAAGACTTCATTATTTACTGAGTATCCACCAGTTGCTGCCATTTATCCCAACACAGGTACTTAATCATTTTAATAGCGCGTTAGTCAAAACACAGTGCCAACAAAAAGAGATAACCTTCGAAGTAAGTGAGTTAGTCCATTGTCTTAACGAGGTCGGAATTAAGCCTATATTCTTAAAAGGCGCTGCGTACGTTGCCTCAAGAACGGCGCACCAAGGGCGCACCTGCAACGACATTGATATTTTAGTACCATTGAATCAATTAAAAGCCGCAGAACAACGACTTGCTAGCGCGGGTTGGGTTGGTGAGCATATTAGCGCTTATGATGCCAAGTATTACCGACGTTGGATGCACGAAATCCCCCCGCTTGTGCACCTAGACAGAAAAACAGTGCTCGATGTGCATCACCATCTTCAACCAACGACAACGAGAAACACCTTCAACATTGACCTAATGTTGGTAGACATCGAAACCCATAAATTACCAGAAAGGGACACACAGCTACTAGTGCGTACTCTTTGTTTACCTGACCGGATCCTTCACAGTGTGTATCACCTTTTTAGCGAAGGAGAGTTGCATAAGGGATTACGAGACCTAACAGACATACAACTGATGTTGGTCGACTATCATCAAATTAACAGTGAAGATGTTGCTTCGTTGTTACTTGAACGTGCAAACGAGCTAAACTTAAGCAACCAGCTATATCTAGCGATCGACTTGATCTCAGACTTATTCTATCCAATCGTCAATCTAGACGCGTATAACAACTACCAACGGCCACATCAAATAAACAATACGTTAGGTTATCGAATATTACATTGGTGCTATCAGCAATTACTCGTCACCAACAGCATCAATCGCACCGGTTTTCGACATCATAGTGCGGCGTTATTAATTTACGTTCGTAGCCATTGTTTAAAGATGCCATTACGCTTGTTAATCCCACACCTTGGGATTAAGAGTTGGCATCTCGTAAAATCAACGTTTAAAGCGACCGGTTGAGTCACTCTGCAACTTAACCATCATTGGTAATTTTCGCGATAAGTTCTTCTAATACTATCGATGCCTTAGCTGTTTCAATCTGACAAGTGCCTGCAGCATCGTGACCGCCACCGCCGTAGTTTAACATCAGATCACCAATATCAGTTTTAGACGAACGATCAAATATTGATTTCCCTGTTGCGTACACTGTATTTTGCTTTTTAAAACCCCACATCACATGAATTGAGATATTACACTGTGGAAATAACGCATAAATAATAAAGCGATTACCCGCGTAGATTGTCTCTTCATTGGTAAGATCCAAAACGACGAGGTTACCATGTACCGTGGCACAGCGCTGTACTTGTGCTTTAAACAGTTCTTGTTGTTCGAAATATAATGCTATTCGCTCCTTAACGTCGGGGTGCTCGATAATTTTATCGATTCCGACATTACTACACAGCCCAATGAGCTCCATCATCAAGTCATAATTCGAAATTCGAAACTCACGAAAACGGCCTAGACCAGTGCGTGCGTCCATAATGAAGTTGAGTAATTCCCAATCCTTGGGGTCCGTTACTTCCTGCATATTATATTGTGCAGAGTCTCCCTTATCTACAGCTTCCATCATACCGTCCCAACTATCAGGAAAAGCACGATGCCCTCCATAATACTGCCAAACAACCCGTGCCGCAGAAGGCGCTGATGGCACAATGATATGATTCTTTAGGCTGGCGTCATTACGCTTAGTTTCAGACATGTGATGATCAAAGGCAATGTGAACCCCTGGAACATATGGCAAGTTTGTTGTAATGTCAGCTGACGTTACCTCTATCTTTTGATCTTGCATATCCTTAGGATGAACAAAAACAACATCATGAATAAGACCAAGATGCTTTAATAAAACGGCTGACACTAAACCATCGAAGTCACTGCGCGTGATTAATCTAAACTGTTCTTGGGCCATCTTACATCGCTCCCTGTGTAACTATATTACGCCGTGATAGGCAAAGTACTATTAACTTTAATACGAATTAATTTAAAATCATAGTATTAAAAACAACCTAAATTCAAAGATATCAACTGAATTAATAAAATGTGATGGCATAACATAATCATGCCATCACAGGTAGTGACAGGTTTAAATGAGCTTTACGAACGTCTAGCGTTACGTTAGCGTCCTTAAATTGGGCTAAAAACTGTATTTTGCGGAGAGTTGCATGAAGTCAGAGCTGTACTTTTGTTGACCATCATCGTCAATAATAAACTGACCATATTCCATCCCGACGGACAGTTGCTTGGTGAAACCTTTGAAGTAGTTAATTCCCCACTGTGACCGATTACGGTTGCTAAGCTCGGTATCAACAGCACCAACATAAATTGAAGACCTGTCCATACTATTCCAAAAATGGCGATAAGCAATGCTATAAGACGTTTGATCTTCGAATTCGCCACTTACTAAGCCTTGGCCAGCAGCGATCCCAACATAGCGCCCTGTTTGGCCGCCGTGCAATTGAAAACGAACATCATCTTTACCCACTGTCTTAACACGACCGGCTATTGAATAACCCACACCGGTTTCATTACTGACCTCTGAGTCAACCTTTTGTAAAACAGCACCTACCGAAACATTCCCCCAATCACCCTTAAAGTTATAACGTGCGACGAGGTCTGGGACATTATCGTTTGAAGTACTGGCCGCATTACCATTGGTGTCTGTTCCCCATGTTTCTGGATTCTCAATCGATAATTGCAGTCCACCATTGGTATAACGTATTTGCCCTTGACGATTAAACACTAAGCCCACGGCGGCAGCCGCAAAATCTGCGGTTTCGGGGATCGCGCTGGTGTTCATGAATGTCGACCACGTTTGGCCAATCAACCACTTATCATATTTGATAAATGCATGTCGTAACCGCGGGTGCACTGAATTGGATATTTTTTCATTGCCACCACCGCCATAAAAATCCATCTCTAAAAAGGCAGTGACTTTACCGTGGGTGTATTTAGTATTAAAACGTGTTTCATTAGCGAAGATCTTAAATTGACTTGCATCTTCCGCTAACGGTGTTCCAGAGCCAGTCCAAAAGTCTTTGTAGGCAACGTCACCGGTAACATACCTTGCATCTACCTTCATATAACCACCAAATTCGATGGTATCACTGTCTGTGATTTCAATTTTATAGCCAGCATGCGCAGAGGTCGCTATAACTGAAAGTGCAACGGCACAGGCGACGTTCGATATTTGTAATTGCTTTATCACTTGATATTCTCCTTGTTAGTAACTCATTCTATATTTGTTATATGAACATGTTTCGGTTTTCACCGATGAGTCTTACTACTTGGTTATTCAGGGCCTTCCATGACGACCTTTAATCAACTGCTTCAAAGATAAATCATAAAAATGACTGACTAAGTACAACTAATGACAAATACCAGCATAGAACCAGTTGACGAAAAAACATAACGTTAACTGCAATTTAATGACAAAATTACGACTAAAGAATGAATATTACGTCCTTAAATATTAAGAACAGCTACAAATAAACGCTATAAACTTTTAGCATTATTTAGATTTTGAGTGAAAATTTGAAATTATTAATGGATTAAAAGTCCACTACTCTACCAACACAATGAATACTTCGAGCTGCGTTGTGCTACGCAAAACGGTCTCTTGATTCAAACATCAGTGCATAAATTTTGGAGTTTTGGGGGGATTGGTGGGGCATGTAGGATTTGAACCTACGACCTAAATTGGCATTAGAAGCCAACGGTATTACTGATGAATAAGATATATGTGAAATTTATTTATGGATTAAAAGTCCACTGCTCTACCAACACAATGAATACTTCGAGCTGCGTTGTGCTACGCAAAACGGTCTCTTGATTCAAACATCAGTACTTACATTTTGGGATTTTTTGGATTGGTGGGTCATGTAGAGTTTGAACCTACGACCTAAATTGGAATTCAATGTCCACTCTGTTTATTAACAACGAAGAAATTGGTGGGTCATGTAGGATTTGAACCTACGACCTAAATTGGAATTCAATGTCCACTCTGTTTATTAACAACGAAGAAATTGGTGGGTCATATAGGATTTGAACCTACGACCTAAATTGGAATTCAATGTCCACTCTGTTTATTAACAACGAAGAAATTGGTGGGTCATGTAGGATTTGAACCTACGACCTAAATTGGAATTCAATGTCCACTCTGTTTATTAA
>Ga0209395_1008472_pt1 | contig 10465 bp, 7 predicted proteins | sample GOMGulsemesocosm_3_FD_184635 | JGI IMG/M metagenome (GOLD analysis project Ga0209395, IMG submission 184635) | Methane-oxidizing microbial communities from mesocosms in the Gulf of Mexico - GOM9D Gulf of Mexico (SPAdes) (version 2) | ecosystem: Environmental > Aquatic > Marine > Cold seeps... | reverse complement strand
AAACGAAGTCTATACCTGAAACAAGGACGGCGTAAGTGTAATCAAGTATGGGGCCTAGAGCTCGTACAGATGATAGGCGATTTGTAAAAATCGTCTATCTAAATGGTCCTAATTGGCTTGTGCAATGGCAGCGAGAAATCATTACAGATCAAGTATTCGAAATTTCCGCACTCGGTGTTTAACTTATTCTCTAGCGCTTGCATGCCGCCGGGAAATAAATAACACATCGCTACCTGGGCACTGGCAAGGTCCTCGTGCAAAAAATCTTTCGATACACCTGTAAATTGTCTAGGCCCAGTACTTTTTTGAGCATGACACTGGTTAGCCATGGAACGAATGATAGTTCATAGCCGACAACAGTTCGTTGTGGATGGGCTTTTGCCAGAGCGATAAGTAGATTCCCCCAACCGCTGCCGAGTTCGAAAATTGGGCCAGTCCCAGTGTCGCAGGCTAATTGCAGCATAGCTTGACGCGCTTTGTTTGAACTGGGCATGGGTGATATGCCGAGGATCAGTGTACTCCAAACGATGGAACATCCTATGAGAGTGACGAGTACCAATATTGTTGCTTCGAAGATAGACAAAGGCGACCTCTCTTTTGATCGTTCGTTGAGATCATACAGGTTTCTCAGCGGCATATAATGGACGCTTTCAGCCCTGCTTGCCCGAGCTATAGTCGCCACGGCTCAATCTAAGGCTCATTTTTGTTGGGGTAGACTCCAATTGGTCTCTCGAAACTCGATAAACACTTTAATCTTCGGCGACTGACGCTGATGCTTGGAATAGACCGCATAGACGCCGTTGTCAAAGCGGCTTGGCGTCACCTCATAGTCAGCCAACACCGGTAGTAGTGCCCCCGTGGCCAGAGCTCCACCCACACCCCAAGTCGGTTGAACGATGATGCCGCCGCCGTCCAGCGCACACTGGTAGAGCAGTTGTGCATTGTTGCTGTACAGCTAGCTCTTTTCGACGCTGATACGAGACTCGGCCTGACCTTTTCGCAACAACCAGTTTCTGGTTGGCGAGGCAAAGACATAAGCCATTAATTGATGCTGGGTCAGATCTTCCGGCTGCGCAATGGTAGGGTGCCGTGCCAAATAATCTGGGCTGGCCGTCAGCACAAAAGTATGTGCGCCCAGCTGCTTGGCGATCAACTCGGAATCTTTCAAATAGCTAAGCCGGATCACCACGTCAAAGCCATCGGCGAGTACATCGACCAAACTATCGTTGGCAATGAGTTCAAGCTGAATATCTAGGTAGCGCTGATGAAATCGTGTCAATAGCGGGGCTATACGGGACTCACTGAACCACAAGGGCACGCTGACTCGCAATTTCCCCGCCGGCTGTCCCGCGCTGCTGGGCAGACTGCTACAGGCCGCATCTAGTTGTGGCAACAGTGGGCAAACGCGCGCGCCAGCGTCTGTGGTTCTCACGCTACGGGTACTGCGCGCCAACAGAGTCTGACCGAGCTACTGCTCAAGTTGACTCACCTGGCGCGATACCGACGAGTTAGCACAACCCAACACACTCGCCGCTCGACTAAAACTGCCACTCTCAACCACGGCGATAAAGGCCCTCAGGGCATTCAGGTCATGCATCTCTTCCCTCATCAATTATTGCAAACAAAATATCCCACTAGAATAGCCAGTCTCTTATTTGATGAACTTGTAAGGAGTCATATGATGACCAAGCAGACAGTGTTATTGATCAACGGAGCTCAGGCTCGTGGGGGGCGCAAGGGGGATTGAATCAAACCCTATTTGAACTGGCGAAAACCGAACTGCAGCCTCACTACCATATACTAGAGACCACAATAGCCGAAGGCTACCAAGTCAGCGAAGAGCAGGCAAAGTTCAAGCAAGCGGATATTGTTATTTTCCAATACCCAGTCTTCTGGTTTAGAGTCCCCGCGGTATTTAAGGCCCACCTTGATGAAGTCTACGAACACGGGGTGTTTTTTACCGGCAGTGATCGCTACGGCGAAGGCGGCTTAATGGCAGGCAAGCGTTATCTGTTATCGACCACTTGGAACGCGCCGAGTGAGGTGTTTATCGATAGCGACTTGTTCTTTGATGGTCGCGCCATGGACGAAGTACTGCTGGGCATGCACAAGACCCAACAGTATGTCGGCATGGCCCAATTGAAGAGCTTTGGCGCCTTTGATGTGGTGAGTAATCCCCAACTGGACCACCAGAGGGCGGTTTGGCGCCAACACCTGCAGACAGAGCTAGTCAGCTTGGAGTCGTCAGTGGCTGTTGCTTGAAATGTGTGTGCTTGAGCTGGGGCGTTTTGAACACTGGCTTTTCAATCAATGAAAAGCCGAGCTGCTGGTAATTTCAAACGTGCATCATATCTCTCACTCAGCCGCCATAAACAGGAGACTGAGATATACACCTTGATTTATCGACTGCTATTTTACTGGCTACTGAGTATTCATTTTCTAGTCGAGTGTTAAAACTTAACCTGCAAGCCAGTTTCGATTTTCATACGATCGTAAACATATTGTTTGACATCTGCGTCATAGTCTTCGTAGCTGAAGCGGTTGTACCAGATCACCGGATATTGCCCCAGAGTAAAGGCGGGCATTTTGTAGCCCGCTTTTATACGATAGCCTTTGGTGCTTGGCGCCTCGCCCTCTTGCTCGAGATCATCACTGATGTCAGAACGGGTATAGTCCAGATCGCGGTAATCAATTCCGGCGCTAAGCTCCCCTTTGTTGGCAGTGATACGTTTAAATTGTAGCGAGGCGTGAAAGGTCTCAGTATCGTAATAGCCATCGCCATTATCTTGTCTATCGGTGTAATCCACTCGCGCACTGACAGTGGTGGCCTTCGATAGTTTATAGCGCGCCTTTACTCCCAACTGCTTATAAGTATATTCGGATGTCAGCCCTGCAATATCATCGCCGTCGATATCCTTGGCTAGGCGATTATCATAGTCGCGCTGCTGATAGTCGCCGAAGACGGTGAGCTGAGTCTTTTTACTGAGCTTATGCCGCCAGCCGATATATCCACCGGCCTGACTAAAGTCTAGATCGCTTAGACCCAAGTTTGTATAGTCGCTATAGTCCTGCTGCCGATAGTTTAATTTAAACTGTAACTGCTGGTGTTTCGACAGGTTATAGTAGAGTTCGGCTTTAGGCGCCCAGCGCTGATAGTCGTATCTGTCGGTAGCCGAAATTCCTCCCACGCTGTAGGGCTTGCCGCTAAAGCGACTGACATAGGTTTTGTCAGAATCGCGGTACTCCAGCGACACTCGATAAAAGTGCTTTGCCGGGCTAAATCGCCCCTTGTAGCCCACTTTTACCTGCCAATTGGTTTGATCGGCATCACTGTTATCAAGATAGCTATCGTGCTGCAGCCGGCCACTGGCAAACCAGTTCTTTTTTTTGCCGACGCTGGCTTTGACACTGTTGCGCCAAAAGCTGTCGGACTCAACCGAGTGAGCGTCACTCAATCTGTAAGGATTACTGTCGTAGCCTAGCCCCGATGTCACTTGCAACTCGGCGGCCTGGCCAATAGCCGCAAACCCCAAGCCTAAGGTAGCCACTAGATAAGTTTTATGCATGGTTATTTCTCCGGTTATCTTCTAATTTTAATCATGTTTAACTGCCCTGTCCGCAGTCAATTGAATACTCTGGTCAAGGATGCTGACTGTTGCGCAAGCTGGTGGCTTTTCAACAGCGACTGAATGTCTGGCTGGCTGTATAGCTCTTGCGATAGTGAGTCCAAATAATTGATTAATTGCTGCGGGTTTCCCCCGGCCATTAGCAGCTCGATTTTGTAGCTCACCAGCGCTATCGACTTTGGATAATCGATCAGTGCCTGATCTAACTGCAGTAGCGCCAGCTCCTGATTGCCCGATTTTCTAATGACCCCAAATTTTCGCTTGAGTATCTCCGGCTCATAGTTATTAGCTAACTGTAATTGACTGTATATGAGATTGGCTCGATCAAAACGCCCTGCGTTCACCAGCTCAACGGCCAGCCGCACCTGCGCTCTGCTCCACCAGTGACTGGTTTTGTCTATAAGCTGCAACTTACTTTGAGCCGACTCTAACTCGCCCCGATCAATAAGCGACAGCGACAGCGCGTATTGAAATTCGGCCTGCTGTATTGGAAGAGGCTTCATTTGTTTTTTCTGGTTATTCAACAGCGCCAGCATATGATTTGCCAATAGCTTTTCTTTTTTTGACTTTGCGTATTTACTCAGCCACAGCCAGTGGTTACGTGACGCCTTAAGCTTGCCTGCCTCAAAGCTCGCCCAAGCCATACTTAATCTCAGCTGACCGTCTCTGGCCGATAGCTCGGCGGCTCGACCTAGTGCCGCTACAGCGCTAGAAAAGTCCAATTTTTGTAACCGATACTGGCCGAGTTTTTTCCACGCCTGAGCGTTACCACTGTTGAGAGAGATTGACCTCTCATAGGTTTTTTCTGTGTGCACATAGGGCAAGTTCAATTGCCGTCTCACGTCTGCCAGTTTCAACCAGGTGCTGGCGTGACCTGGTCGGTACTCAATCGACTTTGCGTAATTTTTCTCGGCCAACTGCCACTTAGCCATATATTTTTGCGCCGACGCCAGCGCCGACAGCGCCTTGGCTTTACGACTGCCTGAGCTAATATTATGCGCTCGGGTTAGCACTATCTCAGCCTCGTCATAGCGATGGCTTTTGTTTAACAGTAACCCGAGGTTAATAGTGGCCGCCTGATAATTGGGTTTGTGTTCCAGCAACTGTTGGTAGGTATCTATAGCGGCCTCCATATCTTCCAGTTTGGAAAGTGACCTGGCATAGTCAAATTGCATATTCGATTGTAACCGCCGCTGCAGACTGATACTTCGACTTAACTCTACCTGTTCAGAATATTTTTTCTTCTTTATCAGGCGATTACTGTGTTTGTATAAAATGGCGTTTTGTACTTCGACAGACTGAAGCGCGAACTGTTCCTGCTGCAATAGGGGCCTACCTGAAAGCTGTTTTTTAAGAGTACTTTTGAACAGTCCTCTTGGAATATCCACGGTTTGTACTGAATAGGCCTGTTCGGCAGTCAGCGCTTCGGTTTTCTCATTCTCTAACTGTTCGATAGCAATATTTTTATAGTGATCGCCTTCGCTGAAGAAGCCATAGTCAAACCACATAAGCGTAATAAAGGATGCACTGAAGATCGCCATAGGCCATAGACTGGTCTGCAGTTTCATAGGGTAACTCCATCGGCTAGGCTTCGACCACTAGCGCCATCAATAGGTTTAGTTGGGCTGACTGCCGTACTCTTCGACTTCAGATTGTGCGTTAACAGATCGTGCAGCCCCTGCTGATTCACATTCTGAATTTCCAAGCCGGGGCGACCATTCACCTCTAGTACCAGCGGCCCCTGTTCTTTGTCCAGACTGATATCCACACCCATATAGCCCAGTGGCATACAGCGATAACAGGCCAGACTCATAGCCAGTATTTCTTGCCAATAGGGAATAGTGATACCTACCAATTGCTGTTGACTGTTGGGGTGATGAGACATAACAGTATTATCTTTTTGACAGCGCACGACCTTGCCGCTAATCACATCGATAGCACCGCCTATAGCGCCTCTGTGCAAATTTGCCTTGCCGCCGGAATCTTCTGTGGGCAGGCGCAACATGGCCGAAATAATTTTTCTCTGGCTGACAATAACGCGGATATCGCAAAGACCGTAGGGTGCCACTTCTTCGAGCACCGAGTGCTGATGAATCAGAGGCTCTATATAGGCGCTATCACTATCGTCCAGCTGAGAGTAGTTGCCGTTGATGATCTCTAGAATATGATTGTGGAGAAACGCTCTGGATAACTCTTTGCCACTAGTGCCAATGAAATTCTCACCGCAGCGGCCACGAATAATAAGTATGCCTTTCCCCTGACTCCCGGCATTAGGTTTGATCACAAATTCATCCAGCCGTGACACAGCCTCATTAAAGTTTTTCAGATCGCTAAAACTCGAAAACCTCGCCAGTGTTGCAGGTACGGCAATGCCGGCTTGTCGCAGTATTTTTTTTGTCTGTAATTTGTTCGCCGCGGTACGCAGCCCCTCGGCGCTGTTCTGGTCGGCAACATAGTCGCGATTGCGGGCGTTAATCCCCATAACTCCCCGTTTATTCGTTATCAGCGAATGGAAGCGAAAGCTCTCACTGACCCGAATGCCCGTCCAGCGGCCAATATAAATTTGGCCAGACAAAACCAATAGAAAAACTTCGGGATAGATTGCGAATAAACCCTGCAACAAGGCCGAGCTCAGACACAAATAGCAAAGGGTAATACTAACCAGTGTGCCTAGAACACTAGTAATCAGCTGCTGCCAGTCTCGCTCCTCCGCCAGATCGTGAAGCTTATCGGCAACAAAACTGATAATAATTACCGGGAAGAGTGACAGCAGCCCAAACTGCACGTCGGAGAATTGATCCAGTAGCGCCAAGATAACGATGGTTGCCAGATTGATCACGGTGATGATGGCGGCCAAGCGCGGAATTTTTAGCAGGTTTAAGTTGTTGAGAAACATATGGCCCATGAAAGCAATTAGTACAATAGCACTAAAGCCCACTAGGCCGGGTATTAATCCCACCAGCGAGCAGGCTGAGGCAATTAACATCGGCATAAAAATACCGAAGCTCTTTAAGCCAACCACATTTCGCAGAAAAGTAATAATCAGTGCGCACAGGGGCAGTAATAAAAAGATCGCAGCGGTATCGGCCGACATATGCAGTTTGGCGATGATCGCCGACAGACTTAAACGCCCCTCCAAACCCGAGCGATCCTGTACTGCGTCGGTATTTTGATAAATCGCCGGCGCTATCAATTCACTGTTTATGTTGAACTGATAGTCAAAATCGATATTGGCGCTGTGGGAGAATAAACTCTTATCGCCACGATAGAGTTCCAGGTAATGCGCTGGCAGCTCGGCAAAATAATGGTTGGTGGGATCGAAGGCGACCCACTGATTATTAATATTTACCTCGACCCACTGGTGGGAGGTTTTCTTACGGCCATCGTTCAAGACTATGCCACCCACTAGACGCGAGGCGATACCGTTTAGCCTGGCCAGCGACACAAACAATCGGCTCTTGCCGTTGCAACTGGCCGCAGCCAATCTCAGTGCGGTGAGCGAATCTGTGGTGCCCTTAAAAGGCAATGTCTCCAAACTATCAGTGTAATTGTAGATCGCCGTTAATACCGCCAGTAGATTGCGTTCATTAACGGGCTTAATTTTCTGCCACTGCTCAATGATCTCAGGGTGCGCAACAGGAATAGCTTCGGTCGGCTGCAGATATTGCTGCCAACCCTGATCTCGGTTGCGCCCTATTTCTATCTCTGGCGAGATTTCATAGCGATACCCCAAGCTGGTAATCATCGCCTCATAGCTAATCTCAGTTGCGTCTCGATTACCGACCCAGCGCGATACCTGACCGCTATGGGAAGTGTAAGACGCCTGCTCCATATAATTTGCCTGACTAGACTCGGAAAATACCGTCTGCCTCTCGGATGACGTTGGCAAGTAGGTGGTCACCGAGGTCTCACCGGCCTTGGGGGTAAACTTCATCTTTAATGAGTAGTGGTAGGTATTCTGCGGCTTCACCCACTGGGGGTCGACTTTACTGTAGTAGTTATGCGCCAGAAAAATAGCTAGGGCCAAATACACCAGTAGGGCTTCAATCCGGAGTATTCCCGGGCCAGTATTTTTCATCGGTAAACCTCTGTGCTATTGCGACAAATCTTGAATGAATTATTGGAGTTGGCGCCTGAATTGTCTGTTGAAGAAATGTTGCAGTTTTGTAATAACGCGAGGGGATAACCCGAATGGAGCGGTCTGGGTGCTGGCCACAACTACACCACATCTACGCGCTGAGGTAGACTTACTGAGTCAGAGCCATTGGCGATAAACTTTCGAGGGCAGTAAGAGCCCGTTTAATGAGTGAAACCATGTTCACACGAATATACAGCGGTATTTTTCTGTCGATTCTACTAGCGGCGGCGCTGAATTATGGTCTCTATAGTTTAAGCTATGAAAAACGCCACAATCATTACGAGGAGCGCTCCCTGTCGGGGGTTATGGCGCTGATCGCCGACGCCCTGCCCCAGCGTACAGACAAGATCCGCAACCGCTACCTAGAGATAGCCGCAAAGCTGTTGGGAGCAGATCTGATACAACATGGCGGCAACTTTGCCGAGCCGCTGACGGCGCAAGACTGGCAAGCACTGCACAATGGCAAAACGGTGGAAATTCAGAGCCCCGACCCAAGTGCTCGTTGGTTGATCCCCACCCGAGTACAGACCTACGAAACGCCGGTAGATCTGGTAGAACTTAGAATCGACCTGCTTTCTGAGCAACAGTTTCGCGGGCACGCGCTATTGTTGCTGGCCGAGATGAGCCGCAGAGAAAACCCACTGGAGTTACAACAGCTGCAGGCATACAGCGGCTACCCGCTCGACCTACTCTCTAGGCAGGAGTTGAGACTGGATCAGCAACAGCGCTCGCGCCTGCGCAAAGGCTCGGCTGTTGTGGTTTACGATCCCGATGGCGGTCATCATTTTAGTGTCTATGTCCCTTGGCAATCCGACCATGTACTGCGCTTGGGCCCCATACCCCAGTTTGAAAAACTCCCCCTGAGCCTAGTGTTGCAGATGATCGCAATCACCATATTTGTTATCGCCACTGTTTCCTACTGGCTGGTATTTCGGCTGGAGCGTCGCCTGGGCGCTATCTCTACGATGGTGCACAGTTACGGCGAGGGTGATTTGGATACACGGGTAAAACTGCAGGGGCAAGACCGTATTGCCTCGGTGGGCGAGAAGATCAATGATATGGCCGACCGCATTCAGTCTTTGCTGAAAAGCCAGAGAGAGATCATGCAGGCTGTTTCTCATGAACTGAGAACCCCTCTGTCTCGTATTCGCTTTCGCTTGGCAATGCTTGACGATGATTTATTAGAATCTGGGATCGACCCTCGCTCCGATGATATTCGCGGCGATATCGATCAGCTCGAACAATTGATTTCCGAGGTATTAGAGCACCACAAGCTGATACATCAGCCGCAGCTGGAGAAATCCCCCCTGTGTTTAACCAAGCCAGTGGCGGAGGTGATCGCCAACTTACAAATTCTCCACCCAGCTATCCACTTCGACACTCGACAACTGCTGCAAGAATCGCTGATTGCCCACCCGCTCTCCCTAAGCCGTTTACTGCAGAACCTGATCAGTAACGCCTGCAAACACGCTAGCGGCCAAGTGAAAATTTCATCAAATATCTCCAACAGCCACTACACGCTAGTGGTTGAAGATGACGGTCTGGGAATTCCCGACCAGGAGAGAACCAAAATATTTGACGCATTTTACCGCGTGGACACCAGCCGCAATCAGCAGACAGGTGGCTATGGTCTAGGGCTGGCCATAGTTAAGAGAATTGTGGATCTGCACGAGGGCAGCATCAATGTTGCTGAGAGCTCGCTGGGCGGTGCCAGCTTCTCGGTCAATTTTTTGCGAATAGAGGCGCAAAATGATGCCGACACACTGGACAGCGCCCTATGATTACAAAACCACAACAAAACTCCAACAAACGCGTCAAAGTTCAGTTTCTGTGTCTAGTGTTCGCGATTGCTCACGCACTACCCAGTATTGTCCACTCCGAAGATGGTGATCAGTGGGACGAGCGCGAAAGTGTCCTCGAACTGATATCCCTAATCAATGACGAAGCTGTTGGCAGCCTAGACAAGAACGACAATGAAGAAAACCTCCCCAGAGAATACGAAGATCTACTGCTCAACGAGTTAACCGAGCTTGACAGTGAAGTTGGCGATCCAGAAGAGACTCGCATCGAATTTCAGCCAGTCAGTGAACACCCAGACGAGGAGCCTGAAGAGGAAGAACCGAAAGAGGAATTCGGCGAGGAGCCTGAAGAGGAAGAGTCGGAAGAAGAGCCTGAAGAGGAAGAACGGGAAGAACGGGAAGAAGAATTCGAAGAGGAGCCCGAAGAGGAAGAGCCGGAAGAAGAATTCGACGAGGAGCCCGAAGAGGAAGAGCCGGAAGAAGAATTCGACGAGGAGCCTGAAGAGGAAGAACCGGAAGAGGAGTTTGAAGAGGAAGAACTGGAAGAAGAATTCGAAGAGGAGTTTGAAGAGGAAGAACCGGAAGAAGAATTCGAAGAGGAGCCCGAAGAGGAAGAGCCGGAAGAACAATTCGACGAGGAGCCTGAAGAGGAAGAACTGGAAGAAGAATTCGAAGAGGAGTTTGAAGAGGAAGAACCGGAAGAAGAATTCGAAGAGGAGTTTGAAGAGGAAGAACTGGAAGAAGAATTCGAAGAGGAGTTTGAAGAGGAAGAACTGGAAGAAGAATTCGAAGAGGAGTTTGAAGAGGAAGAACTGGAAGAAGAATTCGAAGAGGAGTTTGAAGAGGAAGAACTGGAAGAAGAATTCGAAGAGGAGTTTGAAGAGGAAGAACTGGAAGAAGAA
>Ga0209395_1008468_pt1 | contig 10466 bp, 7 predicted proteins | sample GOMGulsemesocosm_3_FD_184635 | JGI IMG/M metagenome (GOLD analysis project Ga0209395, IMG submission 184635) | Methane-oxidizing microbial communities from mesocosms in the Gulf of Mexico - GOM9D Gulf of Mexico (SPAdes) (version 2) | ecosystem: Environmental > Aquatic > Marine > Cold seeps... | reverse complement strand
ATCTATTATGGGTAGGCATTATAATGCTTACTAAAGGCGATTTTTTCATTTATTTATTTTAAAAACATATTTTATTTTACTTTCTAATGTGGTCATTATTCTACTACCTCTTTTTAGAGTTCCATATGATGGACTATATTCTCCATCTAATATATTTATTTCATTTATTAAAGATCCGCTCTCTATTTGTAATTGTACCCCTTCAATAAAAATAACATTTTCTATTATTTCTATAGACTCTTTTTTATCTGGGAAAATTAAATTCGTATGAAACCTTCCTCCTTTTACAGATTCATCTTCTATAATAAGCTCTTTTTCAGAAAACAGAAAAGTTCTTTTTATCTCTAATTTAGAATTCCAATTTGATACAGAAAGCACAATCATATCCTCCTTCAATTCTTCTATTGAAACATCACTTTTAAAGTATGGATTATTCGCCAAAGGGCTTCCAGGCATAAAATCCCATTCTTCTTCGGAAGAAAATGGAAGAAAATGACCTTTGCCACTAATTTGGCTTTGAGAAACCTCATCATCGGTATATTTAAATCTCCCAGAATCAATAACTAAAGGTTTTCCTTTGTGAAAAATCACACAATTCCCATTATCCTTATGTCCATGCGCACCCAAACCTAATTCTTTTAACCAAATCCATATTTCAAAGTCTAGGTGTACTATTTTCATATAGTATGGTGTTACTTGTATTTTTTTATTAGGAACACTCTCATCTATTATATCTATTCTCTCATATTTAAACAAATGAGACCATTTACTTTGCTTTTCCTTATTCGAAGCAAAAGGATAACCCAAAAACCAATTAGGGTCCATATCTGGCGAAATATCACCGAAAAAAGGCATTGTACTGAAGCAACTGGTGTCACTTTGCAAATTTCTAGAATGGAACAATATCTTTTTGGTATTCTTTTCGAACCATTTTTTTAATTTCTGATCACTTCCAAAATCACAGACCATGCTCATTTCCATAAAACTCTTTGCATATATCATCTGATAATGTGATGAATTTTCCAAAAAGAATCCATCCAAGAAAAAATTATCGAACTCTGATTTTAAAATGGAAATTCCAAAATTTTTCCATTCCGAAATATTTAACAATTCACCTGCTAAATAAAAAACTTTACCATTATTTAAAATATGATTATTTGTAAACTTTCCTTGATATTCTAAATTTTCAGATAATATCCCTAGTTGTTTTTTAACCGAATCTATTAAGGTTATCTTTTCTTTTTCTGAGTAGTCTATATATTGATTAGAAAACGCGTAAAAAATAAGCCATGAAGAAACTCTTTCTCCAATACTATAAGACTCATGAGTTACATCATTATCTATAGCTTCAAAGTTATCAATCCATTTGAAAATAAAAATCTTAATAGTTCTCAAGTTTTCTACAGACACATCCCTTACCAACAAATCGTAGAGCCAAACAAACCTGTGAACAGCCATTTTCATTTCAAAATCTTCAAAGTTTTTGAAAAACACTTTCTCATCTAAATCAAGTTTTATATTTATTACTTCAAAACTAGATATGTCCTTTTTATGGCTAGTCAGATTTAGATTAAATTTTATGTTAGTATTAAAAGTTGGGTTGAGCACCTTTTTTCTCAAAGCATCCGCTTCGTTTCTCATTTCTTTTCTTCCTGCATATTTAGCTCTAGAATAGAGCAAATCATTTTTCTTCGCTATTTTATAAAAAAATAGCTTTCTTAACAAGTAAAAAGAAACAAATAGCCCTTTTTTAAAACTAACAGAATAAAATTGTAAAAACAGCTTAATCATTAAACACCTTATTAAACGGGATTTCTTTGATATAAATTTGAGTCCAAATTTCTAACACCAAAAGGTGCCAGTACATCCAGTATTCTCCATAATCTAACTTCTTCTTATTGATAAGTTTAGTTAAAAAAATAGCATCTATTTTCATTTCTTTCAAAATAGTTCCTTTTTCTAACAAAGAATTGAAATGTGAAAATCTATATTTATCTATCCAATTCCAAACTGGCGACCCAAAACCTTCTTTTTCTCTATATAAAATATCCTTGTCCAAATAATCCTCAGCATATTTTTTAAGAATATATTTATGTTCTTGACCTTTAATCTTATATTTTGAAGGGACTTTTAAACTAAATTCTACCAAACGGTGATCTAAAAGAGGTACTCTACACTCTATGGATGCAGCCGAAGTCATTTTATCCGTCAACGCTAAAATATTATCTTGTAAATACAACTTTAAATCTCCAAGCATATACGCATTAAGCTTATCTTCATTTTTGTTTTCTTTATACAAAGAATCAAATTTAGCTTTTGCACTTCCGGGCTTGTACCATTTAAAAGCTTTTCTCCAAAGACGGGTATAAGCTCCTTTATTAATATCATAATAACTAAATGCCGGAGCCTTATTATAAAGAATTTTCCCTACAATAGATTTCGTTTTTGAGTATTTTTTATATCTTGTATATCCTCCAAATAATTCATCACCACCAGCACCACTCAAAATCACCTTAACATTTTTAGCCGCATGTTCCGCTAAAATATATGTAGGTACAAAAGCAGCATCTCCAAAAGGTTCATCCAAATGCCAAATCAGTTTTGCCAGTAAGTCTGGGACATCTATTTCAGTAACATTTTTCGTGAAATTTTTCAAACCATATCTTTCAACAACCTTATCTGCAAACTTGCTTTCATCAATTTTCCCTTCTATATTGTTCCACCTCATATGAAACGAAGAAAATTTCTCGTTACTTTTTTCAGCAGAAAGAGCTGTAACTAAGGAACTATCTACTCCTCCACTTAAAAAAGCCCCTAACGGAACATCACTTATCAATTGATGATCAATACTATCCTTTAAAATTTCATTTAATTCATTTAAACAATCTTGTTCAGTCATTGTTTGATCCACATTAACTTTTGGATCCCAATAATTGATTATTTCAAATTTTCCAGATTTAAGTTTTAAATAACTTGCAGAATCTAGCTTCTTGATGGATTTAAAAGGTGTTCTAGGAGTTGGAATGTAAGTAATTTCTAAAAAAGAAGAAAGCGCTTCAAAATCTAGATCTTTTTGCACATGTCCTGTATTTATAATGGATTTCATTTCCGAAGCGTAGAAAAAACCCTCCTTCATATCTGAATAATAGAGCGGTTTTACACCCATTCTATCTCTTATTAAATAAAAAGTATCATTGACGATATCCCAAAGAGAAATGGCATACATTCCGTTTAATTTTGTAACAAAATTTATCCCAAATTCATTATATAAATACGGTAGCACCTCAATATCACTTTCTGTAATGAAATGATAGCCTAAAATAATAAGTTCTTCTCTTAATTCTTTGAAGTTATAAATCTCACCATTACATAAAACTACAATTTTTTTATCTTCACAAAAAAAAGGTTGCCCTCCATTATCAACATCAATGACACTTAACCTTCTCATACCTAGGGCTACTGAATCATCTATGTAATGTCCTTCTCCATCTGGTCCTCTATGAATTTGAACCGTTTCCATTTTTTTTAGTAAATCCCGTTTCGTATTCTCTTTTGTGATTACTCCATATATTCCACACATATTAAACTGATAACTGGTATTTAAATTAAAAAAAACTATACCGAACTAGCAACATGCTACAGTATCTTATATAACTAGAGCCAAAGATATGATTATTTCACTATCTAATTGCTAAGTAATAACGCAAATAATTACTCTATAACTCGTAGAGATTACTCATACCTGTTGGTTTAAAAATTTCTGAATCCGTTGTTTAGTAACTGGTTCAAAAAAATTATTTTTAACACTATTAAAAGTAGCGTCTAATTTCTCAATCAATTCAGGGTTGTTAAAATAATCTATTGCTTCTTTTAATTGATCTGGCGTGTAGATTATTCTCCAAACATCATTCGAAACTTCTTTAGGGATAGGGTTCTGTACCACTCCTGTCAATGGCGCAACAATAATAACAGGTACTCCTTTCGCAAGCGCCTCCAAAGAAACACTGGAAGCATTACTGATAACCAAATTCGATTTTTCTACGTTATCATGAAAATCTCCAATAACAAAAGTAAAATCATTCAATTCTCCGTTTGAAAACATAGATTTCATTTTTGTCTCTGTCCAAGTAGGATGTGGTTTAATAAAAAATTTGATTTCTTTTAATTCAAAAGTTTTTTTTATCTGCACCAATAATTCTAAGATATGCTTGGAATCATTCAATCCAATTGGAAGACCAATTAATACGGAAAAAAAAGAGCTTTCTGGATAATATAGTCTTTCTCTCCAAACCTTGCTAAACCTAAAACCCGGAGCAACATCAACGACAACTTCATTACAGAATTCATTGATATTTTCTTTAAGGCCTTTTCCTGTTACCAAAACCTTATCAGGAACAACTCCTCCCACATATTCACTTCTACTGGGCTGCGTATATAAATGCAAATCTTTTGAAATAATATAACCTTGATAACCATAAACTGGAATTCCAGGATAAAAACTATGAAATCCCTTAATCATTCCTCTATCCAAAACTTGATTTTCATACCATTCTATAACTAGTTTCACATTTACTCCATGCTCAGATAGTCTTTCTGTAAATCGATAATACAAAAGGCCTAACAAAGAAATAAAATCACTTGAGCTTCTCAATTTTTCGTTTTTCAAAATATCATACATTTGATATCCTCTAAATTCAGCTTTTGGTAATTTCAATTTGGAAATTCTAAATGGCTGAGACAATACAAATAAATAATCTCGAATCTTTAAAAAGTCATCGTGCACTAAAAAATTAAAATCAGCCTTTCGGATTTTTTTAAAGATTGAAATTGGATTTTTAAAACCTATAATAGTTGGAATAAAATAAATGTTTTGTTTTTCTGCATCTTCCAAACCATCCAATAACCCTGGGTAGTATCTGTCCCTATATTGGTTATTAACAATACTACCATCGTCTCCAGATTTATTATTCAATACAAATGTATCAATAAGCGTTATGGGTTGTTGTTTTAAATGATCAATGTTGGGGTGTTTCTTTCTACCAAGCATTCTCATCATCAAAAAATAGACTGCTAGCAAATATTGTCGATATAATCTAAAATAATTCCATATCTTTTTTATTTTTCCTTGAGTACATACAATTCTATCATCTATAGAAAGCTGCTCTTTTAGTAATTTACATAATTGTTTGTCAGAAGAAAGGATCTCTACGCGTTCATTATTTCCTTTTCTAACATCATTAATAAATGCCAATTGAACACATCTATAGAACAAAGGACTTTGGTATTTGTTTCGACTAGCAAGACCTCCAACAATCCAATGTATGTTCTGTAAATGTTTTGAAGAAATTTCTTCTATCAGTTTGTCATAGTCTTTTCTAATTTCAAAAGAAATTTCGTTTAGCCTTTTATTTTCTGGAATCGTAAGATTATCTAAATCAATTCGTTTCATTAAGTTTTATTTTTTTTAGTATTTTATTTAGCATCTCCAACAACTCAACTCTAGTACTAGAAATTAACATAACAGGAAACAAAAAAACTATTATTATTGCCAATACCGTATAAAGAAATGCACTTAAAACAAGCTGTAACAATACACTATCAAATACAACTTCAAAGAGCATATTTACAAAAAAAGCTAAACTAGCAAAAGCACCAATAATTACTATTTGTTTTATGATATTCTGTAAAAATGACAAACTTAGTATTTTAGAACAATGATATAAATAAAAGTTTACTACTACAAATTGTAAAAACACCATCTTGTATACTAGCCCTACTGACCCCAAATTTAGTCCACCATATTTATTGGGTAACAATAAGTATGCTGAAATGCAAAAACCTAGTACATTAAAAGGTACACTAATATTTCTCATGAGCTTGGTTTTTCCGGAAGCAAAAAAAACAGAACCGCATAATTGCCCATAAGTTTGATGTATTGGATAAACAGACATAACAGCAATTGACAATCCAGCATTTGCGTACGATTTACCTCCCAATAAAATTCCGATTTTTTCACCATTAGCAGCAACAAAAAATGAAAAAAATGATGCTAAAGCTATTAAAGGGGGTATAAATCTATTAAATAAATACCTCATATGGATAAAGTCTTTTTTACCCCATGCGATTGAAAAATCTCTTGTAAAAAGGGGAGCTAAAGCACCTGTAAACAAAAAAATAATTGCTGTAATAGCAAATGAGAAACTATAAAACCCTTGTTCCTCTGAGCCTCCAAAATATTGTAAAAACCACCTTTCTGCTACAGCTAATATAAGCGCTACAGCTCCTAGTGTAAAAAGAGGGTGAGAATATCTATAGTATTCTGAAATATATTTTTTAAATTCAAACTTACTAAGACTATTTGCCTTAGCGAAAGGTTTGATTTGTTGACTGTCTAAATAGTAAATCCAAGTAAAGAGGAGTAATGACATGACAAGTATTAGATGCACAAAATAAAATACTAGATTCAAAGCATCAAAAAAATACAAAGACAATACAATTAATAGGCTTATAAGTTTTTGTGCTATAAAAGACTTCTCGCTCATTACAGTAAAACCATAGGCATCATTTACTTGTCTTAGAATACTTATCAAATACAATAAAAATGAATATGAAAATGCTAATGCTACAACCTGAAAATTAATCTCATTCAGTAATAATTTATCTGAGCCTGTAATATAAACGGCTGTTAAAAAGAGAATACTAATTACAAAAACAAATAAGAGAAAAAAAACATAAAAGCGAATCATTTTGTGTTCTTTCGGACGTTGAGATAATTTTGTAAAAAAAGCAAGTAGACTTCCTAAAGAGAAAAAACCAAAGACTTTACTAAAAAAATGATTCAAAAAACTAAAATTACCATAATCACTGGGTCCAAGACTTCTAGGAACAAGAATTGTAATAACGCTACTCATTGCCAATGTTATAATATTAGATATAACTTTCGCTGAAAACTTTTTCTTTAAAGAATCTTCCATATTATTAACTAATTAACCTCTTTTATGAAATTTGCAACTTGTTGCCAAAAAACTTCGTCATTAGAAGAAGATGCCTTTAAAAAATCATTCTTATAGGTGCTATACAAATTAGATTTTGCGTAAAATGACTCAAGTTCAGTAACCGCTTCATTCATATTTAAAGGTATAGTTTCAAACCATTTTGCTAAATTTCCTGTACAAATTCCACTATAGCTGTTTTTAAACGCCTCAGATGAAAGAAAAATTACAGGTATATTCAATAGTACAGGCATGCTTATAGACATCGAATAATGCATTAATACAAGTTTGGAATTTCGGACTAAATCAAACGAATTTATATTATGGTGAATTTTTCTATCTCCAAAAAGATGCTGTTTATCGTGATAATAAGCTTTTGGGTGTGCAGCAATTACTACTTTTGATTTAGTTAATTTCTCTATTTGTTCAAAAACGGTTCTTAATTCTTTATAATATAAGTCAACAGATACATTTTTGCCATAATGTGACTGTTTAAAATCTGGATGAAAAGGAATGTATTGATCTAAAAAAAGAATATAGTCTTGTGATATACTTTCTAAGTTATTACTAAACAAAAAATCAAAATCTGAAGAAGGGCATTTAATTATCAATGTTTCCTCCCATATAAAAGGACCTCTTACTTCTACTTTTTCTCCTCCAGCTGCAAAAAAAACTTTAGCTGGTTTTATATTCAGAAATTTCATTGTTACTGTTTTCGAGACAATCCTATTTAAAACTGCTTTAAAAATAGCACCAAGGCTATAATTAAAAATAGACGATTGTTTTGATAACGTGTTTAATTGTGGAGTGAAATTAAAAGTATAAGGCCCCGTAGCTCCATACTCAAATCCATACTTACTTATATTTTTAAAAAGAGACATAGTATTATAGGAATACATAATAGTAGTAATGAAGAATGTTTTTTTATCTTCTGTTTTCACAGACTTTAACACCTCCGACATTTTATTAAATCTCTTTACATCTGTAGAAAATTCTTTTGAAGAAGTTTTTTTTATATCAGAAACTGTTTTTGGTGACAAAAATCTAGATAAATCCCATACTTCAATAAGAAAGTCATTTGATTCTAAAATTTCTATTCCATGTCTTTTATAATCCCTGAATGTAAAATAATTAGAAACAACTAAAATTAGTTTCTCTATCATAAATGTACTTTATTAACTCGTTTGACTTATGAATTCTGCGATTGACCAATCCCATGAACTATCTATATCAAGTGAAGATTTTTCATCCATTTCAAATTTAACTATCCTTTCGAACTCCATTATGTTCATTGACCTTAAAGAATTAGGATTGATTAAATAAATTGCTCCATTAAACTCCCATACTTTGGGACAATCTTGTCTTCTTATAAAATTTCCTTTTTTTGATTTTTTTAAATACCCCTCAGTATCCTCCTCAAAAAGAACATAATACGGATTTGAACTGGTTTCTTTAACAGAAACCAACATATCAATATCTTTATCCCAAAACTTTAATGATTCTTCTATATGAATGGTATTTCTAAAAGGTGAAGTGGGTTGGAGCATTATTAAGATATCAGGATCACAACCATTCTCAGTCTTATAATAATCTAATGCATGTAATAAAAAATCTCTAGCACTTGATGTGTCTGTTGCTAATTGTTTTGGGCGAAGAAAAGGAACTTTAATTCCCGTTTTTTCTGACACTTTTTTTATCTCTTCAGAATCAGTACTTACGTAAATATCCTTATCATTGAAAACACCTCTAGCCGCTTCAATTGTATAATGAATTAAAGGCTTCCCGTTCAATAACTTTATGTTTTTTTTCGGCACCCCTTTTGATCCATCACGAGCAGGAATTACAACTAATATTTTTTTATCCATAAATGAAATTTATTTGTAATCTATTTTTTTTAAGAAATTATAGTTTTTATTTCTGCACAAATTCTCGCCAAATCTATTTCCGAAAGACTCAGCGAAGATGGTAGTGAAATACCATTCTCAGAAATATACTTAGAATTTATCAAATTTCCACTATCGTATTTTAAATATGGAGGCATAATGTGTAATGGATAAAATACAGGTCTTGAATCAATGTTTTTCTCTTTTAATTTCTCTCTTAATTGATCTCTTGTAATCCCTGTTTTATCGGGATCTAACAAGACAGTAACAAGCCAATATGTGTTTTTTTTATATTCAGTATCAACTACGAAATTCAAGCCTGAAACTCCTTTCAATTCTGACTTATAATATGATGCTATTTCTATTTTCTTTTCCAAAATCTCATCAATTCGTTCCATCTGAGCTAGACCAATTGCCGCTTGCATATTAGTCATTCTATAATTATAGCCAACAAAATTATGCCAATATGTTTTTACTGGATCCATACCATGATCTCTCAGCACCTTAGCTTTTAGATAAGTCTCTTCATCTTTAAAAATAATCATTCCTCCTTCACCTGTAGTAATCGTTTTATTTCCAAAAAAACTAAAACTTGCTGCATGTCCTATTGATCCTAATTTTTGATTTCTAAATTCACTACCAAATGACTCTGCCGCATCTTCTACTATAAGTAAATTGTATTTCTCAGCAATCTCTAAACAAATATCCATATCACATGAAAGTCCATATAAATGGACAGGCATTATTGCCTTTGTTTTAGAAGTTATTAGTTTTTCAATCTTACTAAAATCTAAATTAAATGTGTCTTTTTTTACATCTACCAAAACAGGTGTAGCCCCAGAATAAATAATGGCATTAATTGATGCTGCGAATGTCAAATCTGGAACAATGACTTCATCTCCTTCTCCAATACCCAAAGTCACTAATGCTAAATGCAATGCAACGGTTCCATTTGATGTAGACAATGCATAAGGACTTCCTATAAAGTCTGCTACAACTCTTTCAAATTTATTCACAAATTCTCCTTTTGATGAAATCCACCCCGTATCAATACATTCGTTTAAATAGTTTGATTCATTTCCTCCGAAAAGGGGCTCATAAATAGGTATAAATTTATTCATTTTTATTTTCATTTTCTATTTTGTGAGAGGGTTCAATAAATCAAAAGATGAGCTAATTTTAGCTAATGATTCATATATTTCTAACGTAATTGTTTTCGAGGATAATCCTTTATTTTTAACAACTTTATAGATATCACTAACATCAGTAATCCATTTATTAGAATCACTAAATCCGTCGTTATCACTCAAATGAATATAATCTGATAAACCATACAAATTTTCAATTTCTTTTTGAAAGCTGGTTCTTAATGTTTTACAACTTACTTTAAGGTGAGCCAAATCTAATAGAATAGGAAACTCTAGTTTTTCAAAAATTTCTAAGTAGCCTTCGTAATTTGTAAATAAAAAAGGATTGAATCCGAAATTAGTATTGTTTTTCTCAGAAAAAACATTGTTTTCGACATAAACAGTCACTTTCTCACTGAAATTCTGAACGAGACTTAACCCTCTACAAAATTGCTCTATTGCTT
>Ga0209395_1008467_pt1 | contig 10468 bp, 5 predicted proteins | sample GOMGulsemesocosm_3_FD_184635 | JGI IMG/M metagenome (GOLD analysis project Ga0209395, IMG submission 184635) | Methane-oxidizing microbial communities from mesocosms in the Gulf of Mexico - GOM9D Gulf of Mexico (SPAdes) (version 2) | ecosystem: Environmental > Aquatic > Marine > Cold seeps... | reverse complement strand
AAAAAATGGCTAAACAAGAGGATGACAAAGTACAAAAACTTGCACCGATTGCTCAAGTAGTTTCATCATTTGACCGTTCAGTTATGCCAAAAGATGGTGTACTTAATCCAGTAAAATTACCCGATGTTCAAAAAATCACACTGGATAACGGTTTAACCGTATTATCTATTGAGCATAATGAGTTACCACTAGTATCATTCTCAATTCGCGTAATGGGTGGGCATTCATTAGATCCTTCAGGGAAAGATGGCCTTGCTAATTTACTGACTTCAATCATGATGGAAGGAACTAAGAACAAGACCCCACAACAGCTAGAGCAAGCCATTGGAGAAATTGGCGCCAAGTTTCGCTTTACCACTAGCGATGAATATATAACGTTAACCGGTAATGCCTTAGCGAAAAACTATCAAGAAGCCATATCACTTGCTCAAGAGATTATTTTAGAGCCTCGCTGGGATAAAGCTGAATGGCAGCGCGTAAAACAAGAAACAAAAGCGCAAATTCAACAAGCAAATGCTAACCCTGGCACGATTGCACAAAATGTTTATGCCAAAATAATGTATGGCGCTAACAGTAAATTATCTACATCAACAGCAGGCACAAGTGAAAATGTAGACAGCATTACTTTAGATGACGTTAAAAGCTATTATGACAATAACATTGCTGCAAACCTTACTACAGTTCATGTTGCTGGCGCAGTTAAACGCAATGACGTAATTAAAAGTTTGTCAGTGTTTAATGAACAATTCAAACCATTGGAAGTAAAGTTACCTGAAGTTACTCCGTTACCTACTATTGAAAAAGCGCAACTTTACTTTGTAGATGTACCCGGAGCTAAACAATCATTTTTACGTATTGGTACACCTGCGATGGTTGCAAGTGCTGATGATTATTATCAAGCAGTTGCGGTAAATCATAATTTGGGTGGTAGTTTTTCAGGACAATTATTCCAGATTTTACGTTTACAAAAAGGATACACCTACGGCGCATATTCTGGCATTAGCCGAGAAAATTTAGGTGGCCTATTTACCGCCCGTTCAAGTGTTCGTGCAAATGTCACCTTAGAGTCTTTGCAAACCTTCCGTGAGATCATGAATAATTATAGTAAAGACTTTGATGAAAATGCTTTAGCAATGACAAAGTCGGTACTAACAAAATCTAATGCTCGTGCTTTTGAAACAACAGGTAGTTTGATGGGAGTTCTACAAAACATTAGTAGTTACTCACTAGCCAGCAACTATGTTGAACAACAGCAAACATCATTACAAAAGTTGTCGTTGGAAGAAGCTAAAGCCACTATTGCTAAATATATAAATCCAGACAAAATGGTATATTTAGTGGTTGGTGATGCACAAACCCAATTACCTCGTATGAAAGAATTAGGGCTAGGAGAGCCTATTGTTTTGGACAGAAATGGTGATGTAGTTAAGTAGGAAACAGCTCACAATGAAATGCTGATAAATATCATTTTATCAGCATTTTTCGAGTTCACTTAGAATAAAAATTAATTGGCGTTTTTAGGTTTAAAGTAAATTAATCCGACAATAAAACAAGCTCTTCTCTTGTCGACAAAGCATATTGAAAATCCTCATCATTAACTTTTGTAAACTTAATGAGTCGATCAATTGATAGTAACCCAGTAGCTTTATTTACTGTCCCATCTAGTGCAAAAGATGCACTTAATTGACAAGCATCACTCCACTTTACAAAAGCTTCAAACTCTTCCGGTGTTAGTAAACAGGCAGCAGTAAACAGCTCTCCAGCTTGTTCTTTCTTATCAAAGGTCCAAAGTAGTTGAGCAGCCCTTTCAATCACTTCAATGTTATCTTTAAATGTTATTACAGCTTGTTCGATAAAAATAAAACCATTATCTTTATCTTGGGTATTTTGTAAATAATCCATCATGGCCATTTGTGCGAACGCAGAGTTGTTCACCATTAATTTGTCAACGATAGGTTTTTGCTTATTACTATCACCTCCTAACATTGACGGTTGACCGTATCCACTCGCTGCCCCATATTGATAACGTTCGTTTTCGGGAGCCAGCAATCCAGCGTTGATCAAAGCTGCAACATGATTTTTATAAATTGACATTTGACTGAAAAATGACACATTTTTAGCATGATGCTGCCACAGTATCGCCGCTAAATAATGAAAGCTTGCATTGTTGGGGTTATTTTCAAGGAAGTCTTCTAAATCATCACCGGCGTCATCAACATCATTATGAATATCTATCGCAATTGTTAATAGTGCTAATTCAGCCGTTAATAACTTATCTTCACCCTGTCCTACTTTTAATGATTTGACGATGCTTTTTACTTGCTGATAATCGCGATGAAAATAAGCATTTTTAGCATCTTCGAGTGTTTGAGCGTTTACCGATATAGTAATCGCTGAAAGTATTGAAAAGCCTAATAATCTGATATATTCCATATTTTTTCCTTTATTTGTATAAATGAGAGCGAGCAGCGTCAGGCTCTCTAAAGGCTTGCACCTTTAAAGAGACTCTAATCAAACGCGGCTAGTTTTTACTGCAGGCTGAATAAGTTAATTAGAATTTTCGTTTAGTGATACTCGACAGATAAAACATTATCCACTAGGTTTCTGTCGATACGGAACCGGTTAGGGTCAATATTGACATGACTCGGTTTTTCTTTTGACTCTATGGTGATTAACGTGCGGCCTTTGTTAAAATTCACCTTCTGAATAAGCAACATATTGGCATTGTCCACTGCTGGAAAACTTGAGTACAAAGCAATATCTAGGCTGTCATCAATTAGCTCGGTTTGTTCTTTATTAGTTTCTGGATTCAAAACAAACTTTACTGTACTGATATCAATTTCAGTTTCATAATTGCCATTTGCTAATTGCGTACTTTTTGCACTGTGCAAAGTAAAATCATGAAATACAACTCGCTTAAATAAGTCATCTATCATCACTTTTTGACTGTCGTTGGACACAAGGTAAAGCTCATTTAATAAGTCCAGAGATGTCGGCTTTTTAGGATAACCATGATTTTTCAATAAGCCTCTCAATGCTTGATTAATTTTTTCTTCGCCTAGTAAATCAAGTAAAGCATGCATGGTTTGCTTACCTTTTGCATAATAAACATGCGGCTCCATCCCTGTTGAGAATAAAGGTTTTTCTATATCGTTACTGTAAGGTCTTGTGCGTAAATAACGATCTAATGATAAATGAACTTCAATGTTAGTTGAGTATTCACCATAGATTTTTCTTGCGAGTACAAGCTCAGTATACTTACATAATGTTTCGGTTAATAAAGCATACCCCCCCACATAGTTTGGATTGATATACCCGCCCCAATATTGATGAGCAAACTCATGAGAAACCCCTCTTAATAATGGATTGAATTCTTCAATGTCTTCGCCACGATTATCTAGATTAAAAAAACGATTTTCCACCCCAAGGTACATACCAGGCTGCGCACTACCAAAAGATTGAGCACTAGAAAAATAAGGTAACTCCACTATGGTAAATTGGCTTGAGCGATAAGCGCCATAGTTTTCAGTAAAGTAATCCATAGTGTGCTTAAGCGCATCTAAAGTATATTGATTATCTTTATCATGCTCTGGACTATGAAATAGATTTATATCTACGTTTTTATAGGTTTCGTTTATCTGTTCAAAATCCGCTGAAGTGTAAGCTAATTGACGTTGTACTTTATGATCTGTTTTATAGTGAAAGAAGTTTCTACCCCCTTCCGACCACGTTTTTTGTAAACGGCCAACAGTAACAACTTGTTGAGATTTATTAGTAGAAACAGTCGTCTCGAAATTGACCCAATCATCACTTTCACGTTTCATGTCTGTTGTAGGTAATGCAAGTTTAACTAAAGACAGCCCCCTTTCCACCCTTTCTTCTTCATCATCAATAACATAACGCTGATCATAGCCAAACTGCGGCATGATATCTTCAAGTTCAATATATGAGCCGCCTTTGGTGACATAGTGCTCACCATCTAGCTTAGTGAAAGCGTTGTGGGTAACAGAAAAATCAAAGTTAAGGGTACGTTGCTCGCCGACCTTCATCGGTTTATTTAATTGATAAAAATAGGTTTGATATTTTTCTTCATAACGCTCAAGCTCAGCCCCTTTAAAGACAATGTTCTGCTTAATATGACTTTGCTTGAAAATTGAAACCATTACCCTTTCAATAGTTTCTTCTGTCTGATTTTCAATAACATAACGACCTTTCGCCTGATAACGTCTCAAGTCAGGATATATATCAACATCAACATTAATGTCGACAACCGTAGGTTGGGGAACTTCTGAAAATTGTTGGTATTGTTGCTCGTATTCAGCCATCATTTGCAATGTTTGTTCTTTGGTTGAATATTCATTAAAGATATTCGTTTGATAATAAACATAACTGCCACTTGAGAAAAACATAATGGCAGTGCCGGTTAACAAACCTTTACTTAAGCGAGTAAAATTTTGGGCAATGTTTGATGAACCTCGCTGCCAAAACTTAACGGTTAATAAAGAAAGAATAACGCCAAACGAGAGCCAATAAAGGTTATACCAATGAACAGCTTGGTCATGGTAAATGGTATCGGCCATGTCAGAAAATATAAATTGCGGACGAAAGGCAAAGATAGTTAAAGGGTGGTCTAAGCCTATTTTTTTAACAAAAACAGATAGCATAAAAACGCCAATGCCTAACAGCAAACCTAAGGCTTTGTTTTTGGCTAACCGCTGCAAACTAAGAACTAATAAAGCAGTTAGTAATATTGGCAGCCCTGCGTAATAGAATAAAATAAGATATAACCAAGGCTGAATATCTGTCATACCCTGCGATAATTGAAAGCCTATAGCGGTTATTACGCTGCTTAAAATCAAGGTTAAACAAACGCCTATTACCGTGCTAAGTTTTGCAAGGTAAAACGTTAAATTTCTCGTTGGAGTTACATCAATTAACGCATCGATATTTACTGTACGTTCATTCCAATACAGCTCCACTGCATAAAATATGGCGACTAAGGAACCAATATCAGTTAACGGCTGCCTGAGCAGCTCTAATATCATTGATGTTAATGGGTAAAATGGCTGGCCATTGCTTATTGGTCCATCAAAAATGTTGCCCATTAAGTTACCTAAAGTAAAAATCATAGTAACGAGTAATAAGATAATAAAGGTTTTACCTTTAGTCGCGGTTAAATACTCTAATTTAAATTTGGAAAACCATATTGAAACGTTAAATTTCTCAAAGTTTTGTTTAGGCGTCACGGCTTGATAATTTTCAGAGTAAGATAAACTTAATGCATCTTCATTATTGTCCAATAAAGTCTTTGATTGTTTAGGTTCTTTATTAACAGCCCTAAAGGTGAACTTATGATAGGTATAAGCAAATAACGAAACACTTGCTGCTAGCCATAACAAACGATTAAAAAGTAAATTACCCGAGAATTCTGGCGTTAATACATTACGTTGCTCGCTCGTCCAGAAAGCGGATTGTTCCATGAAAGCGATTAAACCATAAGGTTCTAATAAAGCAGCGAAGCCTGTGCTATCACTTAATAAGGTATTAGAGCTAGCCATCATCGGTGAGTTGCCAAGAATAGACACTAAAATGTACAACACATAAATCACAATACCCGCCACATAAATAGCGATGGTACTTTTAGATAACATCGCCGTAGCAAAAACCACAGACGAGCAAAGTAAGATGCTAGGTATAATAAATATGCAGTAACTTAAGACATAATGACTAAGATGAAAGGGTCCAACCAAGGTATCATCTAAAAAGAACAAAGTAGTCATCATGGCAACAACCATAATGAAAAAAATCATCATTGATGCACTCACTATCCCCAAATAACGACTCGCGAGATAATGAAATTTGTCTATGGGGGTTGTGAAAAGAATCGGCTCCATCTTATATTGATTATCACGTATTAGGGTTGCCGAAGCTAAGACACAAAGTGCGAAAATAATATTGGGCGATATAAACAAAATAGATTGGGTAATGGCGTAAGCCGAATTTGCATACAACAATGCAGAGCCTCGTTGAGAGGTTATTAGCACCGCCATCCAAATAAAACAAAAGGATACAGCCCAAAAGCTTCCCTGTTTTAAATGATACTTTAGTTCAAATTGAATCAATTCCTTAAGCATGTGTGCCCCCTAATGCCCAAGAAGGTTTCACGTGAGCTTCTTTCGATTGTGAAACTTGTTTTAATGTAGAAAAATAAACATCTTCTAAATTAGTCTGTACCGGTTCAAATCCTATTTCTGGTTGAAAGTCACTCTTGACAATAATTTGTGTTTTACCAGTGATAAGTCGCTCAGAAATGACATTAAATTGGTTTTTGTACCGTTTCAGTTGATCTTTGTTGATCATCTTGCTCCAAATAGTGCCATCAATATCAGCAATCAGGTCTGCCGGCTTACCTTGAAGCTGTATTTCGCCTTCAATTAGAATGGCCATATTCGGGCAAAGTTGACTTACATCTTCGACAATATGTGTTGATAAAATAACAACAATATTCTCGCTAATTTCACACAACAAGTTATGGAATCGATTACGCTCTTGCGGATCAAGTCCTGCAGTAGGTTCATCAACAATAATTAAGCGAGGCGCACCTAATAATGCTTGTGCAATACCGAAACGTTGACGCATACCGCCAGAGTAGGAACTAACATCCTTTTTTCTCACGTCAAATAAATTAGTTTGATGCAGTAACTTTTCAATTTGAGTTTTCCGCTCTTTTTTATCGGTAACTCCCTTTAGTAGGGCTAAATGGTCGAGCAAGTCATAACAAGAAACTTTAGGGTAAACCCCAAACTCTTGAGGTAAATAGCCAAGGCAGCTACGAATAATATTAGGGTTTTTAATGATATCTTTATTATCAAAACTTATTTGACCATGGGAAGGTTGCTGTAAGGTAGCTATCGTACGCATTAGTGAAGACTTACCCGCACCATTTGGGCCTAATAAACCAAATAACCCCGGTTCAATATCTAACGACACTGATTTAATTGCTTGTACACCATTGTCGTAAGTTTTAGATAAATTTCGTATAGTTAACATCGTCTTTCCACTAGTATCAATTTAATATAGTCATAGTGTACAATTGATATAAATGAAGTAAATGATGTAATGTCCAACAACGTTTAAAGGTGGTTGAACGACAATAAATGCAGATGAACGGCCAATAGGTACGTTATAAAATAGCAGTCGCTAGAGATTCAATTAATTTAAATATAGGAATTAAGTTTGAAGTCATCGTTAAAAATAGTCGTATTTATTACCCTATATGCACTGGTCCTTTATTTAATTTATCAAATGAATAATAGCGACGTATTATTGATGTTCCTTACTTTTTCATTAATGATCCCATTAGTATATTTATTGAATGACCGTTACAAACAACAGCAACATATCGCACATTTACACGAAGAAACGCTAAAGTCTGAACTCAATTTATTGAAAAGCCAAATAAACCCACATTTCTTCTTTAATACCCTGAACAACTTATACGGCTTAGCGGTTGAAAAGTCTGAAGATACCCAAGAGGTTATCTATAAACTTTCACAAATGATGCGTTTCACTATTTATGAAGGGAGAAAGAATACCGTATCGATAAACGATGAAATTGAATACCTAGAAAATTTTATTGAGCTCAATAAAATTCGCTATAAAAACAAACTCGATATCAACTTTGAGCAAGCCATTGAAAATGCACAACAACGCATTCCCCCTTTGCTCTTTATAAATTTATTAGAAAATGCTTTCAAACATGGTGTTGACAGCCAACTTGAAGACCAATACATTCATTTTTCTTTAACGACAAATAAAAGTAAAATCGTTTTTAATATAGAAAATAATTTTGACCAAAAAGTACTTGAAAAAAATAAAGTAAAACGATTATCTGGCGGCTTAGGAACTGAGAACTTAGCTAGACGCTTAGCACTCCTTTTTCCTGATAAACATCAATACAAGAGTACGATTGAAGACAACCGTTTTCTTGCCAATGTCACTATTGATTTAACTTAACTTTACTCAACCTAAGCTAAATAAACATTATGCAAATAAATTACTTAATCATTGATGATGAACCCATAGCGCATACTTTAATCGAAAATTTCGCTAAAGAGCTCACTTACATGAAGCTTATGGGGAATTGTCATAGTGCTATGTCTGCTTTACCCTTATTAAAAACCCAACAGATCGATTTAATATTTTTAGATATTAATATGCCTAAACTAAGTGGCTTTGAATTTTTGAAAACGTTAGCTAAACCACCACAAGTTATTATAATATCAGCCCATAAAGAGCATGCTTTAGAAAGTTACGAATACACGATCGCTGACTATTTACTTAAACCCTTTAACTTTGAACGCTTCTTTAAATCTATACAAAAAGTAATGGACAATTTAACAACATTATCAAATAAACCTTCGCTACGAGAAACTTCAGACGTTGTGAGACCAGAAAGAACGGCAGCGTTTGATAATACAAGTGAGCCCTATATTTTTATTAAAGATGAGAAAAAAAATCATCAGGTTTTACTTAGCGATATTGAATTTATTAAAGCTGAGGGTAACTACACTTCCGTAAATTTAAAGAATCGCCATATACTCAGTCAGATGAAGATTTCAGACTTTGAAAAACTGTTACCTAAAACCTGTTTTAGCCGAATACATAGATCCTACCTCGTTGCTCATTCCGCCATCACTTTGATTAGCGCCAATGAAATCAAACTGAATGAAATTGTATTGCCTGTAGGTAGAGTTTATAAAGAAAATATACGGGATTTGTTAAGTGATAAATAAAGTAAACATTCGTATATGTGCAGTGGCTAAGTTAGTTATTTACGTTACGAATTTTTCATTAATATTACAAAGCACAATTAGCAATATTCATTAAAAATTTTATATCATTGCATGCGCTTAACTGATTAATCACTCTAAGCTTCAACAAACATAAGACGCTAAACATTCTTTTAATCTATTGATAATGTCACTGGCTTATTTTGGTCCGATGCTTGATTTATAGTTTAAAAAACACAAAATGTATAATCATGGACTAAGCTTAAAAATAGTAGAAGATATAAAGTCTATTTTAAAACATTAAGGCAACTTAAATAACCTTACGGCATTCAAATTTATCTACAGTTTATAATTCAAGCATCATATAAATATTTAAACATACAAATTAAGAATTATATCGAATAATTATGAAGAAAAGCATTTATCTTTTGGTCTCGCTAATATTGTGTTTAACTTTATGTGCTTCTGCACAGGCTGAAGAGTTCGATTTACTACTTGACTTAACTTTGGAAGAGCTACTGAAAGTTGAGGTTTCAATTGCTTCAACAGAGTCCGAAAACGTTATTGAAACACCTGCAATTGTTTCTCGATACAATCGTATTGATCTGGAAAAAATGGGGATATCTACGTTGAGGGAAATGTTTAATTTTATTCCCGGCGTGATTGTTCAGGACTCCCTACCGGGTTTTGCTTCGGTGCAAATACGGGGCATAGATGAAACTTTCAATCAAAAAGTGCTTTTTCTTCTTGATGGTATTCCATATCACAACGCGTCACATTCGTTGATCCCTATGGAAGGTATTCCATGGGAATCAATTTCCCATGTCGAAGTGATACGAGGGCCTGGTGCCGTATTTTACGGATCTCAAGCAACGGGCGGTGTATTTAATATAATAACAAGAACAGATACTGATGAGAGTTCTGCATCCATAAAAGTAGGTTCAAATAGACTTTATGAAGGCAGTGGCTATTACAACATTGAACTCTCCGATAAATCCAAAATTTATATGGCTGCAGAATATAGAACAGAAGATGGCTACACTGCTACATATAACGAGATATTCCAGGATGTTGGATTAGTTACCGATGATGTTGAGCGATATTTAGAGCGACAATCAGGTTTATTGCGTTATATCAACGATGACTTTATTCTTCAGCTTCAAGCATTTTCAGACAGAACAATAGGCATTAACGATTCTTATGCTAACGAAAATACATTACAACCTTTTATATCTGACAGTAAAGGTCACCTAATTCATATAGAAAATAGTTGGGTTACGGATAACAGCCGAACAACTATTTTTTCTGACTATAACTATTATACGTTCGAATTTCATATAAAAAATCTCTTTGCTCCTGGAGTTGATGCTCTTGCAACAAAAGATAATAATGGCAAAGACGACTACAGATTCAGACTTGGCGGTCGCCTTAATTACGACATAAGTGAAATGCTAGGTTTAGTGGTTGGTGTTGAGCATGAAACCCGGTCAACCGATGATTACCGCTTTTATTTCAAAGACAAGCCAGACACCCCTCTCGTCACACTTCTTGAGAATGATAAAGTAGATGAACTTTCGGCATACAGCCAACTTGACTATAGCTATCAAGATTGGCGATTTCTACTTGGCGGTCGATTTACAGACAATGAAATAAGTGGAAATAAAATAACCCCCAGA
>Ga0209395_1008464_pt1 | contig 10472 bp, 10 predicted proteins | sample GOMGulsemesocosm_3_FD_184635 | JGI IMG/M metagenome (GOLD analysis project Ga0209395, IMG submission 184635) | Methane-oxidizing microbial communities from mesocosms in the Gulf of Mexico - GOM9D Gulf of Mexico (SPAdes) (version 2) | ecosystem: Environmental > Aquatic > Marine > Cold seeps... | reverse complement strand
TTTTCTTTAAATATGACTTTTTCAGGATTAGAGAGTTCATTGAGTTTTTTTAATATATCTTTTATTGTCATTTTAATTCTTGTGTATAAAACAGATTAAGATACGATTGTTTCATATGTTTCAATAATATTATCAACTAGAAATTGCGGTGCATCAGCAGAGTATATCTCTTCTAAATAATTAATAATTAAATCTCTATCCTTATGTTCAGCTACCAAAAGGTAAGTTAAATAACCATATGATATACCTCTTTCAAAATTAAGAGTCTCATGATCTCCAAAATATTTATAAAATTCTTCTGTAAATTTAAGAATAAGCTCTTTTTTACTGTTTATTAAAGTATCAAGTTCTTTAATAGTTTTTATATTTGAATAAATCAATTTAGTTAGAGGTGTCGTTAAATTATCTTTTACAAGTGTTTCATTTAATATGTCTTTATTTATATCTGTAATGTATGTATCCATCTCCAATACTATAGGATTGTTAAGTGTGTATTGGTACAAACTATCTAGATTTAAATCAGTATTAAATAGTTCATCTTTACTATTTTTTATTTTATTATTATAAACAGATAGTTCTTCTTTGATCTCGCAAAAATTTTCATCAGCTGTTTCTAGTAGTCCCGCAATTCTAGAAAATTTTCGTCTAATATTACTAGGGATTTCAGAACGATTTTTATATCCTATGTCATGTTCGATTTCTGCCCAAGCATGCTGTAAAATACTTCTGATTTGTATCTCTACTTTTATATCTTTATATTTTTTATATTCGGGTAGACTTAAACGTGCATCATTAACAGAACAAACTAAATGGTAAGATAAATAACCAAATTTATTTGATTCTAAAATATCTTTTTTGTTTATAGAATTTACTTCATCTATATTAAACTCTCTTCTTACCATCTCAACTATCTCTTCAACATCATTTTCGAAATATGAGATAATACGACAACCTACAATATCTGTCACTTCTTTTATATCAGAATACTTATCTTCTTTAGAGATCAATTTACTTTCTAGACTATCTTTGCTTTTTGTTCTACTTGAAATATCATGATAGTTAAGATTATCTTCTAATAACTCTCTTAAAAGTATTTCCATTTTACTTTTAAAATTATCATAAGTTTTAATATTATTACTATATTCATTTAAAATTTCTTTATTATTCATTATACGTCCTCTATTAGGTTGAATATTAATTATAGACAAAATAGTATAAATTGTCTAATAAGAATATAAAAATTAAAATCCAATTTATAAACTACTTTTTGTTATAATAATCAAAATATAATAAATATATAGGATAATGATGTTTGATAAAAGTATAAAAGCATATGAAGAAGCAAAATGTGTGATTCCTGGTGGAGTTGATTCTCCAGTTAGAGCGTTTAGTGGTGTACTTGGTACTCCTCCATTTATTCAAAAAGGTGAGGGTTCTTACCTTGTAGATATCGATGGAAATAGATATTTAGATTTTGTACAAAGTTGGGGACCTCTTATTTTTGGACATTGCGATAAAGATATTGAAAATGTTGTTTTAGAAACTGTTAAAAATGGTCTTTCTTTTGGAGCACCTACAGAGCTTGAAACACAACTTGCAAATGAAATCATTGAGATGTATGACAACTTAGACAAAGTAAGATTTGTAAGTAGTGGTACTGAAGCTGTAATGTCTGCTATTAGACTTGCACGTGGTGTTACTGGAAAAGATGATATTGTTAAATTTGAGGGTTGTTATCACGGACATAGTGATTCTCTTTTAGTAAGTGCAGGAAGTGGTATGGCTACATTTGGAGCACCAAGTTCTCCTGGAGTTCCTGCTGATTTAACAAAACATACTTTACTTGCAGAATACAATAACATAGCTCAATTAGAAAAATGTTTTTCAGAATCGTCAGACATAGCTTGTATTATCATAGAACCAATTGCTGGTAATATGGGATTAGTTCCTGCAAGTCCTGAGTTCTTAGCTAAATGTAGAGAACTTTGTGATGAAAATGGCGCTTTACTTATTTTTGATGAAGTTATGAGTGGATTTAGAGCCTCTTTAAAAGGAGCTTCAGGAATCGTATCTACAGTTCCTGATATCGTAACTTTTGGTAAAGTTATTGGTGCAGGTATGCCAGTAGGTGCTTTTGCTTCAAGACAAGAAATTATGGGACAACTAAGTCCAGAAGGTAAAATATACCAAGCTGGAACATTAAGTGGAAACCCTGTAGCTATGGCTGCTGGTTTAAAATCTTTACAAAAATTAAAAGCAGATGCTACTATCTATGATAGATTAAATGCAAAAGCGGTAAGACTTACATCTGGTTTAAAAGAAGTTGCTACAAAACATAACATTCCTTTACATATTGATACAAGAGGAAGTATGTTTGGATTCTTTTTCAGTGCTGAAGAAACTGCACCTACAAACATGAAAGAAGTAGGACTTTGTGATTTTGATAGATTTGCAAAATTTCATAATGAAATGTTAAAAAAAGGTTTCTATTTTGCTTGTAGTCAATATGAAACAGGTTTTATCTGTGACACAATGACAAATGACGACATCGATGCAACTATTAAAGCTGCTGATGAAGTGTTTGCAGATATAAAGTAATAAGTAAATAATAGAATAATTAAATAAACAAAAGGAAACAAAATGATTAAACATATAGTATTTTTTAAATTATCAGAAGAGGGTATGAAACAAAAAGATTTAATAGTAGAAAAATTAAATGATCTTAAGTGTGCAATACCTTATATTAGAGCATTAGAAGTAGGTGTAAATTTTGCAGAAGAAGAAAGAGCTTTTGATATTGCATTAACTGTTGTTTTAGATGACAAAGAAGCATTGTTTAACTATGCAATTGATGATAAACATGTTGAGTTTGTAACATTTGTAAAATCTTTAGATACTCATACAAAAGTTGTTGATTATGAAATTGAAAAAGAAAAACCAAGTACAGAATTTGGAAATGCAAGTATCATTAAAAAAGCAAATATTTATTTTGAAGGTAAAGTTACTAGTAGAACTGTAATCGAAGAAAATGGTGATAGAAAAACTCTTGGTATTATGATGCCTGGTAATTATACATTTGGTACAGAAGATGCAGAACATATGGAAATAATTGCTGGTCATGTTGAAGTTGAAATCAAAGGTGAAGAGGGAAATATGGAAACTATCAAAGGTGGAGATTATTTTGAAGTACCTGCAAACTCTAGTTTTGATATTAAAGTATTAGCACCAACAGATTACTGTTGTACTTATATAAAATAATTTATTAATGGAAAAAGAAATTAAAACAGAATCTGAAGTTGAAGTAAAAGAAGTACCAAAACATAAAGATAAGCTAGAAGCTTTAGATAACATGTCTTTAGGTATTTCTATAGTTGTTGCTATAGCTTTAGGTGTAGGTCTTGGACTTTTATTAAAGTCTTGGACTGGATATACATGGACTTTATGGGTTGGTGTTGCTTATGGTGTTGCAGCTGCTATTTTAAATGTTTACAAAGCATATAAAAAAGCAAAAAAAGATTTAGATAAATTAGCAGAAGATCCAAAATATAAATTTGCTAAAGAACACGGTATCAATAAAGACGCAGATGATTAAGAAATCAGTAAAAATATTTGCCATTATTGATATAGCTGTAATTTTATTCTGTTTATTAACCGGACATACTGATTGGTTAATAAACACTCAAATTGCATTTTTTTCTTCGTTAATAGTAACTATTGGTTCCTATTTAGGATATCAGAGAAATGTAGAGAATAGGGTAGAGGATCAGGTTAATGATGATGATACTTACGATGAAGTTGATAAGATGGATGATAAGTATGATCTTTATTCTCCTGAAGCTCCACAAGAGCAAATCAATGAAAACCCTACAAAAGAAGAGATAAAAGAAGCAATGAAACCAATAAAGCAAAATCATTTTGCTAACTTTAAATCTGGATTTGGTGGTATGGCATCTTTATATAGAATATTTGGATATGTAGGATTAGTTATTGGATTTTTTTATCTTAATAATAATGGACTTTTACATATCTATTCATATATTTTAGGATTTTTAATTGTTCCTATCTCTTCATTATTTATTAGTGTCTCTTTAAAAAAAGAATATAACGCAAAGGAAAGCTTGTAATATGAAACAATATTTAGAGTTATTAGATCACATCTTAACAAAAGGTGTAAAAAAAGAAGATAGAACAGGTACGGGAACAACTTCTGTTTTTGGATACCAAATGAGATTTGATTTAAATGATGGTTTTCCAATGGTAACTACAAAAAAGACATTTTTAAAAGCTATTATTTCTGAACTGTTATGGTTCATAGAAGGCTCAACTGATGAGAGAAGATTAGCTGAAATCCATTTTGGAGATAAGGCATCTAACTTAATTGGTAAAAACACAGTTTGGACTGCAAATGCAGATGCACAAGGTAAAGATTTAGGTTATGAAAATAGCGATACTATTAAAGAATTAGGACCTGTTTATGGAGCGCAATGGCGTTCATGGAAAGGAACTGACGGAGCTTCTATAGATCAGTTATCTGAACTAATAAATCAAATCAAAACAAATCCAGATTCAAGACGTTTGATACTATCCGCTTGGAATGTAGGTGAGTTAGAAAAAATGGCATTACCTCCATGTCATACATTTTTTCAATTTTATGTAGCTGATGGAAAATTATCTTGTCAGTTATACCAACGAAGTGCAGATGTGTTTTTAGGTGTACCTTTTAATATCGCTTCTTATGCATTACTTACAATGATGATTGCACAAGTTTGTGAGCTTGAAGTAGGGGATTTTGTACATACTTTTGGTGATGCACATATTTATTCAAACCATAACGATCAAGTAAACTTACAACTATCTCGAGAACCATTTAAAATACCAACTATGAAAATTAATCCAAATATTAAAAACATAGAAGATTTTAAAATGGAAGATTTTGAGCTAGTTGGTTACGAATGTCATGAATCTATAAAAGCCAAAATGGCAGTATAAAAGGTAGTCAAATGAAAATTTCAATGATTGTAGCATATGGTAAAAACTGGGAAATAGGTCTTGATAATGAGATGTTATGGCATATATCTGAAGATTTTAAAAACTTCAAAACGATAACATCTGGACATCATATTTTGATGGGTAGAAAAACATTTGAATCTATAGGAAAACCACTTCCAAATAGAACATCAATAGTTTTATCAAATAGTGGCTTTAATCATGAAGGTGTTCATACTTTTAATGATATACAAAAGTCATTAGACTTTGCAAGAGAATCTGGGGAAGAAGAGATATTTATTATAGGTGGTGCAAACATCTATGAAACTTTGTTTCCTTACGTTGATAAGATGTATTTAAGTGAGGTCGATTTTGATGGAAAAGCTGATGCTTTTTTAAAAGAGATTGATTTTTCTACTTGGGATTTAACACAAGAAAAAGAATACGAAGCAATTACTATTGATGGAGAAATAAAAAGTCCAGCTTGGAAATTTAAAGTATGGATTAAAAAAGACTAGTAAATAATATTATTTTAAAAGATTTAAAAAGAGGCTAAATTATTATTTAGTCTCTTTTTTTGTTGTAGTGGTTTTTTTAGCTGCAGTTGTCTTTTTTGCCGCAGGTTTTTTAGTTGTAGTTGTCGCTTTTTTAGCAGGTGTTTTTTTAGCTGTAGTAGCTTTTTTTGTTGTACTAGTAGTTTTCTTAGCGGGAGCTTTTTTAGCCGTTGTAGTCTTCTTTGCAGGTGCTTTTTTAGCTGCTGCACCTCTTTTAGCTGGTTGGTTTTTAATGATTTCTTTTACTTCATCCCAATTTAAAGCTTTGATATCTTGTTCATCTAAACCTTTTGGAAGTTTATAATTTTTCTTTTTAGATTTGATATAAGGCCCATATCTACCAATTAAAATTTGAGTTTCTTCTTCTGGAAAATCTTTTAATAAAGCTTTAGCCTTAATCTCTTTTATTTCAGCAATAACTACTAACGCTCGAGGTAATTCTACAGTATATGGATCATCTTCTTTTAAAGAAAAATATTCTGATTTGATTTGTAAGTAAGGACCAAATCTACCAATATTTACTTTTATATCATTTCCATTTTCATCTTGACCTAAAACTTTTGGTAGTTGTAATAATACTAAAGATTCTTCCAATGTAATACTATTTACACTTAATGTATTTGGAATAGAAGCTATTTTTGGTTTTTCTTCATCTTCTTTTGTCCCACACTGTACATATGGACCATATTGTCCTACACGCGCAGTAATTGGTTTTAACATTTCAGGATGTTCCCCAAGCTCTCTAATATCTGAAAATTTAGCACGAGGAGCATTTTCTGTTTTATCATCAACATTTTTTACAAAAGGTTCATAGAATTCTTTCATAACATCTTGCCAAGCCATTTCACCTTCAGCAATCTTGTCAAACTCTTCTTCTACGTGAGCAGTAAATCCAAGACTAACAATATTGTCAAAGTGTTCAACTAAAAAGTCATTTACAACTGTACCAATAAGAGTAGGTTTTAACTTTTTATCTTCTGTTTTAATTACATATTCTCTTGCTTGAATAGTTGCAATTGTTGGAGCATACGTAGAAGGTCGTCCGATACCCTCAGCTTCCATTTTTTTAACTAAAGAAGCTTCCGTGTATCTAGCTGGTGGTTTAGTAAAGTTTTGCTCAGTAATAAGTTTTTCTAAATTTAAAACTGTACCTTTTTCAATTGTAGGTAAAATCTTTTCAGTATTATCTAAAGCTGCTTCAGGATCATCAGAACCTTCTGTATATGATTTCATGAATCCTGCAAATACAATTCTTGTACCTTTTGATTGAAATTCATACTCTTTATTAGCTCCAGCAGTTATTTTGTATGTTGTATTTGCAACGATAGCTTGTGCCATTTGTGTTGCAATTGTTCTTTTCCAAATTAAACTGTAAAGTCTATATTGTCCACTATCTAAATAATCTCTTACATCACTTGGTTTAAGAGCTAAATTAACTGGACGAATTGCTTCATGGGCTTCTTGAGCACCTTTTGCTTTACTTTTATAATGTCTTGGTTTTGCTAATGCGTATGATGAACCATATTCAGCTGTAATAACCTCTTTAGCCGCACTTGTAGCAAATGAAGATAAATTTACACTATCTGTTCTCATATAAGTAATAAGTCCACCAGTATGACCAGGAATTGTTACACTCCCTTCATATAGCTGTTGAGCTACAATCATAGTTTGTTTTACTCCAAAACCAGCTTTTCTACTTGCCTCTTGTTGTAAAGTTGAAGTTGTAAAAGGAGGTGCAGGATTTCTTTTACTCTCTTTTTCTTCTATATCTTCAAGTACATATTGTCCTTGATTACAAGAATCTTCGATAATTTTTGCTTCTGCTTCATTATTGACTTTTGCTAATTTATTATTTATTTTTGCTAAATCCGCTTTTAATTCTGGTGTATTAAATTCTGTTTTAACTTTCCAAAACTCTACAGGAATAAACGCTTCAATCTCTTTTTCTCTATCTACTAAAATTCGAACAGCAACACTTTGTACACGACCAGCACTTAATCCATATCTTACTTTTTTCCAAATTAGAGGTGAAAGTTTATATCCAACAGCTCGATCTAATATTCTTCTTGCTTGTTGAGCATCCACTAAATTTTGGTCAACGTCTCTAGGACTCTCTAGTGCAGCTAAAATTGCCTTTTCAGTAATCTCATGAAAAACAATTCTTTTTAATGGGTTTTTTTCTATTTTCAAAGCAGGGATAAGATGCCAGGCTATAGCTTCTCCCTCCCTATCTTCATCGGCCGCTAGATAGATAACAGTATCTTTATTGATTTGTTTTTTTAAATCAGAAATGACTTTGCTTTTATCTCGTGAGACCATATATTGTGGCTTGAAATTATCTTCGGGATCGAATCCAAGTTTTGATTTAGGGAGATCTCTTACATGACCCATAGAGGCCATAACTGTGTAGTCTGATCCTAAAAATTTTGATATTGTTCTAGCTTTTGCTGGTGACTCCACTATCACTAAGTTTTTCATACGTTACCTTAAGATTTGTAAATTAATTAGCGAATACTAACATAAATTTATTTAATTTGCTTTAAGTGGTTGTGTTAAAGACTTTAAACTCTTTTTATCAAAAGTATACTATAATAAATTAAAAGATTATAATAGTAAGGAAACTAGATGTATAACATCTTATGTGTTGATGATACAGAGGCAAATTTATTTGTTTTAGAATCGTTATTTGAAGCCAAAATAAGTGAATATAATCTTATTTTAGTAAATAGTGGAACGAAAGCCTTAAAAACGTTATTAAAAGAACCAATCGATTTAATCCTCTTAGATGTAATGATGCCTGAGTTAAATGGTTTTGAAACTGCACAGCTAATTCAGTCAAATAAAAAAACCCAAAAAATACCTATTATATTTTTAACTGCAAAAAAAGATAAAGAAACAATACACAATGCATTTCAACATGGCGTTGACTATTTATCAAAACCTTTTGATGAAGATGAACTCTTAACTAGAATAGCTTCTCATTTAGAAGTTATAGAATTACAAAAAAAACTTGAAAAACAAATATCATTTAATCAGTCAGTATTAGATTCTCAAAAAAATATTATGTTTATTCACAATGATAGTAGTTTAGTTAATGTAAATAAAGCTTTCTACTCTTTTTTTAATGTAAAAACAATCGAAGAATTTAAGAATACTTATGGATCTGTAGTTAGTCAATTTATGGAATATGAAAACTATTTTTCTCTTAGTGGATTAAATAACAGTAGACCTTGGCTAAGTGAATTATCAAGTAAAGAAAATACACAATACTCTATATTATTACTCAATCACAATACCTTTGCCCCTGAAACATTTGTTATTGATGTGAATCCCATAGAAAATTCGGATCAATTTGTCGTAACATTAACTAATATTACATCAATAACTACAAGATCTAAAAAATATGAGATGAGAGCTACATATGATGTATTAACAAATATCTACAATAGAAGTAAATTTAATGAATGTATTGAAGAACAATATAAACTTTTTTCGAGATATGGTGGTGACTTGTGTTTTGCAATTATTGATATTGATTTTTTCAAAAAAGTTAATGATCTTTATGGTCATGTAATAGGAGATAAAACACTTATTACATTTGCCCAAACTATTGAAAAAAAGGTTCGGAATACTGATGTTTTTGCTAGATGGGGAGGAGAAGAGTTTACCTTACTTTTACCTCAAACAAGAATAGAAGATGCTTCTTTTGTACTTGAAAACTTAAGAAGAGTAATTGAAAAAGTTAATTTTAAAACTGTTGGACAAAAAACATGTTCAATAGGACTTACTCAATTTATGAAAGGTGATACTATCGATACTGTTTTAGTAAGAGCTGATGAGGCACTTTATGAAGCAAAAGAATCTGGTAGAAATAAAGTCTGTATTAAATAAAATAATTTAAATTTAATACAGAGTATAAATATAAAAAAGATATAATTAAAAACTTTTTTAAGGTGAAGGTTCTCTATGTTTAAAATAATCAAATATTTCTTATTGTTCTTATATCTATCTACTTTAGCATTAAATGCAAAAACTATTACACCAAATGAAGTTTCTTCTCAAGTATCACTTATCGGGAAAGAATTACATTCTATTTTAGTGTATTATAATGTCAAACATAATGATGATTCAATAAAAAAAGCTACTAAAATAGTTGCTAATTTAAAACCAAGAAATGTTTGGCAAAAGTCATATGAGATAATGATAAAAATTAATATTTTAAGAAATACTCATGGATTACCGACAATTAAACCAGTTAATATGTCACCTGTCTTGTACCTTAATCCAGATTTAGTATATGAGCAAACTCAAAGAATACTTACTGAGTTAAGAATATTTAAATTTCGTATGGGTATACCTCAAGAAAAATATAAAACAAAAAAATTTACTAATATGAAACCATTGGATGTATTTAATGGTTTAAGTTATATTTCTACTTCATTAGATGTATTAAATAAAGAGGGTCTTACTCCCTCTTTTGTATTTGCTGAAAATATGAAAATCTATGATGATATCTCTTTGATATTGGACTTTTTAGAGATTGAAGACACTACTATACCTGGCTTTAAAAATAAAAATATCACTTCACATGATACATTTAATACTGCCTTACAAATATTGGAAAAGGTTAAATATTTACAAATAAATGTAGGTATGGAATTTGTTGATTTTAATGGTTTTAGAAAAAAGAATATAACCTCAAGTGACGTATTTAGTCTTACTCAAATGATTATATCTGAACTCCAAACATTAAAAGCGTATCTAAGAATAAATATAATTACACCAGCTGCACCTGAATACAAGACTAAAACATCTATAGAAGTAGATCAGATAATGAGCTGGAATTTAAGAAAATTGAACTTAATTAAGTCACTGTATAAGGTAAAATAAATGTCAAATAAAAAAGTAAAGAAAATTAGTCAAACTTTAGAA
>Ga0209395_1008461_pt1 | contig 10476 bp, 8 predicted proteins | sample GOMGulsemesocosm_3_FD_184635 | JGI IMG/M metagenome (GOLD analysis project Ga0209395, IMG submission 184635) | Methane-oxidizing microbial communities from mesocosms in the Gulf of Mexico - GOM9D Gulf of Mexico (SPAdes) (version 2) | ecosystem: Environmental > Aquatic > Marine > Cold seeps... | reverse complement strand
AAAGAAAAAAACACCTCATCAGGCTCTCTCTATATCTTACTTTTAATCAGCTCATTTTTTGCATTAAAAAAGATCTTTAAATCAGTGTGAACTCAAGCAGGAATTAGTTTCCCTTGGTTGAATGGTGTATTATCTACGCAATTTTTATAATGGACTAACTTTATGCATATTATTTTATTCGGTTTATTACTATTTTCATTGAACGTGTTTGCTTTAGACTTTAATCAAGTTTGTAAATACAACCAAGGGCAACAAGATTGTTCAAATGAATTTATCGAAGCATTAACTATTCTAAACGAATCAAATGAAGCTCTTATTTTTGAAGAGGATGAAATATATCGCTTAGAAAACATCGATACCGCTTCTCTAGATTTTAGTAATATCAAACTACTTGGTGTTAGTACTAATAAAGGAAAAAAGCCGACTATATTAACCAATAAACTATATTTATTTGATATCAACAATCTGTTAATTAATAACTTAAGAATCATGGGAATAAATAATAATGAAGGTGAGACAGAGCAAAGCAATACTTTAGTACTGATAGGTTCTAAAAATAAAGACTATAAAGCAGAAAACCTTACTGTAAGTAACTCTGAGTTTGTAAACTCTGCAGAAGATCTTTTAGTTTTTTGGAATAGCCAAAATGTAACTGTCAATAATAACGAATTCCGCCGCTCTGGCTTAGCAATGAGAATAGCACCAATTATTGGAGATCCAAATGATTTAAGACCTCGAGGAAGTGGTTTATTGTTTCATAATATCATTGATGCATCTATTAACTTCAATGAGTTTTATGAAATGAAGAAATTTGCCATTTTTTTTGACGGTTCTGATTTATTAGATAAAAACATTAATATTTTTAACAATCATATCGATATGCTTAACTTCGAAAAGCCAACAAAAAGATATGGTTTAAAAGGCGGCGCAGGTATATATATAGGTAATTCAACTAACTCTCATAACATTCGCATTCAAGGTAATAGAATACTGAACTACACCATGAATGGCATGCGAATAAATGGTAGTGAAATTATTGTTAAAAACAACTTTTTTAACTTTAGAAATAACTGTAATGAACATGATGAATCAATAACAGGTCCATTAGTCGGTATGGCAGTAAAAGCGCACTTTTTAATTGATTCTGAAATAACGGGGAATTGTGTAAGAAACACCAGTGCAGGTATCGTACTTGAAACTTGGAAAAATATTAAAAATATCAATATTGAGAATAATACAATTACCGATGCAAAAGCATCAATTTATATCACACATAAATATTCAGGAGTTTATTCAAATTTAAAAATCAACCGTAATATTTTGCTTGGCTCTATTAATAATGGCATTGCAATGTATTCAAATGGTTTAAGTGAAGGTAATTCCATTACTGGGAATACTATGGTCGATAAGTCAAAATCGCTTCAAGGCCCGCTTATATCATTACAGAATCAAACAAATTTATATTTTGATAACAACTGGCTTACTGGCCAAGCAACTTCATTGAAATGGAACTTTTTAAGATTAAGAAACGTACATAACTCATCATTTAAACGCAGTGCAATAAATAGTTTTAGCGGTAATGATAAAGCTTATGGCGGTATATATATTGAAGATCCTCTTTCTTCAGGAAATTATTTTAAAGATATAACTTTTAAAAATTTATCTCCTGGCGTCCATGACAATGGTATTAACAATATTTTTGACAATATAACTATTAATTAAGTCGATTAAAAAGGTTGTTGAGCTTAATAACTCACTCAACAGCCTTTACTTTATATAACGCTTATTTTTACGATATCATTTTCTAATTATAAAGATTTTCAATCAATAAAATTTTATTTTCTTGTTGTGCAATAATGTCTAGATCACCATCTTTATCTATATCAAACCACAATTTAAACTTAGCATCTTCAGGTAATTCAGCGGGAATTTTCTGAGCAATAATCGGCGATTTTAATTGCTCATTAAAATCATAAATGCTGACATACTGATTATCATAATCAAAAAAATAGGAATCGGATTTAGAAAATAACGAATCATAATTATTAAGTCGAGAGCCTAATGTAATTACAGTTCGCTCACTTTCAAGTGTACTTGAGGGTAACCAAAATGACATCTCGTCCATTAAATCACCTGAATATAAAAAGCCATATAAATCATCATGACCATCACGATTAATATCTGCTATTTTTAATTCTGAAAAAATATCTTGTTCTTCATTAATTACTACCCACTCCAAATATTCATTATTTTGAGTTTTTTCTTTAAACTTTATGGGTTGAGGATTATGCCAATTTCCACTTCCTACTAAATCTGTATCCCCATCTAAATCAAAATCCAAAAACACCTTAGCAAAATCGTTACTATCATCTTTATGATAACCACCATAAACGCTGCTAACAATAAATTGAGCCATCTCAGGTTCCCAAACATACCAACCATAGCCATACCCTTCTCCACTATAGTTATATTTTAAGTCAAGATACCCATCATCATTAATATCATTTAGCTCACCTATAGATGTAACAAATGTATTCATTTGCCAACATGTAGAATTTGGATCGTCTAATAAATAATTTATATTACTACTATACCAATCTCCTTCTCCATATCTAATACTGATTCCACCATATGTGCCATCACCCCAATCATCATACGTACAAGCATTAAAATATAATAAATCATCGGTTCCATCTTTATCCAAATCAGCAAATAAGACAGTTCCATCTATAGATGAAGCTAAAGATGAGCTAGAGTAGTAGCTTTGTGCGACATCACTTTTAATCGGTTGCCGCTCAGATAAAACTAAAGAACCATTATTGTAAGAATAAAGAGCACTTTCTTCTGATTCATAAATCTTTAAATATTTACCATAACCACTTAAGTGCATATTTGAACTTGTGAATGCCTTTATCACTTTTGCAGATGCAAAATAGTTATCAGCAGGGTTTATCTTAACTAATATATTTTTTACGACTTGGGTATTAAAGTCATCTGTGATCAAAAGTTTAAGGTTTATTATAAGAGAGTCACCTTCAATTAAAGGTGCTGTAAAACTAATATAGTTACTCGTTATGCTAAGTTCTGAGCTTTCTGACAACTCTTCAGGTCCATCTATTTCAAATTGTGCTTCACCAACCTCAATTGAGGCTGAAATAGGAATAATGACGTCAGCGCCGCTTTTAACTGTAATTTCAGAGGATTGGTTTGAAGAGTTGATATTAGGTAAAATAGCAATAGAGGCTAATGTACTAACATTTTGACCTTTATTATCCGTAGCCTTAAATTCGAAAGTAAGCTCACTAGCACTTTCAATAACGGGAATATTAAAAGTTAAATGTTTTTCATCAAATACCGGAGAATTGACTGTAACTCCTGATAACTGAACCCAAGTAACATTTGTTGTATTTTCACCTGCGGTGATATTAATTACAATACTTTCTCCTGAAACAGCCTTTAAAGGTGCTTCTAAACTTAGCGTTGGCGATATAGGTTCTTCACTTTTATCTTTACCGCCACAAGCAACTAACAAAAGCAATAAAGTTACAAATAATATTCCTTTGATAAATAATTTCATATGCATCCATTCAAATTAAATAAGAATCAATAGCATATAATAACTAGGATTAAAGATGTACCTTTTTTAATCTTTGAATATCAGTTAATAATATCTCTTATTTTATTCCATAGTTGTTTATTACCTTCCCCTTCAGTTTCGTTATAGAATGATTCCCTTATAGACAATAGGTCTATTTCATCATAAAAATACTGAGGTAACAGGTTTATTAATTCAGGCCAGTTTTTTGCCATTTCATAAGGAAATAATTCCTCAGGCTGAAAATACAACTGACGATCTTCATTTAAATACGATTCCAAACCAAATGGCGCCATAATTGTTTTAATATTTATCGAAATAGCATCATAGTAAAGACTCGAAAAATCAGTTATTACCATTTCATATTCAGTGATCTCTTCATATAAATCCTTATCACCACCAAGAGAGAGTCGGTCCATTTTAGCTATCTCAAGTTTCAATGATTCAGGCAAAGTGTTAGCAGGGTGAAGTCTAATAGTTAAATTTTTATCATGCTTAGTAAGCCACAGGTTCATTTTTTCAGGGTCAAAACCAAACATAGTTAATAAATCATTTTCACTATTATATTCCCCTCTATATGTTGGAGCATATAAAATAGATCCTTTAATTGGTTGTTTTATCTCTTGAATTAAATGGTCTAATTTAGGGTAACCTGCAACAATAATATGATTAATATCAACACCCATTGCTGAGCTTAATAGGGTTGCAACTTTAGTTGAACTCGCTAAGTAATATAACTCTTTCTCAAGTAACTTATTTTTCACTATTTTTATAAAGTTAGGCGCATTACGACTAATAAATCCGCTGCGTTTTACGCCTAAGCGTTCCGATGAAATATCAGAAGAAATTGCATCAAAACCTATTTTTTTTATTGGTGTTCCATGCCATAAATTAAAAATAATCGTTTTTCGATTCAGGTAACGTCCAAATAAATCTGTATTTGGTGAGCAATTACAAAAAACAGCTTTAGCCCTTAAATGAAACCAAATCGCCTTTAAGCTATTACCATAAAGCACATTTATATTTTTTGCTTTTAAGTCTTTATATACATCACTATTTTTAGTAATCCAATAACATTGGTAGTCTGTATTTTTTAAGTGCCATTCAAAAAAGTATCTAGGATTATCGCCATATTTATTACCATACCAAGAGCCAAACAAAAGTAATTTTTTTTGAGTTGGAATTAGAAATGACAATACTGAACAAATCAAACGTACTAGTAATGTTTTCAACTTAACCTCTATTTAGCAATAGCTTATCGAGTTCTACTTTCAATAGCTTATGAACATGATTAAAACCTTGTTGGCTTAAATGAATATTATCAATTGTATTTAGCTTAATCTCTTCAGAAGACCAAGTAGATAAATCAATAAATGTATTCAAAGACTGTTTGCATATATTTGAATATTCTAAAATCATATTCATATTATTTGGTCTCTCACGCCAATAATTTCCTCTCCAATCACTTAATACTGGACTACAGCCAACCATAATTAGATTTGGAATGTTCTTTAATTGAGGAATAATACTATCTTTCAAAAAGCCTTTAGGGTAAAAATTCTTAACTGTTTTACCAAAATACAAATCATCAAATGAATCATCATGATAAGCTTTAAAGTCACTCACCAACTTGCGACCATTCATAAAAATAGATTCAATTTTATGAGATTTAGCTGTCATCATGTCATCTAACATAGAAGTTGGTCTAGGAGAAAAGTCAACCACGCCCACATGTGCTATTACAGCGTCATAATGCTGGCCGCTTGTTATCCGTTTTTGATATTCATAAACAAAGTCTATTACTGTTGTACTAAACTCAGGGCATATTACATAATCAACATCGTATTCTTCACATAAAACCCCAACATAAGACGCATAGGCGCTTTTACGATTCCAAGGTTTTACAACTTCATAACCTCTAGAATCAGTAAAAACTAACAGCTTAGGCTTGCCTTTATTTTTTTGCTTGTAATAAACATCTTTAATAGCATGGCAAAGCAGTCCTGTTCTAAATGAAGCGGCCTCTGTTACCCTTTGAATAAAACTGCTTTTACGCATTTTGCCCTCTTTTAATAGATGATAGAGAAAAAATAATAATCAAGAGTGAAGATAATAAATAAGTGGCAATTGAAGACCCAATCACACCATTCACCCCATAATTACCAACTAAGAACCAAGCTAATATTACGTGTAGTGCAGATGAACAAAAGGTAATACTCGATAATAATTTAACACGCTTAAAAAAGTATAAAAAGTTACTAAACAAAGTGACTGTAGCTTGAAAAAAAGCAACCGCGCACATTAATGGCAACAAATTTTTCGCTTGCTCAAACTTTACATCTATCAATAAATCAAAAATTAAAGGAGCAGATAATGCCAATAAAATACAAATAATCATATATCCAAATATCACTTTAAAGCACAATAAAACAGTTTGTGAAAACTGATTTTCACTTAGCATTTTCATTATCTTTGGTGTAAAAGCTTGATTTACCGCATTCGAAAATACAATCACAATTAAGCTCAATTGCGCAGCGATTGAGTACAAGCCAACTTGATGTACAGATACAAATTTAGCAATAATCATGCGATCCATGCCTGTTCTTGCCCACCAACTTAATGCATGAGGCAATACACCTAAACCAAACTTCAAAGCTGGTTTTGATTCTTCGATATTAAGTTTTGGCCAATTTCTATTTATTCGTTTATAAACAAATAAACTAATGCACATAATTAAAATTGATGTAAATAAATATGCGATATAACGCGCTTCATCTAAATATTCTAAACTTAAAAAATAAACCGTGAATATCCCTGAAACCGCTGCAGATAATAAGTTTAGTAACCCGACATATAAGGCTTGTCCTTTACATTGTAAAAATGCAAGTACCAATAATATGATACTTTGAGTTAATGCTATTAATACCGCTGCATATAGCCAAAATGCTGAATGTTGCGTTGGATCTAAATCGAACAATACAAATAAAAACATTAACAATAGTGCGATTGGTAAAGTAACAGCTAAATTAATAAATACAGAACCAAATAACGAAGATTGTTGTTTTGATTTAAAGTACTCTACTCTAAAGTAAGTATTTCCTCCCATAACGATGAAAATAATCATTATTTCAACAATTATATTAAAAACAGCAATACTACCAAATTGTTCAGGCGTTAAATAAAGTGTATAAAATGGAATTAATAAAAACGGGATCCCTTTAGCCAAAAGATCCGATAACATATATATTAATACGTTGCGATTTTCACGATTTGACCATTTTTGTTTTAAAGAATTAAACACGCTTTTCTCAATAGTGAATTGTAAGTATATTATTTGCCAAGATATATCTTATAGATTTGAATATTACTTCAATAACTCAATAATATTGTGACAGGCTGCTTTTGATGTATAGTTTTCTAACACTCTCTGTGGCCCATTACCTGAATAAACAGATAAGTCAGTACAAATATCAACAATGGCCGTTTTAACTTGGTCAGCACAAGGTTTAGAGCAACATATACCCACATCCGGCGTAACTACATCAGATATTGGCCCCCAGCCATAAGCTATAACAGGTAAGTCAAAAGCCATCGCTTCAATAAAAACCATGCCAAAAGAGTCATATGTTGACGGTAAACAAAACAAATCAGCTTCAGATAATAACGCCTTCTTTTTCTCTCCGTCGATCCAGCCAAGAAATTCGACTCTATCTGATACACTGCTGCTCTGAGCCAATTGGACTAACGACTCTTTAAGCGGTCCTTCACCTGCGATTTTAAGCTTATAATTATTAGGCAATTTACTGATAGCCTTAATAACCAGTTCAACACCTTTACCCTCAACCAACCTAGCCATAGATAATACCGTAAACGACTTTTGATTTTTTACGAGTGATTTATTACTTTTTAAGTATTTTTTGGCTATCTCGCAATACTCATCACTATTTGGGTTTGGAGATACAACTGCTTTTTTTGATATGCCATTTTCACGTATTAATGATTTCCACCAAGGTGTTAGCATAATTAAGTGGGTATAAGGACTAATTGATAACTTAGTTAAACATTGAGAAACTTTACTTTTAGTTAAGTAATCATTAAATGTAGGAGAATGAATATGCCCTAATGTTTTACAACCAAAAAGTCGTGGAATAATAGCTAAACTAAATTTACGTATTGCTGATAGCCATGGTCCGCAATGAAACCAAAAAACAGCATCACCATTTCTATGCTTTATTGATAATAATAATATTTGCCAAAATGAAGTTAACCAAGCAGCAATAATTCCTTTGCTACTATGAGATTCAACCAGCTGATATTCTATATTTTTCTCTTTAAAGCCATTTAAGTATCCATTTAAAGCTGATGATATACCACCTTTACCACCATCTACTTTAGTTGCTACAACAATCAGTTTTTTCACGAATACTTTCCATAACTTTTATTTAATGATTAGCACTTATATTTTTAAATTATCACTTGTAACAAGTGCTAAACTTTGATTTATTTTTCTAAAATTTGCCTGCGAATTTTGGCTAAAAACTTTAAATTGGATGATAAAAAATAACGACATTTTTGCAACATTAAACCCGCTTTTAACTGCGTATATAAAACATTCAGCTTTAATGGTTGTTTCTGCGCTATTATACGCCTAAATTCTTGGTTCGTTTTATTCTTATCAGTCATATCTTTTTGGTGCTTAACCATAAACTGATTATGTCCTTTAAGCCAATTATCAGACTGAGTTAATCTCGTAATACCTTTATCTCTATGTATTACGTATAAAGCACCTTCAATTCGCTTTGCTGGACCAAACTCTTTAATTAAACGTGTCCAAGTATCATAATCCTGACAAGCAACAAACTCACTATCAAAACCACCTATGGTTAATAGGCGCTCGCGTTCAACTAAAACCTGATTAGTTGCATAGTTATAATTTAATTGTTCTTTTAAGTTAATAACCTTAGCTGTTGTATCAACCCGGCGGCACTTATTGCCGTAATTCCACAAAAATCCAGTGCATACAAAAGCAAAGTTATGATCATATTGTTTAATTAGGGTTGCTATTCGTTCAGGTAAAAACTCATCATCGTCATCTAGACCTGTAACAAACTTACCCTTAGCATGGCTAATTGCTAAATTTCTAGCTGCACATGCTCCTAAGGGTTTTTCGTGTTTAAAAGTCTTAATATTTTCATTAGCTATAGAACAGAGATAGTCCCAAGTATCATCTCTAGAGCCATCATCAACAATAATTAGTTCTATATTTGAGTAAGTTTGCTTTTGTACTGATTTAATCGCTCTTTCGAGGAAACTTCTACGATTATGAGTTGGAATATAAACAGAAACTAAATCAGTCATGAATATTTACCATCTTATTTTTAGCCATATAACGACTGTATTCGACATATACCATACCGTTTAACAGCCCCCATAGCGGTGCCAACATACCTGATGTTAATGTATGACCAGCTATAAAAGACAAACCAAATAGTAAAATATTGGCTATTAATGCAAAAGGAGCCCAAAAGCTAATTTTTTTAAGAGCAGCGCGATAACTAATATAAATAAATGAACAAAATAACCCCACCAAATAGAGCAAACCTGGTATTCCAAACCAAAAATACATATCTATAGGTTCAATTTCGACAGTTAATCGCTCTATTACTGCTAAACCACTTAAACCTATGCCAAATAAAGACTCTATAATGCCCGCGTGTTGATAGAAGGATTCAAGAGTAGCGACTGCAAATTCGTTTCTACCAGAGAATATAATGCCAAATACACCTTTTTTCTCATAAAACCAAACTAAACGATCCCACAGTCCTGTAGCTTGTAAAATAGGAACTGCAAAATATACTATTGCTATTAACCCAACTAGCGCAGGTGTAAAAATAGATATTTTTAACCAAGTGAGATTGAACATTTTATTACGTTCATTTACTAAAGGAATCAATACAACTAATAATAAACCAGCTATCATAGCTGCTTTTGTTGCGATTAAAACACCACTTAAAACAGTTATTGGGGCCATGATTAAAAAGTAAATTTTACGAGGTGAATTCCAGGCTGCACTTAAAATAAAGCTAAACAATAATACAAATAAACCACTTACTTCATTACCAGCATAAAAAAAGCCTTTTATACCGATAGATACTTCACCGTCTTTACTTCCATAACTGGAAAAACCAAAACCAAGAATACCTGCAATGATATTAAAAAGTAAAACTCCAAAACTAAAATAAAATACTTTTAAGCCATATCTATATGCATGCTCAGGCCAACGTTTTATCACTTCAATACAAAACAAAAAAATCATTAAAGGGGTTAATATTTTTATCACATATGAAAAATCAAACAAAAAGCCCATAACATCATAAGTATTTATTAAATTAAAGAGTGGACCTATTAATAAAAGCAGCATTAAAGAGAATAGAAATATGATATTTTTTCTTGAATAACAGGCAAGTGCAAAAATTAGCAATATGAGTAAACCAAATTTAAAAATAGCAGAAAGCTTTAAATCAAGTCCAAGACCAGATACAAAGAAACCCGTGAGTGTATCAATTGCAAGAGAGCAACCTAGTAATAAAAAAGTAAACTGAAAAATTGAATAGTTCATACTAATGCCACTAATTAATTAAATATAAACTATTTTCTTGCCGCTCTAACAAAAACAAACAATACACCTATTATGCCACCTAAAAAGGCCACTACGATACCGATTAATAAGCGTTTAGGTTTAGATTTTAATTCAGGTACTATTGCAGGGTCGATTACCTTCATAGCGTATTCTTCTTTTAGTTCCGTCAGCATTTTAGACTTAACTTGCTCTTCCATTAAGGTAGAAAAAACTGTTTTCAGCTCTGAAACTCGAGTTTGTG
>Ga0209395_1008460_pt1 | contig 10477 bp, 6 predicted proteins | sample GOMGulsemesocosm_3_FD_184635 | JGI IMG/M metagenome (GOLD analysis project Ga0209395, IMG submission 184635) | Methane-oxidizing microbial communities from mesocosms in the Gulf of Mexico - GOM9D Gulf of Mexico (SPAdes) (version 2) | ecosystem: Environmental > Aquatic > Marine > Cold seeps... | reverse complement strand
GTGCGTTTCGGTGGAACGATTTTCGAAACGCGGTTCATCGACATGATGAATTTATCTGGTAACGGCTGAGCCATGTAGATACCTTATTATTTTGAAGGGAAAATTCTATTGGCGATATTTTAGGTTAAAGGGGCATGGCAAGCAAATGTGATTGAGAGGATTTCAGTTTTAGATGTACAACTGATGTATTTTTCAAATAGAAGAAGGTGAAGAAGTAACTCAATTCAGGCTGAGTCTATGAGTGGCTATAACTTTATTAGTATTAAATAAGGCCATTTTATTACGTTAACTGTTTATTGGTTTATCTGAAAACCTTCAGTACAGCATTTCCGATGAGAAAATGTTTTCATTTTACATTTGCATTAATAGCGACCGAACTCTTAACTTCAAACTTGATTAAATTATCGCAATGATTATCTTTAAAGATATTTATACACAGCAATCCCTTTCCTTAACTGCAAAGGTTAAAGCTGCGAGTTAAATATTGTTTGTTGCCATAGCTAACGCAGACAAACTAAGTAACATGCCAATGACTGAAAAGGATAGTGCTAATAGCATTTTGTTAATAGGTGTTTTAATCGAGTTCATAATAATTCCTTTATCGTTATTTTTGTTCAACTAATAAGTTAAATATACATTAACTTAATTCTCTTTTGTGTATTGCTACTTCTATGCCACTTTATTTTTATACTTATAACAACTACTTATGGTTTTATATACTAATGTGAACATTAGTAAATCCCAATATCAGGAATTTAATGTACTGATATTGGGATTATTTTAATTATGCCTAATATGAATCACTTATTCCGATATTTGTAAAATATGCCAGTTACTTATTCTCAATTAAATTACAGTTAATAACCCTGAGTTTACGAATTTAAACAGCTAGGCATTTCAGTATAGGTAGAATAACGTTAAATACCTACATTGAGTCGAGTGGAAAAGAAATAGTCGCTTCTCCTCAACGTTTCATAATAAAAATAGTCAATATCAAATGAAAAAATGCCTTGTTATCATTATTGCAGCTTTATTAACTGGCTGTGGTTCAATTGGTGCCTATTCAGAAAGTCAGGAAGATACAAAGGTGAGTTTTTCTGAATACAACGCAAAAACGGGTAACTATCTTAATCAGCAGGCAAAACTTAAGGTTGCTCAAACCGGTTTAGTTTCGGGTAATACTTTATTGTATGCTGCACAGGGCAGTAGTTCACAATTCAACGTAAATAAAGACAACATTCATGTAAGCTATCCTTTATGGATAAATGAATCTGAAGTTGATGATGTAGAGCTTGCCATTAATAAATACCGTCACTGGCGCGCAGAAGTTATTCCGAGAAATCATTCAGCTATCGAGCCGATTAACGAATATGTGTCAGAATGGATGAATGGAGTTACCTTCAAATTCGGCTTGTATAACAGTGAGCAAGGTAGGGCATTCCTTAGCATTTGTTATGAATTTAGTGAATTAGGGGGGTGCACTTTTACTTATATGATTGATGAACAAAGTGTTGAACTTTTATCTGATGATTTAGAAAAATTCAAGCAAGATTTATTCGATCTTAAGAGTTAGTTTTATTTTTAAATTCTCTAACGAGTTTAAAAGCTATAAATAAGCACCACTGAAGTTTCAGTATTCAAATTTGCTTTATCATCATCAACTTTTGAGTTGTAATCTATTATAAAGTTGACTTTGAGTTGCAGCGAATCAATCAATTTACTGGTAATTGAGCTTTCGGCTTTGTAAATACTATTTTGGCCTTTCTCTATCGCATGTTTTATAACAAAAAGTTGTTTAAATTCAATGTGCTCATTAATGTGTCTTATATAAAGTGCTTGAGCCTGCAATATCAATGTGTCTTGCGTTTGACTAGTCATTCCTTTAGACATTTCTTCAGTAGTAACTTGAGTAACATCTCTTTTAAAACCTGGACCAACATCGGCATCAAAACTAGCTGCTTTATTTTCAAACCAGCGACGACCCCAACCAGTTGACATAGATGCCTGTGACTCAAAACCAGAGAAGCGGTTTTCTTCATAATTGGCACTACCATAGATATAGTTTTTTTTAGCTGCATCAAGAGTGTAGTTAGTTTGCGTTCCAAAGCTCCACTTTTGATCCGTAGTTTCAAAGTTTTGATTAGTTTCAGTTTCAATTTCAGTTTTCTTGACTAATAAATCAAAAACGAATTTACTACGCCAAAGACCTCTTTCGAAGCGTAAATCTAAGCCTGTTTTAATATCGGCACTACGAGTATTACCTGTTAAATAGAGGAAACCAAGTTGAGCAGAAGCGGTAAACAAGGTGCCAGATGAAGGTTGTTGTGACTCATCGGCTTTTTCAAGACTAAATAATATATCTGATGCATCAGCAGAGTTAGACTCTGTTTCTTGGGCATAAGATATTATAGGTAAAGTGCAATAAATTGCTAAAATGGGTAGTAGAATAAAGCGAGAAAACATTTTGAAAAATTACTTAATAGAAATAGCCGATTATGATATTGAGTCGATTATACCTAAGTAGTTGATTTTTTTCGAGCATAAAAAAAGGGCCGAAGCCCTTTTATTTGATAATTAGTGTAACTACTTTGTACTCGTAATATTACTTGATAATAGCTTTTAACTGACCTGATTGGTAAAGGTCAAACATATTATCAAGACTTATTGGTTTGATTTTGCTGGCGTTACCAACAGTATTAAAAGCTTCATAACGCGCTTTACAAATGTCGTACATAGCATTAGTTGATACTTGTAAGAATTTACGAGGATCAAATTCACTTGGGTTTTGCGCTAAAAAGCGACGAACAGCACCTGTAGCAGCAAGACGTAAATCTGTATCTATATTGATTTTACGAACGCCGTGCTTAATACCTTGCTGAATTTGTTCAACAGGTACACCGTAAGTTTCTGGGATCTTTCCGCCAAATTCGTTAATAACAGCTAACCATTCTTGTGGTACAGATGAAGAGCCATGCATAACTAAATGAGTTTGTGGAATACGTTGGTGAATAGCTTTAATGCGGTCAATGGCTAATATATCATCCGTTGGTGGACGAGTAAATTTGTAAGCACCGTGAGACGTACCACAAGCTATTGCTAATGCATCTACTTGAGTCTTATTAACGAAATCTGCTGCTTCTTCAGGGTCTGTTAACATTTGTTCTTTAGTTAAAACACCTTCAGCGCCAACACCATCTTCTTCGCCAGCCATACCTGTTTCAAGAGAGCCTAAACAACCTAATTCACCCTCAACAGAAACACCACAGGCGTGTGCCATTTCAACAGTACGACGTGTAACGTCAACATTGTATTCATAGCTGCTTGGTGTTTTCCCATCGTCCATTAATGAGCCATCCATCATTACTGATGAAAAGCCTAATTGGATTGAGCGTTGGCATATAGTCGGAGAAGTACCGTGATCTTGATGCATAACCACAGGAATATGAGGGAACTCTTCAATCGCTGCTAGAATTAAATGGCGTAAAAAAGGTGCGCCAGCATATTTTCTTGCACCTGCAGATGCTTGCATGATGACAGGACTATCAGTATCACTTGCAGCAAGCATTATTGCGCGTACTTGCTCTAAATTATTGACGTTAAATGCCGGAATACCGTATTCAAATTCTGCCGCATGGTCGAGCATTTGGCGCATTGAAATTAAAGCCATTTACTTACTCCTAGATAAGTTTTGTTGCTAAGGTTGAAAGTTTTTATTTTGTTAACAGAATTATAGCAAATAGCACTGTTGTCTGACAGATTAATTTGGTTAAAGTTGTGTTTTAAACGGAAATACAAATTAATGCTGAATTTTGTGCGAATATTACAAGATAATTATGTCTTATGGACTGGAATAGTACTTTTTTTGGTGTTGTGATTGTAAGTTTACTACAATTACATTGCAAGAAGTTTCGGTTTTATTTCGGTGTTGTTTCGTTTTGGTGTTTTTTGTTTGCCTTTCTGTTTCGTTTGTCTTTCTTTTTTGTTTTGTTTTGGGTTTTATTAATAATTAAATTGAATGTTTTATGATTATAGGAAGAAGCTGGGTAGGCGGCTTAAATAGATAAATTTTGTTTCTTACAGGTTGTTATTGGTATTTGAAGATTTAAGGCATAAAAAAACGAGTAACTTGGGTAAGAGACTCGTTTTAATACTCATTAGCGGTTAATTACTAATGAGTCGCTTTGCGTTATAAATATTACGCCTTAGCGCGTTGCTCTAATATTTCTACAGCAGGTAACTTTTTACCTTCTAAGAATTCTAAGAAAGCACCGCCACCCGTTGAGATATAAGATACTTTGTCGGCAATATTGTATTTATCAACAGCAGCTAGGGTATCACCACCGCCAGCAATGGAAAAAGCTGAGCTCTGTGCGATAGCGTGTGAGATCACTTCAGTGCCTTTAGCAAAGGCATCCATTTCAAAAACGCCTACAGGACCATTCCACAAAATAGTGCCAGCGGTTCTAATTATCTCTGCTACTTTTGCTGAAGTTTCAGGGCCGTAGTCAATGATGTCATCTTGTGCATCAACGTCAGAAGCGGATTTGATTTCAGTTGCTGAATCATGTTTCCAATCACTGAAGCCATCGCGAGTTACAGTTACATCATCAGCAAAAATCACCTCTGTTTCTTTACATAAGCGTTGTGCTTCTGGAATTAAGTCAGCTTCATAAAGTGAATTGCCTACTTCATTACCAGCAGCAGCAACAAAGGTATTTGAAATTCCGCCACCAACAACTAAAGTATCAGCAATTTTTGATAAAGAATCTAATACTGTTAATTTAGTCGATACTTTAGAGCCACCAACAATGGCAACTAATGGACGAGCAGGGTTATCTAAAGCTTTACCTAATGCGTCTAATTCGCCTGTTAACAATGGACCAGCACAAGCCGTTTTAGCAAACTTTGCCACACCGTGAGTACTTGCATGAGCGCGATGAGCAGTGCCAAAAGCATCCATAACAAATACATCACAAAGAGCGGCTAATTTTTTAGCCAAGCCGTCATCATTTTTCTTTTCGCCAACATTAAAGCGAATGTTTTCAAAAACTACTAATTCACCAGCAGCAACATCTACACCTTCTAAATAATCAGTTACTAAACGAACAGGGTAGTTTAAAGCAGCGCTTAAATAATCAGTAACAGGTTTAAGTGAAAATACTTCTTCTGGTTGACCCTCTGTTGGGCGACCTAAGTGAGACATAACCATTACTTTTGCGCCGGCTTCTAGGGCAAGTTTAAGTGTTGGTAATGCTGCGCGTAAACGTGCATCTGAAGTGATTTTACCGTCGGCTACTGGTACATTTAAATCTTCACGAATTAACACGCGCTTGTTAGCTAATGTTAGATCAGCCATTTTGATAATAGACATGGTTGTCTCCTATATTCACTGTCTGTAAATTATGTTTAAGATTGTTTTATACCAAACGGATTAATTAATCGACCAACTTAGAGCTACATTAGCGAGCTTAGAATGAACAAAATGGATTAAACATAGTTATTCTATATTTCATTCATTTTGTGACGTTATCAGTTTGCTAATGAGCTCCCGAAGGGCGAGTTTAAAAGGCATATATGCAGCGTTATTAATTTTGACAAGGGAATAACCATTTTCTTCAATCAATGCCTTGCCTCTACACCTTTTAATTCTCGCTAAGTGATCAATAAATTAGTCCGATTGGTATTAAACTGTTTTTATGAAATTTTTCTAATTTTTTGCTTGGGACATTGCCATTGCGGTATCTAACATGCGATTAGCAAAACCCCACTCATTGTCACACCACACCAGCATTTTAATTAAACGCTTATGACTAACCCGAGTTTGGCTACCATCAACTATGCATGAGTGTGGGTCGTGATTAAAATCGACCGATACTAAAGGCTCTTCGGTGTAATCTAACACAGTAGATAGCGCGCTATCTTGAGTTGCTTCTTTTATGGCTTTGTTAATATCATAAATACTGGCATCAGTATTTATGATCAGAGTTAAGTCCATTGCAGTAACGTTAATTGTTGGTACACGAACAGCAATAGCTTCAAAACGGCCTTTAAGTTCTGGTAAAACCCGCTCAATACCGGCAGCAAGCTTAGTATCAACAGGTATGATAGATTGACTAGCAGCACGCGAACGACGTAAATCTTTATGGTAAGCATCAATGACTTGTTGATCATGCATTGAAGAGTGAATGGTAGTGATACTACCACTCTCTACGCCAAAAACTTCATCAATAACCTTGATCACCGGCACTATACAATTAGTGGTACAAGAGCCGTTAGAAACAACGCGGTCATCTGAACTTAAGGTTTGATGATTAATACCATAGATAATGGTGGCATCAATGTCTTGGCTACCAGGATGAGAGAACAATACTTTTTTAGCGCCGCGGTTAATGTGGCTTAAACCATCAGCTTGACTGCCATATTTTCCCGTACAATCAAGTACTATATCTATATCTTGTTGCTGCCAAGGTAGGCTATTTAAGTTGCCAATATGAGTTAATGCGATTTCATCGCCATCGATAACTAACTGATCATCAGTGTGACTAACATTAAAAGGGAAACGCCCGTGAGTACTATCGTACTTTAAGAGATGGGCTATACCAGTAGAGGGCGCTAATTCATTAATTGAAACTAGAGTGAACAAGTCTGTTTTGCCACTTTCATATAGCGCTCTAACGACGCTGCGACCGATGCGGCCAAAGCCATTGATGGCAATTCTAACTGTCATAATTCTACTGCATTGTTACTGATGATTTTAATCATTACCAAGTGGTGAACTGAGGGTAACGTTGGTGATAATTGTTACCTATAGCTATTAATTGTAGGTAATAGTTATAGGTAACAATTATAGAAGCTAGCTACAAGTGGATTTTAATACTTGTAGCTAGCCGTTTTTACTTTCTTATAATTCGTTTACTGTATTTACAACATTGTCTACTGTGAAACCAAAGTGCTCAAGTAATACATTACCTGGCGCTGATTCACCAAATGTTGTCATACCAACAACTGCGCCATTAAGACCAACATACTTAGCCCAAAAATCAACATGAGCCGCTTCAATAGCAACACGCTTGATTACGCTAGCAGGTAAGATTGACTCTTTGTATTCTTTGCTTTGCTTATCGAATACGTTCGTTGATGGCATAGAAACAACGCGTACTTTTTTACCTTGCTCAGTTAACGCTGTTGCAGCATTAACAGCTAAAGCAACTTCAGAGCCCGTTGCCATTAAAATAACATCAGCAGTACCGTCACAATCAACAAGGACATAAGCACCTTTTTCAATAGCACTTACTTGCTCTTGTGTACGAGCCATTGCCGGTAAACCTTGACGAGAGAAAATTAACGCCGTAGGTGCTTTTTGACTTTGAACAGCAGCTTTCCAAGCAACAGCAGATTCAGTTGCATCACATGGGCGCCACGTCGTTAAGTTTGGTGTTGTTCTTAAGTTAGTTAATTGCTCGATAGGTTGATGCGTAGGACCATCTTCACCTTGACCAATTGAATCATGGGTATAAACAAATATATTTTGAATACCCATTAGTGCCGACATACGTACAGCATTACGTGCATATTCCATAAACATCATAAACGTTGCGCCGTAGTTTACAAAACCACCGTGCAAGGAAATACCGTTCATTATACTGCTCATACCAAATTCACGTACACCGTAGAAGATGTAGTTACCAGCAGGGTCAGTTTCAATACCTTTAGAGCCAGACCATAACGTTAAGTTAGAGCCAGCTAAATCAGCAGAGCCACCTAACATTTCAGGTAATACAGCACCAAAAGCTTCAATAGCATTTTGTGATGCTTTACGCGTAGCAATGTTTTCACTGCTTTCATGACATTGTTGAATGAAAGCGTTAGCTTTTTCTTCAAACTCAGCAGGTAATTCACCTTTGATAACGCGACGCTCATATTCACTGGCTAGTGCAGGATGAGCAGCTTGGTATGCAGCAAACTTATCATTCCAGCTAACTTGGCTTGCTTGACCTTTTTCTTTTCTGTCCCATTGTGAATAAACATTTTCTGGGATTTCAAATGCAGGGTGTGACCAGTTTAGCCTTTCACGTGTCGCTGCAATTTCTTCATCACCAAGAGGTGCACCATGACAGTTATGTGTACCTTCTTTATTTGGCGAGCCAAAACCAATGATTGTTTTACAACAAATCATTGTAGGTTTATCCGTTACTTTTTTAGCTTCTTCGATTGCATGGGTGATTGCTTGAGCGTCATGACCATCAACACAAATAACATGCCAACCGTACGCTTCAAAACGTGCTGGAGTATTGTCGGTAAACCAACCTTCAACTTCACCATCGATTGAAATGCCGTTGTCATCCCAAAAAGCAATTAACTTGCCTAGGCCTAATGTGCCAGCAAGTGAACATGACTCATGAGAAATACCTTCCATTAAACAGCCATCACCTAAGAAGCAATAAGTAAAATGGTCAACAATCTCGTGATCTTCGCGGTTAAATTGTGCCGCTAAAGTTTTTTCTGCAATCGCCATACCAACAGCATTAGCAATACCTGCGCCTAATGGACCTGTTGTAGTTTCAACGCCAGGGGTGTAACCGTATTCAGGGTGACCTGGAGTTTTTGAATGTAATTGACGGAAATTTTTCAAATCTTCAATTGATAAATCGTAACCCGACAAATGCAATAAAGAATAAATAAGCATTGAACCGTGACCGTTAGATAAGATAAAGCGATCGCGGTCGGCCCAGTTTGGATCTGTTGGGTTATGTTTTAAAAAATCACGCCATAATACTTCGGCAATATCTGCCATGCCCATAGGGGCACCAGGGTGTCCTGATTTTGCTTTTTGTACGGCATCCATACTTAATACACGGATAGCATTTGCTAGCTCTTGACGCGATGACATAATAGCTCCAGATCTGATAGTCTTGAAAGAATAAAAATTGCGCGTATTTTCGCTTACGAAAGCACGTAGCGCAAACTAAATTGTACAATTTTTTATATTATTTTGTGCAGCGGTTAAAAATTAAGACAATATAATGCTAATATCGGTTGAAACCTTACGTAAAAACTTACACTTTATTAACAGATTACCTCTGTATATCTTGAATTGAACTTTATGATACAACTTCAGTTACTACGACTTGTTATTTCTGCCATTTTGCTTCTGACTATTTGCTTGGGTGCAACGTATGTTATTAATCCACAATCTCTTGTTAATTTTGTCGGCCCCTGTGCTGCATTGATGAGTGGTTTATTGCTCATTTGGGGCATGACACCACTTGTTGCGCTATTCTTAATCAGCCCAATACTTGCATTTTGTCTTAATTATTACCTTCAACTAAATGCAAATTTGGCAGTGATGATTATTGCTGTGTTAGCCATTGTTTTACAAGGGTTTTGGACTAGGCAGCTTGTGTTCCGTTTTGTCTATTATAAAAAATGGCTAACATCAAGAAAGCACTTGTTCTTCTTTTTACTGCGAATTGGACCTATTGCAAGTTTAATCTCTGCCAGCTCGGTAGTAGTCATTGCAATGCTTGATAACCAAGTAATGCAAGGTGATTTTTTCTATACTTTTATGCATGCTTGGTCGTCTAGTATGCTCGTTGCAGTATTTTTTATCCCATTATTATTACTGGCTAAAAATAATGAACAATTTAAATTAACTAAACGATTTTTTGTTAGTTTTACCTCCGTATTGGCTGCTTTTGCTATTTTATTGCTGTTTAAAGCCTCTCAACATGAACAGCAAGATCATAGGCAGGCACTTTTTGAGCAATCTAAAGTAGAGATAGAGCGCTTAGTACTCGCTAAAGTTGATGTCGTAGTAAGTCAAGTCAACAGCCTATCGGCTTTGTTTAAAGCGAGTGAGAACGTTTCCTTAAAGGAGTTTAATTTATTTAGCGAAAGTATCCTAAAACAGGATTCAAGTGTGAGGGCGTTAGAGTGGGCACCTATTATTTCTTTTTCTCAAATGAAAAAATTTGAACAAAAAAGCTCCTTGATATTAAAAAAGAACTTTACTATTAAAGAGCTTTTAGAAAACGGAAACGTAACCCTAGCCCATCCTCGTACTCAATACGCCCCCTTGTTTTATATTTACCCTGAATATAATAACCAAGCAGCATTCGGATTAGATGTTTATAGCAACCCTAAGCATGTTTTGTCCATGCAAGATGTTGTTGATAGTAAACGGGTTATTGCCAGTGCGCCAATTACTCTTGTACAAGATAAGTTAGCAAAACCAGGTATGTTGTTTAGTAAGGCTGTTTTCGCTCCACCAGAGGAAATTGAGCCTGCTGATAATCCGACAGAGAATAAATTATCAGGTATTAAAGAAAATAAATTATTAGGTTTTGTTATATCCGTCGTTCAGTTTGATGCTTTCTTTCAAAATATTGCGAAAAAAAAAGCCGAAGAAGTCAATTTTTCTATTCAAGATGTTTCAAGTCGTCAACCTCTTTATATCTTTGGTCAAGCAGTACCTACT
>Ga0209395_1008457_pt1 | contig 10484 bp, 11 predicted proteins | sample GOMGulsemesocosm_3_FD_184635 | JGI IMG/M metagenome (GOLD analysis project Ga0209395, IMG submission 184635) | Methane-oxidizing microbial communities from mesocosms in the Gulf of Mexico - GOM9D Gulf of Mexico (SPAdes) (version 2) | ecosystem: Environmental > Aquatic > Marine > Cold seeps... | reverse complement strand
TGGTGCTCGCTGCTGGACTCGAACCAGCGACACCTTGCATGTCATGCAAGTACTCTAACCAACTGAGCTAAGCGAGCATTTCGTTATGATTTTCAACGAATGATATGGTAGCGATCTGTTTTAGCAGTTGCAAGCAGTTTATCGATTTCATATCCTTTTTTGAATCAAGTGCTTATTTATGCATCACAATCAATAGGCTCGAGTCGTTTTTGAATGATTTTTAAGCGCCAAGCTAACAAAATTGCTGCTGCGGTTAAACCTGATATAAAACCAATCCAAAATCCATACGGGCCTATTTGTGGGATCACCCAGTCTGTTAGCCCTAAAACTAAACCAACACTCAGGCCAATAATCCAATAGGAGAAGAAGGTGATCACTAAAATCGATTTAGTGTCTTTATAACCTCGTAATGCTCCGGCTGAAATTACCTGAATAGCATCTGAAAATTGAAATAGCGCGGCTAAAAACATTAAACTTGCGGCAAGTTCTATTACCCCAATATCGTTGGTATACATTTCTGATATTTCGGTACGGAATACTAGCGTGAGTAGGGCGGTAAATACCGCGATAATTAGCCCTAATATTACTGAGTAACTGCAAATCTCTTTCGCTTCTTTATGGTTGTTTTTACCTACAGCAAATCCTACTTTAATAGTAACCGCCATAGCTAATGAAAGTGGCACCATAAATACAAGGCCAGAGAAGTTAATGGCAACTTGGTGGCTAGCGACTATTTCGGAGCCAAAAGGGGCTAGTAAAATTGCGACTACTGAAAATAAGCTGACTTCAAATAACAACGACAACGAGATAGGAACACCAATTGAAAGTATGGTTTTTATTTGGTTGATATTAGGCCAATAGAATTTTTCAAATAACGGCGCTTGTTCATATGCTTTTGAGAAATAGGTATAAACCAAAGTACATAAAAACATAACCCAATAAACCAGTGCTGTAGCTATGCCACAACCCGCACCGCCTAATGCTGGCGCACCAAATTCTCCGTATATAAATATGTAGTTCGCCGGAATATTGATTAGTAAACCAATTAAACTGATGATCATGGTGGGTTTAGTATGAGATAAACCTTCAGAGTAGTTTCTTAGTACTAAATATAAACAAAAGCCTGGTGCACCCCATACTATGTAATCAAGGTAATCAAACATCAGTCGCTTTAAATCTGGCTCTAGGGTAACTCGTTCAAATATGAAAGGAGACACAATATAAAACAATGCGATGAGGGCGATACCCAAGGTAATGGCAATCCAAGCGGTTTGGTAAGTTGCTTTGGCTACTTGGTTAAATTTTTTGGCACCAGCATACTGAGATACAATACTAGCAAGCGCCATGATCAAACCGTAAATAGTTAATATTAAAGGCAACCAAATGCTGCTAGCTACTGCTACGGCAGCCATATCGGTCGCACTAACTCGGCCAGCCATAACCGTGTCTGCAAATCCCATTAAATTTTGCACCAGTTGTGCTATTAAAATGGGGTAGGCCAATTTCATCAGGCTCTTGGTATTTTGGGTAAATTTATCTAAGGTCATTAATTACTTATTTCAGTCCTTGTTGTTTGATATTATATGAATAACTCTTTCTTCATGGATAATATATGTTTACTGGTATTGTGCAATCTCAAGCGGAAGTTATTTCTGTTACAACTGCAAATAATTTGAGCCGTTTAATCATTAGTGTTGATAATGCATTGGTGTCTCAATTAGAACTTGGTGCAAGTATCGCTATTAATGGCGTATGTTTAACGGTTGTTGAGTTTTACGAACATACTAATAGCATGCATGCTATTGCATTCGATGTTATTGACGAAACGTTACGTGTAAGTACATTAGGGCAAATATCTGCTGGTGATTGGGTTAACATGGAGCGTTCTCTTAAAGTGGGTGACGAATTAGGTGGGCATATTGTTAGTGGGCATGTGCATTTTACCTCAACATTGTTGAGTAAAGACGAAACCGACACTAATACTACGTTGTATTTTAGTTGTGAGAATCCATGGTTAACGTATGTATTCGATAAAGGTTTTATTACCATTAATGGAACAAGTTTAACGGTAGGCAAAGTAACTGACGCTAGCTTTAATGTACACCTTATTCCTGAAACATTATCACGTACAAACTTAGGTAAATTAAACCTGGGTGATACGGTAAACCTTGAGTTTGATCAACAAACCATCACTATTGTAAAAACCATTGAGCGAATGAAGCTGAATTAACCTGCTTCATGTTTTATTTTAATGTGCGCCTAAAGCTTATTGTTTAAAAAACTTGTTCATCGTCACTATCAACAGCGAGTTGAATTTTTTGATGGTATTCGTCAATGTGTAAGTTGTAATGAATGTCTCTACAGCAGGAGGGGCATTCATCGTAATAATCTTGATCTCCAGATGAGCTGTCTAATACAACATGTAAATGATGTCCACAATGCGGACACGAAATGCGTTTGTTTGTTATATCTTGGGGCATAAAGCCTCCCCGATCTAAATGTTGAAATAATGATGCTAACGGGAACAGCATTCCTTTTGCATACATATACCAATGAATATGTGATCATTATAAATGGGCTATATATTCCAATAATGTTGTTGTTTTAAATCCCAATAGCCAGCTATTGCTCAATTAAACGCCTTGTTTTTGAAGGTTCATCCTCATATATATTTGACTAGCATTGGTATTAATTATGGTCTAAATTTTTAAAAACGCTATGCGGAAATGACTGTAGGCCGCTAAGACACTATGCAGTAACGAAAATTAACTTATGCGACATAGTCTATAAATACAGGAAGGTGTGAAGGAGAGGAGGTTATGGTTCAACAATAAGGTGTTCTATTTTATTCGGTACGCCGTCCCAATCTTTAGCATCGGCTGGTGGTGCTTTTACTTCTGTAATTCTTGGCCACACTTGGCTTAACTCTGCGTTAAGTTCAATAAAGTCTTTTTGATTTTCTGGTACGTCGTCTTCTTGAAATATAGCATCGGCAGGGCATTCAACCGGGCATAAGTCACAATCAATACAATCGTCAGGACTAATGGCTAAAAAGTTAGGGCCTTCATAAAATGCGTCAGCAGGGCACACGGCTACACAGTCGGTATATTTACATTTAATACAATTATCAGTTACTACAAATGCCACTGGCTTACCTATATTTACGTTTTAAAGGGAATGACTTATTTTGAAGCTCTAAAAATAAGTGTGCGGATCATACCTATAATGCAAACAAATTCAATTGCTGATTTATCTAATTATACACTTCAGGTAAAATAGCCGCATTTACTGAACGCTGACTCTCTTTACAGACAATTTTCAGACGCCTTTTTTTGGAAAATTTATGCTTCGCTTAACCAACATCAAGTTAGACCTTAACCATCAACCAGAAGAATTAGAAAATGTAATTCTAGCAAAGTTGAACATTAGTGCTGAAGAATTAGTCAGTTTTAACGTTTTTAAACGTGGCTACGATGCACGAAGAAAAAACAGTATTATTTTAATGTATACCCTTGACGTTGAAACTACAAAAAATGACAGCTTATTAATTGAGTTTTCTGAAGATCAGAACGTAAAACAAAGCCCAGATACCAATTACTACTTTGTAGGGCAAGCGCCTGAAGAAGTTAAGCAACGTCCTGTTGTTATTGGGTTCGGTCCTTGTGGTTTGTTTATAGCGTTAGTATTGGCTCAAATGGGCTTTAAACCTATTGTATTAGAACGTGGTCAAGAAGTTCGTCAGCGTACTAAAGATACCTTTGGTTTTTGGCGTAAAAAAATACTGAATACAGAATCAAATGTACAATTTGGTGAGGGTGGTGCTGGTACGTTTTCAGACGGCAAGTTATATAGCCAAGTAAAAGACCCAAAACATTATAGCCGTAAAGTATTAAATGAATTTGTTGAAGCCGGTGCCCCAGAAGAAATTTTATACGTAAGTAAGCCGCATATTGGTACGTTTAAATTGGTTACCATGATAGAACAAATGCGAGCAACAATTGTTGAACTGGGCGGTGAGATACGTTTCGGGCAACGAGTTGACGATATTATTTTTGAAGATTCAAGCGAAGCAGATAAAAAACAAGTAACAGGTGTTAAGTTATCTACAGGTGAAGTAATTGAAACTAATTATGTTGCTTTAGCTATTGGCCACAGTGCGCGAGATACTTTTAAAATGCTACACGACAAAGAGGTTTATATTAAAGCCAAACCTTTCTCTGTAGGTTTTAGAATTGAGCACGAACAATCAGTAATTGACGATGCCCGTTTTGGTAAAAATGCAGGCAATCCTATATTAGGTTCTGCTGATTATAAATTAGTACACCATTGTAAAAATGGCCGTTCTGTTTATAGCTTTTGTATGTGTCCGGGTGGAACTGTTGTTGCTGCAGCGTCTGAAGAAGGGCGCTTAGTAACGAACGGAATGAGCCAATACTCTCGCCATGAACGCAATGCGAATAGCGCCATTGTGGTAGGTATTGAGCCAAAAGATTTTTATTACGGTGACGAAGACAACGCCGAAAAAGATGATGTACTTGCTGGTATTGAACTACAACGTCGTTTAGAAGAGTTTGCTTATAAATTAGGTGGTGAAAACTACGATGCACCTGTACAGCTTGTGGGTGACTTTTTAGCAGGCAGAAAATCTGGCGAACATGCTAGCGTAACACCGTCGTACAAACCGGGTGTTACATATTGTGATTTAAGTGAAACATTACCTCCTTATGCTATTGAAGCGATTCGTGAAGCATTACCTGCGTTTGAAAAGAAGATCAAAGGCTTTGCGATGGACCATGCCACGCTAACAGCAGTGGAAACTCGTACCTCATCACCTATTCAAATTACGCGTGATAAAGAAACGCTACAAAGCTTAAATGTTGATGGTTTATACCCAGCAGGTGAGGGCGCTGGTTATGCTGGCGGTATTTTATCGGCGGGAATCGACGGTATTAAAATTGCGGAAGCTATTGCTACTGCCATGTTGAAAGATAAAGCATAAATTCAACAGCCCTTAATTCGGTTATTTATCGAGTGCGAGCTCTTTAATATTAGGTAAATGATGCAGTTGCCATTTTGACGATGGTAATTGTTCATTTATATTACTCATGGTTTTCTCAATTCCTTTAAGTGACAGTCGCTTCATTAACCAAAAAGGTAAATTACCTTTGGGGTCTGCCGTAAACGTATATTCCACTGTAAGTGTATTATCTTTATTCGGTACTATCTCCCATTGTGCTGCTAGCACTTCAATTTTTATCTGACTTTTTAATTGATGTATTTGTGGGTAGCTATTTGACTCAATGTTTTGAACTTGTATCTCTACAGATAAATCAGCGCGTTGTTTATAAGTTGATGCAAGCAACATGTATCTAGGTTGAACTGGCCAAAATCCATTGAAGTAGGTAATAAATACGTTTTTATTGAGACTGGATTGTTCAAGGGTTTTGCTCGATTTAGCATTGTCTAACCATTGATGAACAATTTGTGTGTCTTGTAAAAATAGAATAAAGCCAGCAATGCTAGATTTTACGGTGATTTGAGCTTTTATTTCTATCAACTTATCGTTTTGGGTATTTCTATAGTGAATGGATGTATTTTCGTTATCTTTCCATGCTGTCCATAATGGTTCAGCGTTTTTATCAGCAGAAAATGAAAGGGGAGCAATAAATAAACTCACCATAAATAACAATACGGTTATTACTCGCTGATTATTTAGGTGAATTTTAACAAAAGTAGAAATAATCAAACCCCTTATATCCATTGCATTTAGAGGCAAATTAAACTATATTGCCGACCTTGTTTATTCCACTTTATGGGATAAAGTAAAAACGAATTTATATAACACGAGACTTTCGCTTAATCGCGACAATAAACAAACGCTTAAGCGTGATCATAGTTTATCGTAATGTTTGGTGTTTATCATTTTAATATTGAACTATTTAAATCAAGCGGCACTTAGTGTGTGTCGCCACTGTATAAAGGAAATTTCATGCCTGTAATTACTCTCCCTGACGGCTCACAACGCTCGTTTGACAACGCAGTATCTGTAATGGATGTTGCTCTTGATATTGGCCCTGGGTTAGCTAAAGCAACAATCGCTGGTCGTATAGACGGACAGCTTGTAGATGCTTGTGAATTAATTGAAACCGATGCCGCATTGCAACTTATTACTAATAAAGACAGTGAAGGGCTTGAGATTATTCGCCATTCTTGTGCGCATTTATTAGGTCACGCAATCAAGCAAATTTGGCCTAATACCAAAATGGCGATTGGACCTACAATTGATAACGGCTTTTATTACGATGTTGATTTAGAAGAATCAATTACTGAAGACGACTTAGTTAAGCTTGAAAAGCGTATGACTGAGTTGGCTCGTACGGGTTATCAAGTCATTAAAAAAACGGGTACATGGCAAGATGCTTACGACGCGTTTACTGAACGTGGTGAAACCTACAAGCTTGAAATTTTAGATGAGAACATTGATAAGTCTGATACACCAGCGCTTTATCATCATCAAGAATACATTGATATGTGTCGTGGTCCACACGTACCTAGCATGCGTCATTGTCATCACTTTAAGTTAATGAAAGTAGCTGGCGCATATTGGCGCGGTAATTCAGACAACAAAATGTTGCAACGTATATACGGCACAGCATGGGCTGATAAAAAACAACTTAAAGCTTATATTCAACGTTTGGCAGAAGCTGAAAAGCGTGATCACCGTAAAATTGGTAAAACTCTTGATTTATTCCATTGGCAAGAAGAAGCGCCAGGAATGGTGTTTTGGCACAATGACGGTTGGACGATTTACACCGAGCTTGAAAAATTCATTCGTGAAAAATTACATGAATATGATTATGACGAAGTAAAAGGTCCATTAATGATGGATCGTGTACTTTGGGAAAAGTCAGGTCACTGGGATAAATATGGCGATGCTATGTTTACCACTGAATCTGAAAAGCGCGAGTATGCAATTAAACCAATGAACTGCCCAGGGCACGTTCAAATATTTAACCAAGGTTTGAAGTCTTACCGTGATTTACCATTACGTATGGGTGAATTTGGTTGTTGTCATCGTAATGAGCCATCAGGTTCTTTACATGGGTTAATGCGTGTAAGAGGTTTTACACAAGATGACGCTCATATTTTCTGTACAGAAGAACAAGTACAAGACGAAGTAAGCGAATGTATTAAGATGGTTTACGATGTATACAAAACGTTTGGTTTTGAAGATATCATCGTTAAATTATCAACTCGTCCTGAAAAACGTATTGGTTCAGATGAAATTTGGGACAAAGCTGAAAAAGGCTTAGCAAGTTCATTAGAGAACATGGGTATTGAATTTGAATACTTACCAGGTGAAGGCGCATTCTACGGTCCTAAAATTGAGTTTACCTTACAAGATTGTTTAGGCCGTAACTGGCAATGTGGAACCGTACAACTAGACTTTGCTTTACCAGGGCGTTTAGACGCTTCATATATTGGTGAAGATGGTGAAAAACACGTTCCTGTAATGATTCACCGAGCGATTTTAGGTTCATTAGAGCGTTTTATCGGTATTTTAATTGAAGAATACACGGGTAAATTTCCAACGTGGTTATCGCCAAATCAAGTCACTGTAATGAATATTACGGACAAACAGAGCGATTATTGTAAAAAAGTTGTTAAAAAACTCAAAGAAAGTGGAATTAGATCGAAACTAGACTTGAGAAATGAGAAGATAGGCTTTAAAATCCGCGAGCACACTTTGAAGCGTGTTCCGTATTTGTTAGTAGTTGGTGATAAAGAAATGGAATCCGGCGAAATCGCAATACGCACAAGAAGTGGTGAAGATTTAGGTACAATGTCTGTTGATGGCTTTATTGAGAAACTTACTGAAGAAGTAAGCTCTAGAAAATAAACAGGCATAACATAATTTTAAATCCATAACTTACATACAATAATAATGTTAAGAAAAATGGAACAAGGTTCTTTGGAGGAACATGGCTATTAAAGGTGGACAACGAGGCGGGCAGAAAGAGCCAGCACATCGTTTAAATGAGTTGATTACAGGTACTGAAGTTCGTTTGATTCGTTATGATGGCGAACCTGGGGGAATTGTTACCCTAGATGAGGCAATGGATCAAGCTGATGAAGCTGGTGTTGATTTAGTAGAAATCAGCCCAACGGCGAAACCGCCAGTCTGTCGAGTGATGGATTACGGTAAGTTCTTGTATGAAAAAGCCAAAGAACAGAAAGAAGCTCGTAAAAAGCAAAAACAAATACAGGTTAAGGAAATTAAATTCCGACCTGGTACAGATGAAGGTGACTATCAGGTGAAACTACGCAACCTGAAGCGCTTTATAGAGGATGGCGACAAGATCAAGGTTACTTTACGTTTCCGAGGTCGTGAGATGGCCCACCAACAGCTTGGTTTAGATTTGTTAACTCGTGTTAAAAACGATTTAGCAGAAATAACCGTAGTTGAGTTCTTCCCTCGCAGAGCGGAAGGGCGTCAAATGGTAATGGTCTTAGCCCCTAAAAATAGATAATAACTGGTCGTTAAAGTAATTATTCAGTTTACTGTTTAATTCACCATTATTATCAATAACTGGTGATCCAGGCTTACAAGTAAAATTTAATTACTTAGTTGTAAAACTAAGTACTGAATTTTCGCCTAGATTGCTTAATATTTGGCATACAATGCGGAGTTATTTCAATGCCTAAAATGAAAACCAATAAAGGTGCTGCAAAGCGCTTTAAAAAAACAGCTACTGGCTACAAGTTCAAACAAGCTGGTCTTCGTCATATTCTGACTAAGCGCCGTACTAAAGTTAAGCGTCATTTGCGTGCTAAATGCATGATCGCTGCTTCTGATATTAAATCAGTTAAAAAACTTTTACGTCACGGTTAATAGGAGATATAGAAAATGGCAAGAGTAAAACGTGGTGTACAAGCACGTGCACGTCATAAGAAGGTTCTAAAGCAAGCTAAAGGTTACTACGGTGCTCGTAGTCGCGTTTATCGCGTTGCTTTCCAAGCCGTAACTAAAGCTGGCCAATACGCATACCGTGACCGTCGTCAACGTAAGCGTCAATTCCGTCAACTTTGGATTGCTCGTATTAACGCAGCAGCTCGTCAAAATGGTTTATCTTACAGCCGTTTCATTTGTGGTCTTAAAAAGGCTGCTATTGAAATCGATCGTAAGATCCTAGCTGACATTGCAGTATACGACAAAGCAGCATTTACATTCTTAGTTGAAAAAGCGAAAGCTTCTTTAGTTTAAGTTTGAATTGTTGATTAGTAGAAAGGACGCCTTGGCGTCCTTTTTCTATTTTATACCATGCCTTAAACGCACTGGTATCATCAAAAGATAATATTAACCCATGCTGTTTTCTTGCGGGTAAAGAAGAAAGCATGGGTTACTATTGTTTTACTTAATTATTAAGGGTTAGTTACCATGAGTCTTGCTGATAACGTTTTAGCGGTAAATAATGATTTACCTATTCGTACCGATGCTCCTGTTCATAGCGGTAAAGTTCGTTCTGTTTATTGGTTAACAGAAGCCGACAGTAAACGTTTAATCAACGAAAAAGGTTACGACGTTGCAGAAGATACGGCGTTGGCCATTATGGTAATTAGTGACCGAATTTCAGCATTCGATTGTATATGGAAAGGCGAGGGTGGCATGAAGGGCGTTCCTGGTAAAGGAGCTGCATTAAACGCTATTTCTAACCACTGGTTTAAACTGTTTAAAGAAAAAGGTTTAGCAGATAGTCATATTTTAGATATTCCTCATCCGTTTGTGTGGATTGTTCAAAAAGCTAAACCTGTAATGATTGAAGCTATTTGTCGTCAATATATTACCGGTTCTATGTGGCGTGCATACACTAAAGGTGAGCGTGATTTTTGTGGTATTGAATTACCAGAAGGGTTAGAGAAAGACAGTAAGTTACCTAAGTTACTACAAACGCCATCAACCAAAGGTATTTTAGAAGGCATTCCTGGTGTTCCTGCCGTTGACGATGTGAATATTACTCGTACCAACATCGTTGATAATTTTGAAGCGTTTAATTTTAAATCAGTCGATGATATTACTTTGTATGAAAAGCTCTTAGAAGAAGGGTTTGACGTGATTTCAGACGCATTAGCTGAACTTGATCAGGTTTTTGTTGATACCAAGTTTGAGTTTGGTTACGTAAAAGACCGTGCCGGTAATGACAAATTAATATATATGGATGAAGTTGGTACACCAGATTCATCACGTATATGGGATGGTGCAGAATACCGAAACGGTAAGGTTGTTGAAAACTCTAAAGAAGGTTTCCGCCAACTGTTGTTAAATAACTTCCCTGATCCAGATATCTTATTGAATAAAGATCGTATGGCTGAACGTGAGGCATTAGCGCAAGATAATGAATTACCAGCAGACGTTCTCATGTCGGTATCAAATACTTATGTTGGTATTGCAGAAAAGATCACCGGTCAAAAAATTGTAATTTCAG
>Ga0209395_1008454_pt1 | contig 10485 bp, 7 predicted proteins | sample GOMGulsemesocosm_3_FD_184635 | JGI IMG/M metagenome (GOLD analysis project Ga0209395, IMG submission 184635) | Methane-oxidizing microbial communities from mesocosms in the Gulf of Mexico - GOM9D Gulf of Mexico (SPAdes) (version 2) | ecosystem: Environmental > Aquatic > Marine > Cold seeps... | reverse complement strand
TTATTGTAACAACAAAAAAAGGAGCTAAAGGAGAAGGTAAATTTACAGTTAATGTAAGTAGTGCAATTGACATTGAGTCAATAGCATATTTACCAACAAGACAAACTAGATACGGTCAAGGTTGGTCGAATGGTGATCTTGGATATGTAAACTACACTTATGAAAATGGTGGATGGGGTCCTGAATTTGATGGAGCTCCTACAACTATCGGATTACCTCAAGCAGATGGTTCGTATGTAGTTAGACCATACTCTTCATTAGGAAGCGATAACATTAAGCCATTCTTTCAAGAAGGTGTTACATTACAAAATGCAATTTCATTAGGTTTTGGAGATGCTAGTGGTTATGTAAACATTAGTGCTAAGAAACAAGAAACATCTTTTATTATTGATGGTGATGATCTTGACAGAAGTCAATTCAACTTTAAAGCTGGTAAAACTTTAGGTAAGTTTTCAGTAGGTGGTAATGCTACTTATATTTCAACGAAAACAACTCAAGCAAGTTCAGGCTTATACGGAGATTTACTTCAAGTAGCTACCAACATTCCTGTTGAGGCTTTTGAATTTTCTGGAAACGAAGGTCACTGGAATGGATATTTCTTTAACCCATACTGGATTAGAGATAATAATAGATTAAACAACAATACTGAGCGTTTTAACTTAGTAGCTGACTTTAAATATGATATTAATGACAACATTAATGTTGTATTACGTCCAAGTTTAAGATATACAAATAGTGCTCAATTGAACCACAATGCAGCATATGCTGATTCTCAAGCTGTTCAAGATATTTCTGGATTCGAAAGAACTCAAAACTCAATGTTTCAAAAGCACGGTCAGACTTGGAGAAATTTCTATACTGATGTTTTAGTGAACTTTGACTACATGCTTACTGATGACATTAGTTTTAAATCTAACGTTGGAGCAAACAACAGATATGACCAATACAGACGTTTAAGCGTTGGTGGTGAGAATTTAACTATTCCTGGGTTATTCAATGCTTCTAACTTATCGGGAGGTACTAGTGATGATATGACTGGTGACAGTTATAGCGCGACTAAAAGATATAGTGTTTACGCACAAATGGATTTTGGATATAAGGATTTCTTATACTTAAATGTAACAGGTCGTAACGACTGGACTTCTGTTTTATCTCAAGATAACAATTCATATTTCTACCCAAGTGTAGGTATGTCATTTATTCCTACAAAAGCTTTTGCTGGTCTTAAAAGTGATAAACTTAACCACTTAAAGTTCTTAGCTAGTTATGTAAAAGTAGGTAATGACGGTGGAATTGGAGCTTATAGCATCAACAACACTTTAGCTCAAGCTACTGGTTATGCTTATGGAGGATTAAATTCTTATGTACTAAGTACAACTAATGTTGACCCTAATTTAACACCAGAATTTACTACTTCTTTTGAGGTTGGTATGAATTTAGGTATGTTTAAGGACAGAGTTACATTAGATGCTAGTTACTATACTGGTGATAACACTGATCAAATTTTAAGTGTTGATCCAAGTATTACATCTGGTCTTACCTCTGCAACAATTAACGTTGGAGATACTGAGTTTTCTGGTTACGATATCGATTTAGGATTAACTCCAGTTAAAACTGAAAACCTTAGATGGGATTTAGGATTTACTTACTCTACAAGTAAAACTATTGTTAATAAAATTTCTAATGGACAAGACGAACTTAGTGTTGGGTCTTACGGAAATGGTACAGGAGTTTATGCAATTGTAGGAGAAGAATTCCCTATGATTAAAGCTACTGCTTACGAAAGAGATGATCAAGGTCGTGTTATTATTGATGCTAATGGTAACCCAGTATTAATTACTGGTACTAAGAACATGGGTACAAGTACACCTGATTATATTTTAGGTTTAAACTCTAGTATTAAGTACAAGAACTTTACTTTATCAGGAACATTTGATTATAGAACTGGACATGTATTTCATTCTGATTTAAAATCTGATTTAACTTGGTCTGGACACGTATATGAGTCAGGATACAATAGAGGTGCTTTTATTTTCCCTAACTCTTCTATCGAGACATCTCCTGGAGTGTTTGAAGCAAACACAAGTGTTACTTCAGCAAACACACCAAGTGGGTTAACTGAATTTTACAGTACTTATGTAACTGCTGTTGATGAAAATGAAATACTTGATGCTACTGCTTTTAAAGTAAGAGAATTAGCGTTGAAATATGATTTTACTGGTAAGATGTTAAAAAGTTTATCTTTAACTAATGCTTCTATTAGTATTACTGGTAGAAACTTATTTACTGTATTACCAAAAGAAAACAGAGGATATGCAAACCCAGAGAGTAACTTTAGTACTGGTAACGCAGTTGGTTTAAGTACATCTGGTCAATATCCTGAAACAAAAACTTATGGTTTTAGTATTAACCTTACATTTTAATCAAAATAATTATGAAAAACATATTTAAAGCATTAATCTTAACCATAAGTATAGCTACGGTTGTATCGTGTGAAGATTACTTAGACGTAAATACAGACCCTAACAATCCGACTGCAGAAAGTGTAAATCCGGATTTAATGTTAGCGGGAGCAATGACAAACCCACATAGAACTATGACTAGAACGGCAAATCGTTTTGGAAATATTTTTATGCAAAACTGGGCAGGTGATGCATCAAATTTCACTGGAGCATTTCAAGATGAGTACGCATTAAACTTAACAGATACTTTTTATAGTGGTATTTTTGATGGTTTATATGTAAACACTGCTACTTTATCACTTATTGCAAGAAACGTTAACCCAGTATACAGTAATCATAGCGCTATTGCTAAGATTATGAAAACGTACTACTTTCAATATATCGTTGATGTATATGGTAGTGTTCCTTATTCTCAAGCTCATTTACTAGGTGAAAACTTAGGGCCAGCTTATGATAATGATGAAGCTATTTACGGAATGATGTTGAATGAGTTAAACGCTGCAATCAATATCATTAACAACCCTTCTTCTTTAGCTTTAACAGTAGGAAGTGAAGATGTAACTTTACAAGGGGACATGAACATGTGGTTAAAACTTGCTAATACATTAAAGTTAAGATTACTAATCAGACAATCATCAACTGGAATTTATAACGCTGAATTTGCTTCATTAAACGGAGCTGAATTCATTGGTGTTGGAGAAACTGTTACAATCAATCCAGGTTACTCGGATGAATCAGGGAAATTAAACCCTCACTATGATTTATATTTTGAAACTGGTGGTGCAGCAACAACAACTAGAACTTTAGTAGTTGGTTCTCAATACTGTGTTAACTTCTTAACAGGAGCTGTTACTGAAGATTTAGTTTCAACTGGTGTTTATGATGACAGAGTAAGTCGTTTATTCGATGATAGTGTAGATGGTCTTGTAGGATTTCAACAAGGAGCAAACAGTGTTCCTGGAAATTTAGCTCCATCAAAACTTGGACTTGGGATAATTTCTTCTGCTGATCAAGATGGTTACATCATGACTTCATCTGAAAGTTTATTATTACAAGCTGAAGCTTCTGAAATGGGTTATGTAGTTGGTTTACCTCCTGCTGATGGTTTATTCAGAAATGCTATTAGAGAATCATTTGCTTTATTAGGAGCTGATAATGCAGAAGCATATATTGCTGCTAGTGAAAACACAAATTTAATTGGATGGACTGGTTCTGCTAACAAGTTAGAAGCTATCATGACACAAAAATGGATTGCTCTTAACGGAATTAACGGTCTTGAATCTTGGATTGAAAACACAAGAACAGGATTCCCTAACGTTCCTTTAGCTATTACAGCTGGAAGACCAGCAAGACCAAACAGGTTATTATACCCATCTTCTGAATACATCGGAAATTCTGCAAACGTACCATCTCAATCAATAGATGATGCATTTACAACCAATGTTTTTTGGGATTAAATAATTAATTTTTAAAAAAAAATATTATGAAAAATATAAAAATATTTCTATTATCTATTATCGCATCAGGTGTTATGACCTCATGTTTGGTAGATGATGACGTGAATGCAATTGCATCACCACAAAACACACCTTACATTGTAGGTTTTGATAACGCTAACGCTACCGAAAGTTACTTTGTTGACGAAGGTACAGTTCAAAAATCATACCCATTATCATTAAAAGGAACTCCAACAGGATTGAACAATTCTTCTGACATTACTATTGCATATACAGTGGACGCTGCAGCTACAACAGCTGTAGAAGGTCAGGAATATGATTTTGTAGGTGCTGGTGGAACATTAACTATCCCTGCAAATTCTGATTTTGCATTACTTCCAATTGATATTAACACTGGAAGTTTTGACCCTGCAACACCAACACAACTAGTACTTAACATAAGTACTTCAACAAGTGGTGTTATCGTTTCAGGACAATTTGAAACCTTAACTATTAAATTTGTTGGTTGTTTAGCAACTGTTGATGCTATTGCTTCTTATAATTTAGATATTGAGTATACAGCTGTTGACGGTACTGTAAGTAATTACAACAGACCAGCAGAAGTTCTTTCAGCTGCAGGTGGAGCAAATAATTTTGTTACTTCAACTTCTGGTCATTGGACTCCTGGACAATTAGCTCCTGGAGATGACGGATTTTATTTCTCAGTAATTTGTGACGAAGTATTTATTACTACTCAAAACCTTGGTGGATACTGGGGAAATACTGTTGAAGGACAACTTGGTGATGCCAACGCTACAGGTACTGTAGATCCTATAACAGGAGTAATTAACATGGAGTACAGAGTTTGTTATGATGGTGACTGTCGTAAATACGTGTCAGTTTACACTCCTAACTAAGAATTATAACATAAAACATAAAAAAAATGAAAAATATATCAAAAATTATATTGAGCGTTGGTTTAGTTTTTATGGCTTCTTGTATGTCAGATGATGATACTGATTTACAAGGACCAAAACCAGTTGTCTCTAATGCAGGTGCTACTTCATTCTCTTTTGTAGAGGGTGACGGAAACACTTTTACAATTGACTTGAACATTAGTCAAGCAATTGCTGAGCCAATATTGCTTGCTATGATTCCTTCAGATCCATCTGGAGTTATTCAAGCTAGCGATTATGAATTAGTTGATAATGTTACTGACTTTTCGCAATTTTTTGCTAGTCCTAACTTTTTCACAGGAATGACTACAGAAGACGTACATACAGGTGGTCATGCTGGTAAGGTTGTAATTATACCTCCTTACACTACGTCTTACTCATTTGAAATTACTGCTGCTGATGATTTATTGTCTGAAGCTTTATTAGAAAATGGTTCAATTGAATTAGTTACTTATGCTAGTAGAACTGGATTAGCTTCTGGTGATAAAATTGTTTACGATTTAACTATTGAAAATGTAGATAAATTACAAATGGATTTCGCATGGGATAGTGGAGATATTGATTTATCTTGGTTAACAGGAACTCCAGACGATTTTTACGCAATATGTGATTTTTCTGATGTAGATGTTTACATGGCAACTGCTGCTGGATTTGATATTAACAACCCATGGGCTAATGAAATTGGTTTATATGACGCTGCAACTGGAGCATGTCCAGAAAGAATCGTTATAAGAGAAGGTCAATTAGCTGACGGTGACTATATTTTATTTACTGATTTATGGGATAATCAATTCGCTGGAATTGGTTTAACTAATACATTTGCAATCAACGCTACTTTTACTAAGGAAGGTGTATTTGAAGAAACTGTTGTTCAAGATGCTTCACAAGCATATGACGCAGATACTCCTGCAGGTGCTTTTAACGGTGTTGTTGCAAAATTAAACATTGCAGGAAACATCTTTACAGTAACTGACTATAATGATGTTGCTGTTGCTTCTGGAAGATTAGCTAACGCTAAAACTCCTTCAGCAAGACCAGCAAGAATTGTTGCAAACAAAAAGTAATTTATACTTTTTTTCAATCTGAAAAGGTTAAAAAAATAAAAACCACCTCTAACGAGGTGGTTTTTTTATGCATATAAATTACTACATTTGCACTCATAATATTATCAAATGAAGACAAACGAAATTTTTGGATCGAGAGCAATCATTGAAGCGATCAATTCTGACACCCAAATAGAAAAAGTTTACATATTAAAGGAAGCTGAAAATGAATTATCTAAAGAATTATTTTCTTTAATTAAATCGAATAAAATTTCTTTTCAATATGTACCTATCCAAAAATTTAGAAAGTTTGAAGATAGAAACCACCAAGGTGTATTTGCAAAAATAGCCTTAGTTAGAACGATAAGCATTGAAGAGCTAACAGAGCAATTGGACTTAACAGAAAACCCAACGGTACTGTTACTTGACCAAGTAACTGATGTTCGAAATTTTGGCGCTATTGCACGTACAGCATCCTGTACCGGTGTAAAAGGAATTGTAATTTTAGATAAAGGAAGCGCTCCAATAAGTGCTGATGCTATAAAAACATCAGCTGGGGCATTGTTTAAAATACCGGTATGTAAAGTAAATCATTTAAAAGACGCCATTTACTATTTACAAGGGTCAGGGTTTCAAATTGTAGCTGCTACTGAGAAAACAGAAGATTTAATTTACGATGTGGATTTAAAAAAACCCACAGCAATAATTATGGGCTCTGAAGAACGAGGAATAAACCCTTCTACACTAAAAATATGCGATCACAAAGCTAAACTACCTATGCAAGGTGATATCGCATCCTTAAATGTTTCTGTAGCTTGTGGGGCTTTTTTATATGAGTCTATGAGACAGAAGTTGACATAATGTATAAATAAGACAAAACACAAAGGACTATTCAATTGAATAGTCCTTTGTGTTTTAAAAAACGTTAAACACACTTCACTCCTCTTCTTCCTCTATAATCAAGTTTCCATTTTCATCTAAAAAAGGAAGATTTTCCACAAACCTACCATTATCATCAAAATGCTCTAAAAATAAACTTTGCTGTATTGTAATTGGTTGTGGTTGCACCTCTTCAATTTCATTTTTAAAGAAAAAACTTAACAACACACCAGTAATTAGTCCTGATAAATGTCCTTCCCAGGAAATACTTTGATCAATAGGAAACACATACCAAAGCATACTTCCGTACAAAAAAATGACCGCAAAAGCAATCGCTATTAAGTTATATTGCTTAGAAAAAAAACTTTTAGCAATTATAAAACTGGCTAACACATAAATCACCCCACTCATACCTAAATGATATGCAGGACGAGCAATAATCCAAGTTAAAAGACCAGATAAAACAATTCCTAGTAAAAATATTTTTAAATAATTTTTCTTATAGAAAAAACGAACCATTAACATTAACACAAAAAACGAAAGTGTATTGTTTGTGATATGCGATAAATCAGAATGTAAAAATGGTGATGCAAAAATCCCTAAAAGAGAACTGAACTTTCGCGGATATATACTAAAATGATTAAAATTAAAACCATAGCTAATTTCAAACAAGAATACAATCCACATTAATAATATAATTAATAATGGAAAAACAAGAATACCGAATATTTCTTTAAAGGCTTTGATGCTCATAAAAATACAATAAGTTTACCAAAAATGATAATCGGTAAAATTGTCAATAAGCACCAAATTAGTATTTTTGTAACATGAATAAACCATTAGCTGAACGATTACGACCAAAAACATTAAAAGACTATATTAGTCAAGAACATTTAGTTGGAAAAAATGGCTCGTTAACGAATCAAATCAATCAAGGAATAATACCTTCGTTGATACTCTGGGGACCTCCTGGCACAGGAAAAACTACTTTAGCTAATATTATTGCTACAGAATCAGAAAGACCATTTTATACATTAAGCGCAATAAACTCAGGAGTAAAAGACATTAGAGAAGTTATTGATTCCGCTAAAAAAAATAGCGGTTTATTCACAACAAAAAACCCCATTTTATTTATTGATGAAATACATCGATTTAGTAAATCACAGCAAGATTCGCTTCTTGGAGCTGTAGAAAAAGGGATCATCACATTAATTGGCGCTACAACAGAGAACCCAAGTTTTGAGGTAATCCCTGCATTATTGTCAAGGTGTCAGGTTTATGTGCTAAATCATTTTACTAAAGATGATTTACTAGCCTTGCTAGACAAGGCTATTTCTAATGACGTTCATTTAGCTTCAAAAAACATTATAATAAAAGAATCTGAAGCACTTTTACGTGTTTCTGGAGGTGACGGAAGAAAACTATTAAACACCTTCGAACTGATTATTAATAACACCAATAGCGACGACGTAGAAATAACAAACGAATTGGTATTAAAATCTGTTCAAAAAAACACCATACAATATGACAAAACAGGGGAACAACATTATGATATAGTTTCTGCTTTTATCAAATCAATACGAGGTAGTGATCCAAATGCTGCTGTATATTGGTTAGCAAGAATGATTGAAGGTGGCGAAGATGTTAAATTTATTGCCAGACGTTTGCTGATTTTAGCAAGTGAAGACATTGGAAATGCAAATCCAACGGCCTTAATAATGGCAAATAACGCATTTCAGGCAGTAACTATAATCGGGTTTCCAGAATCAAGACTAATTTTGAGTCAGTGCGTAATTTACTTAGCAACATCAGCAAAAAGTAATGCCTCTTATATGGCAATAAATAACGCTCAACAAGCGGTAAAACAATCTGGAAATTTAAGTATCCCGCTATCTTTACGTAATGCACCTACTAAATTAATGAAAGAATTAGGATATGGTGATGAGTATAAATACGCTCACAATTTTGCAAATAATTTTGCTTCACATGAATTTATGCCAGATGAGCTTAGCGGAACTACTTTTTATGAACCTGGAAATAATTCGAGAGAAAATGCACAACGTGAATTTTTAAAGAATAGATGGAAAGATAAATATGGATATTAGGTGTTAGGTGTTAGGTGTTAGGTGTTAGGTGTTAGGTGTTAGGTGTTAGGTGTTAGGTGTTAGGTGTTAGGTGTTAGGTGTTAGGTGTTAGGTGTTAGGTAAAAAAACGAAACCAAAAGTTATACTCTCTTGAGAGTTAAAATTTAATTTCTAAGAACTCTGTCATTGTTTTTTCCTCATCTACATAATCTCTCACCCATGAAGTCCCTATCTTATATACTACTCCGCTTTTTCCTTTAATAACAAAAACATCCTTCATTTTAGTATTATGAATGGTATATACTATTTCTTTCGTTGCACTATCAATCAAAACATAGCCATTAGTTTTAGGATGTGCCATTAAATAATTTTTAGAAACCTCAACAACTACTTCTGATTTAATTTCATTAACCTGTGCAGCTATAGATGGAACAACCTCTAATTCTTTATTTTGTTGTTTTAATATCGCTACTTCTTCTTTTAGCTTTTCAATTTCTTTTTCTGCCTTAGAACTTACAATCACATTAGTATCCTTTAGTTCCAATTGAACAGTTTCTTGTTTTGGTGAATAATCTAATTTATAATCTCCGAAAGATTTTAACGCTTCCCTAACAGCTTGGTTATAAGAAACTTTAAAGTTTTTAGAATTACTACTTCCCTCCTGAGTTTTATATAATGACTTTTTAGTACAATCAAACAACTCAATACTTACAACTGTTTTAAACATATTACTTTTCGCATACAATACTGGAGAAGCATACAAACAAGTATTTGTGCGCACTTCTTGAGGTATATCATCCGTATCCAAATAGCTTTCAAAACCTAGTTGCTGAAACTTATACTTTAAAAGTAAGTTAACTCCGTATTCATTCGCTACTTTTTGAAAATCAAACCTTGAAGGAATAATGATATATTTATATGCATTCAATTCCTTTTGTGCTACAGCAGTTAAACCCAAAAGCATTACAATTAGTAAGATGTATTTTTTCATAATATTGTTTTTCTAAAATCTATTTCAAAAATAGAAGAATTAGCTTATAAAATAAGCATTAACTCCTCTAAATGCTTTACTTGTTTGATATGATTTGGCAAATCCTCCTGATGATAGTTGTAACAAATAGCATCCATACCAAAACTTAAAGCTCCAAGTACATCCGCCTCAAAACTATCCCCTATCATCAATGAGCTATCTTTGGAAACATTAGCTAGCCTAAGTGCTTTTTCAAAAATGATCGGATTAGGCTTTTTAACACCAGCCATTTCTGAGTTTACAATTACATTAAAATATGCTGACAAATTGGTATTATTCAATTTCCCTTCCTGTACTTCAGCAAAACCATTAGTGATTATGTGTAAGGTATATTTTGGACTTAAATAGTCTAATAATGTTATTGTTCCGTCTAACAAATGTGTTTGTTTTGAAAGATGATAGATATATTCATCTGCAATTTTGAACAATAATTCATCAGGTAGTTCAACATTAATTTCAGTAAACGTCTCTTTTAACCTTCTGTAGCGCAATGTTTCTTTATCAATTAGTTCTTCCCTGAAAAGTTTCCATAAGTTTTTATTAATATCCTTATATACTTTTAAAAACGCCACTAATGAAACTTCTAAGTTTAAAT
>Ga0209395_1008445_pt1 | contig 10490 bp, 10 predicted proteins | sample GOMGulsemesocosm_3_FD_184635 | JGI IMG/M metagenome (GOLD analysis project Ga0209395, IMG submission 184635) | Methane-oxidizing microbial communities from mesocosms in the Gulf of Mexico - GOM9D Gulf of Mexico (SPAdes) (version 2) | ecosystem: Environmental > Aquatic > Marine > Cold seeps... | reverse complement strand
CCCTGGCAATGATGACCGGTCACATTGGTCGTCCAGGTACGGGTCTGCACCCGCTGCGTGGTCAGAACAACGTACAGGGCACATCTGATGTTGGCTTGATCCCAATGATGTACCCAGATTACCAGCCTGTTATTAAGCCCGAGAATAAGGCTAAGTTTGAAAAGCTGTGGGGCGTTGATAACCTGGATCCTAACAAGGGTCTGACCGTTGTTGAAATCATGGACGCTGTTCATGATAACGTGATCAAAGGTATGTACATTCAGGGTGAAAACCCGGCGATGTCTGATCCAGATGTTAACCACGCACGTGAAGCGCTGGCGAAACTGGAGCACCTGGTGGTTCAGGATCTGTTTGTAACAGAAACGGCTATTTATGCTGACGTTATTCTGCCAGCATCTGCTTTCTACGAGAAAGACTGTACGGTAAGCAACACTAACCGTCAGGTTCAACGTGGTCGTGCAGCGATTCCAATGCCGGGCGATGCTCGTCAGGATTGGTGGTTAATTCAGGAAGTTGCTAAACGTATGGGTCTGGACTGGACTTACGAGAGCCAGGAAGACGTGTTCAACGAAATGAAGCTGGCGATGCCGTCTCTGAATAACATCACTTGGGAACGTGTAACACGCGAAAACTCAGTGACTTACCCATGTCATGCGCCGGATCAACCGGGTCAGGACGTGGTATTCACCGATGGTTTCCCAACAGCAACAGGTAAAGCAACACTGGTTCCTGCCGGTCTGGTTTCTCCAGATGAGCAGCCAGATGAAGCTTATCCGATGATTCTGTCTACGGGTCGTGTATTGGAGCACTGGCACACAGGTTCCATGACACGTCGTTCAGAAACATTGGATGATCTGGAGCCAAGCGCATTCGTTTCGGTTAGCCCGGTTGATGCAGAAAAGCTCAATGTTGTTGCGGGTGACATGGTGCGTGTAACAACGCGTCGTGGTGTGGTTGAGTGTTACGCACGTGTTCTTCCTGAAATTGCTGATGGCTGTTTGTTCATGCCATTCTGTTTCTCTGAAGGCGCAGCGAACAAGCTGACCAACGCCGCACTTGATCCATTCGGTAAGATTCCGGAGTTCAAGTTCTGTGCAGCGAAGCTTGAAAAAGTTGTTTAAGACCATCTAATGGTTAAGAGGCTGATCGTTAAGGTCAGCCTTGAATTAAAGACTTTTGAGATTTAAACAAACCCCGCTTTTGCGGGGTTTGTTTTTTCTGCCTTTTGAGCAGGGCGGTGGAATTGTTTTAGATTGGCTTTTATTAGAATTTTGACTTGATCAAGATCCTTTATTTAGCCTGATTTTACTTATATGCTCTCAATCAATTTGAAAGACCGCTTTGAGAAAGTAACTGGAGTTATCTGTGGCAATAGAAGAGTTTCAAGTATCACCTGATCCAGAGGATCCTCGCCTGACTGACCGTGTGTCCGGCTATGACCATAATGGTGATGAAGTCGAACTTGATGTCATTATTGAGCGCCCGCTGACGTTGTATCTCAACAGCCGCGAAGTCGTAACCATGATGACGGTGGGTGACCATCCCCGTGAACTGGCAATTGGTTTTCTGCTCAATCAGAACATGCTCAAGCCGGACGACGAAGTTACTGATATCGAGTATGACGAAGATCTGGATGTGGTGGTGGTACGCACCAAGGAAGAGTCGAACTACGAGCATAAACTGCAAAAGAAAATCCGTACCTCTGGCTGCGCTCAGGGAACGATTTTTGCCGATATTATGGAGAGCTTCAAGTCGATCAAGTTACCGACCGATACGGTGCTGAGAACCTCCTGGCTTTACACGCTATTTTCCAAGATTAACCACCAGCCAAGCCTGTACCTCAAATCCGGTGCTATTCACGGTTGTGTACTGTGTGAGGAAGATAAACCGCTGGTGTATATGGAAGACGTGGGTCGCCATAACGCAGTAGATAAAGTCGCCGGTTATATGTATCTCAACGAGATCTCCCCGGACAACAAAACCTTCTTTACCACCGGCCGTTTAACATCGGAAATGGTGTTGAAGACGGTACAGATGGGAATTCCCATTTTGATGTCACGTTCGGGCTATACCGCTTGGGGTGTACAGTTGGCTCGTCAGGCGAATTTGACCCTGTTAGGCCGTGCCAAAGGTAAACGTTTTACCGTGCTGTCCGGCCATGAACGTCTGATCTACGATGCTGACCATTCCAAGGTTGCAGACGAGCCAAAACGAATGTCTCGTAAGGCGCATGATGACTGAGTCTTCTAGTAAAAAAGTAGCCGGTGTTATTTTGGCTGGCGGTTTGGCTCGACGAATGGGCGGCGGTGATAAAAGCCTGCTGACCTTAGGTGACAAGCCGCTGCTGGATCGCGTCATTGAGCGCGCCGGTTCACAGGTCGATACCCTGGTGCTGAATGCTAACGGCGACCCGGCTCGTTTTGCTGAATACGGTTTACCCGTTGCTGCTGATGTAGTGCCTGATTTTGCCGGTCCACTGGCGGGTATTTTAACAGGCATGCATTGGGTGCGAGACAACGCTCCCGAGTGTGAATGGCTGGTGAGTTTTGCCAGTGATACACCGTTCTTCCCCGAAGATTTGGTCACACGCATGTTACAGCAAGCCGAAGAGGAAAACGCACCACTGGCCTGTGCGGTCAGTGATGGTCAAAATCATCCGGTATTTGGTTTGTGGTCCGTATCCTTGCTGGAAGATTTGCATAAGGCGGTTGTCGATGAAGAAATGCGCAAGATCCTGCGCTGGACTGACCGTTACACGTGCAGTCAGGTGGACTTTTCTACCGAGCCCTTCGATCCCTTTTTTAACATCAACCGCCCAGAAGATTTACAGGCGGCTGAACAATTTTTAACGCAAGTTTGAACCGTTATTAACTGACTATGACTGAATCCCAAACCTTTTTATCCGCGTTTCTGCTGATCTTTCAGTGGGGCGGTGATCTGTGGGAAATCATTGGTCTGTCTCTGCGTGTCAGCCTGACGTCTGTAGCCATCTCAACCCTGTTGGGTTTACCGTTAGGTGCATTGCTGGCTGTAAAGCGCTTCCGTGGTCATCACGCTATCACCATTCTCGTGAATACCATGATGAGCCTGCCGCCGGTGGTGGTGGGGTTGTTTGTTTATATTTTGCTGTCTCGCTCCGGCCCGCTTGGCGTGTTTGGACTGCTGTTTACACCGACTGCGATGGTGATTGCACAAACGGTATTGATTACGCCGATTGTGGTGGCGTTGAGTCGGCAACATTTTCAGCAGGAGTGGGAGCGGGTGGGTGAGCAGCTACGCTCATTTAACATCGGCACCATGGATGCTTTGCCAACATTGTTCTGGGAAACACGCGCGGCACTAACGACGGTTGTGTTGGCGGGTTTTGGCCGCGCTATTGCTGAAATCGGTGCGGTGATGATTGTCGGCGGTAACATCGATCACCTGACGAGAGTTATGACAACGGCCATTGCGCTGGAAACCAGTAAGGGCAATCTTGAACTGGCGATGGCGCTTGGTATCGTGCTGTTGACCTTGGCATTGTTAGTGAATGTCGCTGTGCACTGGGTAAGTTATTGGTCCTCGATTAGAGGAGGTGGGAAATAATCATGGCTAGCCCGTCTCTTAACAATGTCAGCTTTTCCATCAATGGCACCGAGCTGTTGAAGGATTTAAACCTAATACTGGAAAAGGGTTCCTTTAACGTGGTGCTGGGGCCTAATGGTTCTGGCAAAAGTCTGTTTCTGCGCCTTTGTCATGGCCTGCTTCAGCCGGATAAAGGTCTGTTAAACTGGAATGGCAGTCAGACGCGTCCTCCACAAACCATGGTGTTTCAGAAGCCGGTGATGCTAAGGCGTTCCGCGAAAGAAAATATCATGTACGCATTACGAAACTGCCCGAAAGGTGAGCGAGCTGAACGTGCTCAGCAAGCACTTAAATGGGCAGGATTAGAGAAGCTTTCCGGGCGTATGGCGACAGTACTATCCGGTGGTCAGCAGCAGCGTCTGGCGATTGCCAGAGCCTGGGCATTAAAGCCGGAAATCCTGTTTCTTGATGAACCAACGGCCAGTCTTGATCCTGGCGCTTGCGACTATGTTGAAGAACATGTAAAAGCTATGCACGAATCAGGAATTCAGGTGCTGATGAGCACGCATAATCTGGCACAGGCCCGGCGTCTTGCGCAGCAGATTATCTATATTCAGGATGGTCGGATAATGGCACATCAGCCGGTTGAGGAGTTTTTCACGCAACCTGCCTGCGAAGAAGCCTATGAATTTATCCGTCGTGAATTTGCGATTGAACCTGTAACAAAATTGAAAAGTGTATAAAGGCTCCAGAATGAACAAAGTATTTGGCGTAACCGGCTGGAAGAATTCAGGCAAAACCACACTGATGGTTAAGCTGGTTAATTATTTTGTCGGCAAAGGTTTGAAGGTCGGCACCATCAAACGCGCACACTGTGGCTTTGATATCGACCAGCCCGGTACAGATAGTTACCGCCATCGTGAAGCCGGTGCGCAGGAAGTGATGATTGCTTCTGAAAAACGCTGGGCAAAAATGCACGAACTGCAGGATGAAGGTGAACAGCCCTTGTCTGAATTGCTGAAACAGTTTGGTGAATTGGATCTGGTGCTGGTTGAAGGTTACAAAGGCGATACTCATCCCAAAATTCAGGCGGTTAGGCCATTGATCAACCTTGAACCAATGAATCACGACAAGGCCAATAACATTGTGGCGTTGGCAGCCGAAACACCGGTTAACGCGTCGGACTTAAAGGTTGAAGGCCCGGTGCTGGATTTAAATGATGTCGAGAGCATCGCTGCTTTTGTCAGTGAATACGTTGGTTTGGAAATCCCGTCATGACGATTAATGACTGTTGTTTTGCCCCCGCTAAAAACCTGCTGTCAGTACCCGATGCGCTGGCACAACTGCGTGAAGCAGGGCAGTCTGTCGTTGAAACGGAAGTGGTCTCACTGGCTGATGCACAGGGCCGTGTGCTGGCTGAACCGCTGATTTCAGGCCGTGATATTCCCGGTTTTAATAACGCTGCGGTAGATGGTTATGCCATCCGGGCTGAAGATTTTAACTCCCAGCAAACTACTTTATTACCATTAGTTGGCCAATCTACGGCTGGCCATGCCAGTGCCGAAGCCTTAAAACCGGGCACGACGATGCGTATCCTCACCGGTGCCAAAATGCCCGAGGGCGCCGATACGGTGGTCATGCAGGAAGATGTTGAGGTTACTGACGGCCAAGTGAGCTTTCCGGCTGGCATAGAGGCTGGCGCTAACTGGCGGCCACGTGGTGAAGATGTTGCGAATGGGCAGGCGGTTCGTCCTGCCGGGCTTCGCCTGCGTCCACAGGATATTGGCATGGCTGCGGCGATTGGTTGTTCGCAGTTGCGGGTTTACAAGGCCTTACGAGTGGCGGTGTTTTCCACCGGCGATGAAATTCTTGAGCCGGGCGAGCCGCTACGCGAAGACAGCGTTTATGATATTAATCGTTATATGCTGCGCAGTTGGCTAGAGGCCATGGGTTGTGCAGTCACTGATCTGGGTATTTTACCGGATCAGTATGATGCCGTAAGCAACGCCCTGACAGCAGCGGCGGAATCCCATGATGTGATTATGACCTCCGGCGGTGCATCCACTGGCGATACTGATCACATTGCCGATGTGCTCGCTGCTGAAGGTACGATGAATTTCTGGCGTTTGGCTATGAAGCCGGGTAAACCGCTGGCGCTTGGTCAATTGGGCAAGGCTCGTTTTGTCGGTCTGCCAGGCAACCCGGTTGCAGTGGGTGTGTGCTTTCTGCGTTTTGCCTACCCATTGCTGTGCACATTATCGGGTCAGCAATGGCCTGAGCCTCGCAGCTATCAATTACCTGCCGCCTTTAGCATGAAGAAGAAAGCAGGGCGTACTGAGTTTATGCGATCCGTCCTGCAACAAAGCGAAGAAGGACTGCGTGTTAGCAGCTATGCCAAGCAAGGCTCCGGAGTCTTGAGTTCACTTGTCGAAGCTGATGGTTTGGTTGAACTGGCAGAAGATTTAACACAGGTAGAAGAGGGTGATTTAGTGACCTTCTTCCCCTTTGATCAATTTGGATTTATGTAGGGGAAACTATCTGCGTGGCCGCTGCGGCATCGCCTACCTCGAAAACGTTTTCCAGCACCCAGCAATGGGATGCTAATAAGAGATTGAGTAAAAGAATATGGCTAAAGATTTTACCCCCCTGAATATCGCGGTACTGACCGTATCAGATACCCGCACCGGCAAAACCGATAAATCGGGTGCAATTCTGGTTGAACGCTTGGAAGCCGCTGGTCACGTGAACATCGACAAGCAAATTGTGAAGGACGACGTGTATCAGATGCGCTCCGTGGTTTCTCAGTGGATTGCCGACAGCAACGTACATGTTGTATTGATGACGGGTGGCACCGGCTTCTCACACCGCGACAGCACACCGGAAGCCATGAAGCCTCTTTTCGATAAAGAGATTGAAGGCTTTGGCGAACTGTTTCGTCAGGTTTCTGAAAAGCAGATCGGCACCTCAACCATTCAGTCCAGAGCCGTAGCCGGTTTGGTCAACAGCACGGCGATTTTCTGTCTGCCGGGTTCGACCAATGCCTGCCGTACCGCTTGGGATAGCATCATTGCTGAGCAGCTGGACAGTCGTCATCGCCCCTGTAACTTTGCGGCGTATCTGGTGGGTGATCTGCCGCATTAATTAATCTCTGTCATACCGGGCTCGCCCCGGTATCCAGGCTTTAACCCAGCTAACCATTAACACTGACACCGATTACTTATTGATATGTCATTACTCTCCGTAGAAAACGCACTACAAATCTTCAAAGACAACGTCAAACCGATCACCGCAATTAAGCGCGTGCCAGCGAGTGAATCACTGGGCTTCGTGCTAGCTGAAGATGTCTGCTCAACGCTTAATGTACCGCCTGAAGATTGCAGCGCGATGGACGGTTATGCGCTGTGTACCGATGACCTGATTGTCGGGCAAAAAACAACCCTGAAAATCAGCCAGTGCGTGATGGCGGGGCATGAAGCTCAGCCCTTTGAGCGCGGCACAGCGGTGCGTATTTTCACCGGCGGTCAAATACCCGTTGGCACCAACGCCGTGGTGATGCAGGAAGACTGCGAAGTTGATGGTGACAACGTAATTCTGCCCGCATCGATCAATCCCGGTAACAATGTGCGTCCGCAGGGACAGGACATTAATGTCGGTGACGTGGTGCTGGTTAAAGGCCAGAAACTGTTCCCGCAGCATATTGGCCAGCTGGCCTCGGTAGGTATTGCCGAGGTGGCTATTTATCGGCCTCTAAAGATTGCTGCGCTGAGTACTGGCGATGAACTGGTTGATCCCGGTTCGCCACTCGCCAACGGCCAAATCTACAACTCCAACCGCTTTATCATGGCAGGCATGATCGAACGTCTGGGTTTTGAATTTATCGACGGTGGCATCGTGCCCGATGATTTTGACATCACCAAAGACAAACTCTCCGCAGCCGCACAACAGGCCGATGTAGTGATCACCAGCGGTGGTGTTTCCGTCGGTGATGCCGATTATGTGAAACCAGCCATTGATGAACTGGGCCATCTGGATGTCTGGAGTTTGGCCATGAAGCCGGGTAAACCCTTTGCCTACGGTCATATCAACGACACGCCATTCTTTGGTTTGCCCGGCAATCCAGTCTCCGTGTTTGTGGGCTTTTTGGTGTTGATCAAACCCTATTTGCAAGCCACGCAGGGCATGCCTTGGAAAGAACCGAGACGTTGGAAGTTACCCATTAACTTCGAGCGCAAACGCAGCGGTATTCGTCAGGAATATATACGTGTCAGCCTGGTACAAGGTGAGGACGGTGAGCAGCGTTTAGAGTCCTTTTCCACCCAAGACTCCGGCGTGCTAAGGTCTACCGTTTACAGCGATGCGCTGGCGATTGTGCCGCCGAATACAACCGTGAAGCAGGGTGATCTTTTAGATTGTATTCTGCTAGATGAATTACTAAACAATTAGAGACCTTTGCACGATTGTTCTTTTGCCCTCTAACAGCGTTTGCTTAAAGCACCTACTGTTGGATAATCGTACTCAATCGGTCATTTATAAGTATAAACTCCCTCATTGTGTGCGTTTTTGCCTTGCCAGAGAACAAAATCCCGGCTCGTGAAAACGCCTCAAAACATTGAAAAAACAGGATAGTGAAAATGGATAATCAAACTGAAATTGAACTGGAAGCCGCAACTTTTCGTCGTTTCCTGAAGCATCTTGACGACCACAAAGAAGTTCAGAACATTGACCTGATGATTCTGGCCGACTTCTGCCGTAATTGCCTGAGCAAATGGTATATGGCTGCTGCTGACGAGAAAGGCATCGAGATTGATTACGACGCCGCTCGTGAGAAGGTTTACGGCATGAGCTACGACGAATGGAAAGAAAAGCACCAGTTGCCAGCATCGCCTGAGCAAATGGCGGCTTTTGAGGCGCGAGGGAAGAATAAAAGTTAAATAAAGAAAGGGGCAGTAATGATTATTAAACATTCAATCTGCCCTTTACTCCTAGCTTAATAAATGGAATTTAAATGTATGGCCGAATGGAAAAAAGCAGTTTTGTACGCAATTATTCCTGCGGTAATCGCAGGCGTGTTCGCTATAGCACCAAAATTATATGATGAGTTTACTGAACCCAAAGCCGTTCTTGAGTATCGTTTAACCAAAGGCCCTATTCTTAGAGAAGGGGGAGATCAAAAATCTATTTATGCAATTGATGTGATTAATAATGGGAAGAAACCATTAAGTAAAATAAATGCATCACTTAAAAGTCTTGGAAAAGTCGAAGCTATAAATATTTATGAAAGTACGGGTTTATCAGCAGAGATAAAAAACAACCCTACTACTATTAGCGTTGAAACCCTACATCCTGAAGAGTCTTTTACCATTTCATTAATGCTTATAGCGAAAGATGGGCAAAATAAAATTGATGTGGTTTTGCGCAGTAAAGAAGCTCTTGGAACAGAGTTTCGGGGCTCAGATACGGAGAAGAATAACACCCTTGATTTTATAAGCGCTTTAGCAACGGCATTATCAGTTTTTTTTATGTCGATGTACTTCATAAACCGTTTTAGGAAAGGAGGAGTGACAAAATTATTTCATATAGAAAAACCAAATGTATTATTTTTTATAGCGGCGAGATTTGGTTTTGTTGAAATAATAAGGCAGTACGGAATTAATGAAGGAAATGTGACGTACCTACGGTTTGCAGACATGCTTTATGCCAAAGGAGTCGATGGAGATGAGAAAGAAGCATTTAAGGCTTGTTTGGCTTTAAAGTGTATGTTGCTGAATAGTACGATAGCTGAGCTATCTAGGAATGTCGTAATCGATAATATTAAAGCTATTGAAGGCGATGAATTTTCTATTGATGAGATTAACCTGTTGAAAGAGAAAGCATGTGATGCGTCTGAATTGCTAAAGTTACGTAGAATGGTTGATGAATTTAGCGCTGCTCCTGCAGTTTTTCTCAGTAAACCAGAAAAGGCGTAATTTATGGAGTTGCGGAGACAGTTTACTTAACTCCAAAACTTAAAGGCCTAGGGCAAATACAAACTGTTTGCCAGCTCTAACCTTCTTTGTATTTTAAAGGCCTTGTTTTGAATAATTGGGGTCAGAGTAAAATTACAGACTTCGTTGTAGTAGTTCAGATTTGATCAGCGTTACCCCTAACTCCCTGTTATTTTAAACATTTTATTTCGCCTTTCTGGCAAGACAAGGGAGGCCGTCGGGCCTCCCTTATCGATCCCTCGCGACCCCTAACACTTGCCCGTTCCGGGTACCCTGCGCGTTTCGGTTTCAGGCGGCGCTCAGCAACTCGCCTATCGGCTCAGACAATCTTCGCTTTTTCCGCCTGAACCCTACAATGCTCGGCTGCGCTCAAAGGGGAGTAGGGTGTGCCGTGATCGAGCTACGGAGTGCTTTGTTTTTATTTTCTTGGTAATCGCCGAGCAACGGAGAAAAATAACGGCACGCAGTAGCGAGGATTGTTTGAGCCTTTTGAAGATTAACTATCTTTAAAAGGTGAGTTCCGCAGCGGCCGTGAGTTTTTGAGTAGCGCAGGGTATCGGCGTAGCCGACGGTGGACCAGAGAGGCCTTTCTTTTGGTTACGTTTTCTTTGGCCGCAAAGAAAATGAACTCGCCCAGAATGGCGAACAAAATATTTCGGGTCAGAGTAAAAGATTAATGATGAAAGGCCTGAACTATTAGCATCAGATCAGTTGTTTTTAACGGCCATTAAAAGAAATTTCCGCTTTATTTTTTTAGGGGCTGACCCAGATAACTCGAATTTGGAGTTATTATGGGACGTATGCGCAAGAGCCGCTTAAGCCATTACAAACAAGATCGTCTGATTGAGCATTTTGTATCAGGTTCAACTGCTTTGACGGCATCCAGTCTATGTCGAGTAAATCGCAAAACAGCCGCCTATTTCTTTCTACGACTTAGAGAGA
>Ga0209395_1008444_pt1 | contig 10490 bp, 8 predicted proteins | sample GOMGulsemesocosm_3_FD_184635 | JGI IMG/M metagenome (GOLD analysis project Ga0209395, IMG submission 184635) | Methane-oxidizing microbial communities from mesocosms in the Gulf of Mexico - GOM9D Gulf of Mexico (SPAdes) (version 2) | ecosystem: Environmental > Aquatic > Marine > Cold seeps... | reverse complement strand
GTTCAATCCACAATACATCTATTTCATTTTTATCTAAAAGCCTCGCTAGCCGCGCTTTACCACCACCCGTTGTTTCGCCACTAGCACTGTAATTGAGTAATTTAAAATCTGGGTGTGTTTTACTCATCTCTTTTTGTACTAACGATGCCCAGCCTTTTGAGGCTTGCATTCCATAGCTTGCGCTGAGACTATCCCCCAATAATAAAATATTAGTGGCTTGGGCTGGCGCTATAGTTATTACCCCCACAATTAGGCATAAATAGGCACGGCGAATGAGTGAAGAGCAAGCAGTAAACGATATCATCATAGTTAAAAATCTTATTAAGCAAGTTAAAGTAAATAATGGAACCCTAGAGATACTTAAGTCTATCTCATTAAATGTCAAGCAAGGACAGTCAATTGCTATTGTTGGCGCGTCAGGCTCTGGAAAGTCTACCTTATTAGGGCTACTCGCAGGACTTGATTGTGCAAGCACGGGCGAAATTTGGCTAGATGGTGCGCCCCTGCATCAACTTAATGAAGAAGATCGCACCGCACTTCGCGCTAAAAATGTCGGTTTTATATTCCAATCATTCCTATTATTGCCCGCTTTAACAGCACTTGAAAATGTCATGCTGCCCGCACAACTTGCAGGGATAGAGAACGCCGAGCAAAAAGCAATTGAGTTACTTGATAAAGTTGGCCTAAGCCATCGTGACGACCATTACCCTAATCAACTATCAGGCGGTGAACAACAACGGGTAGCGATTGCTCGAGCTTTTATTTGCCAACCAAAAATTTTGTTTGCAGATGAACCGACCGGAAATCTTGATGGTTCAAATGGCCTGCGAATTGAGCAGCTATTGTTCGAATTAAACCAACAGTTAAATACGACACTTGTTTTAGTGACACATGATCCCAAGCTGGCAAAAAACTGTCAGCGAATCATTACAATGGATGATGGTAAAATCAGTGAAGAAGTAAACGACAAGGAATTATCTCATGTGGTTTAAACCTGCTTTAGCGCTTTTAAAACAGCAAATAAAGCGCGGTGAACTCACTATATTTATATTGGCAATCGCCTTGGCAGTAACCTCTGTGTTTTCTCTGAGTGGTTTTGGTGAACGATTAAACCAGGCTTTAGTGCTCAAAGGCAGTAATTTTCTTGCCGCCGACCGTGTTTTGTCCTCAGCGCACCCCATCGATGACGATATTTTAGGTAAAGCTAGCGATTTCGGCGTGAATAGCGCGCAATATTTAAGCTTTAATTCTATGGTTTTTTTTGGCGATGACATGTTGCTCGCCTACACAAAAGCCGTTAAAGGTCCTTACCCTCTACGCGGTGAGCTAAAAATAAGTGAGCAAGCACTGCTTGATACCCCGCTCGATAGTCAAGGTGTGGCCAAATTTGGTCCACCACCACAAGGTGAGATATGGGTCGCTCCAGAGCTACTTATTCGTTTTAATGCCAGCATTGGTGACAGTGTTGATGTGGGTGATACAAGCCTGAAAATCAGCGGTATTGTGACGCATGAACCCGACGGTTCGTTTTCCATTTTTAACTCTAGCCCGATTATTTTCATCAATGATGAGGATGTTGCTGCCACAAATATTGTTCAACCGGGCAGTCGTATTTATTATAACTACCTATACAGTGGTGAAGACAATGCATTACAAGATTTCTACCAATCGATAAAACCACAACTTAAAACGAATCAGAACTGGCAGGATATAAAAGGTGAACGCTCACCACTAGCCCAATCTCTAAAACGTGCCAATCAGTTTTTATTATTATCAAGTTTGCTCGGCATTATCCTTGCGGCAACGGCTATTAGCGTCACGGCATCAAGGTTTAGCCAAAATCAATTTGATACAGTTGCCTTGTTAAAAACATTAGGTACTAACGATACGACTATTCGTAAGATATTTATTTTCCAGCTCGCTACTCTTGCTTTCATTGGCATTGTAATGGGGCTTATTGCAGGTTATGCACTGCAAGAAATCGCCTTTATGGCTGTGCAATACTATTTACCACAAAGCTTGCCACAACAGTTGCCTGCCTTAGGGTTTAAACCCTTGATTATTGCTCTTAGCACAGGGGGAATTTGTGCTGCACTATTTTCACTAACTCCTATGTTACGTTTATTTAATGTGCCAGTTATGCGCGTGATAAAACGCGATATGGCCAGCGCACCTTTAGCGCTGTGGAAAAATGGATTGGTGTTTGGCGGCGCAATTTTCATCTTATTGCTCACCTACTCACAAGATCTTATCTTATCGTTAATCACTTTAGGTATTGCTGCTGTCATTGCGCTTGTTCTGAGCGGTTTGGCCTGGGTTATAATCCGCATGGCACGTGGTAAACAATTTAGTGCTGCTAGCCCATTTAAGCTTGCGATGGCATCGCTTTATCAACGTGCAAATCAAGCCAGCATGCAAATAGCTTCTATAGCGACAGCGATTATGTTGATGCTCATCGTGTTGCTATTACGTAATGAGCTGATTGATGAATGGCAAAATCAAATTCCACAAGGCACCGCAAATCACTTCTTAGGCAATGTTACCCCTGATCAAGTTGATCAAATTGACAGCTTAATGACAAAATATGATGTGCAAACCAGCGATCTTTATCCAATCATTCGAGGCCGCGTTTCAAAAATTAACGGTGAAGTTGTCGGTGGATATGACAGTGAAGGCAATGCCGATAAAAAACGTAAACGCTCTGGACGCCGTGGCTTTGGCCGTGAATTAAGCCTCACATGGCTTGATAATGCGCCGGCTGAAAACCCTATTAATGCAGGTCAATGGTGGGATAAAAACGATACTGATCTACAGGTATCTATTGAGAACGATGCCGCTGAACGTCTTGAGATAAAAATTGGCGACACCATTACCACCCTCATTGGTGAAGAAGAAGTAGTTGCAACAGTGACCAGCATTCGTGATGTTCATTGGCGCTCTATGCGTCCTAACTTCTTGTTAATCTTCAATCGCGCCGCATTAGGTGATATGCCGTCAACGTATATTTCGTCATTTTACTTATCAAAAGAGCAGCATCCACTGCTTCGAGAGTTATTGACACAATATCCGACGGTATCGTTGATCAAAGTTGATCGTTTGATCAAACAGCTACGCGAGATAATTGAGCAAGTATCTTTAGCCTTGTCATACATCATGTTACTGGTGGTGTGTGCGGCTATCTTAGTGCTCTTGGTACAAATTCAAGCCAGTTATCAAGAGCGCCATAAAGATTTGGTAATTTTACGAACGCTCGGGGCTAGCAAGAAGTTATTACAGCGATCTATTGCCATCGAGTTTCTAATATCTGGTGCATTAGCTGGTTTGATTGCAGCACTAACCACTGAATTGGCCTTATGGTTAATTCAAACACTGGTGATTGAAATGCCATGGCAGCCCCATCCAAGTCTTTGGTTATTAGCGACGCTAGTAGGCAGTGCGTTTGTTGCTATTATTGGTACCCGAGCCTGCAAACCTTTGACAAAATTACCCCCTAACGAATTAATTCGTAACTTGTCATAACCTCAGTAATGAAATAAATAAAGGGAAGCGTGCTCTATGCAGGTTTCCCTTTTTTAATTGCTTAACGTAAAGAACCATCGTGGGATTATTTTCTTATATAAATTAATAACTACAGTTATTTAATAAGAAAACACGTCATCAATTGCAACCGAACCATTTACCCTTAAACTGCATAGTTAATCGAACTATCGCATAGTCATTCAATCAAATAGGTAATGCATTTGACGTTCGCTTGTAATTCGCGTCACATCTGCTTTAATGACCGCTAAATTAACAGTTACTTCGGAGTTATCATGGCGAATTGGTCAGTTCTTAACGACAAAATAAATCAGTATTTATGCCCTCCTGGCAACGGTGTTTTCACCGTTAATACAGCAAAAGAGCGTAAAGCATCTTTGCATACCGCGTTATACGGTAGCGATGAGCACGTAGAAGACGCATGGCGTAATCAAATTTCTGAACTAGCCGATGATACCCGTCCTGTTGTTTTAGGCGTTTGTAGCGACACAGGTGGTGGCATATTACGTGGGGCTAACTGGGGACCATTATTTTTACGCCAAACGATGCTTAGCGATGATTACGATGTTGATTATTTTGATGTAGGTGATATTCGTGTCATTCCACATTTATTGCATGATAAGTACCTCAACGACGCAACCATCACCAATTGTCGTAAAGCACTATATAAGAATAGTGAATCAACATTACCAGTGAGTCCATTGTCTATCACTGAAGATTTTTGTGATGAATTTTATCGTGCATTCCCACAAAAAACGTTATTCGCCATTGGCGGTGATCACTCGGTGAGCTACCCGCTGGTTAAAAGTTATTTACGCGCTAAAAAAGAGCAAGGTGTTAAAGCGGCGCTCATTCATTTTGACGCACATACCGACTTGCTTGTAGAACGCTTAGGCATTGATATTTGTTTTGGTTCATGGGTAACACATATTCTTGATGACTTACCATCACGTGATATGGCCTTCCAGTTTGGTATCCGTTCAAGTGGACGTGATCGTGGTCATTGGGAAAACACCTTCGGTGTTAATCAATTTTGGACCCACGAAATTATGGAACGCGGCGCGCAATCAGTGGTCGATGAAACCATTGCCAAGCTAAAAGAAAATAACATTGAAGAGCTATATGTTAGCTTTGATATTGATGCATTAGATGCTCATTTTGCCGCAGCAACAGGCACGCCAGAGCCCGACGGGTTAAACCCAGATCAAGCCTTGTTAATTATTAGTGAACTCGCTAAAAACTTCAAAATAACAGGTGCTGACATGGTGGAGATTGCTCCATTTTTAGATACGAATGAAGATGGCGGCAATGATCGTGAAAAGACATTGAAAGCCGGTAGCCAAATTAGTGAATTATTAATTAAGTCGTTGGCAGAAAATACTAAATAATAACTATATTGTTATTAGACATATAAGAAGGGACATGTTGTTGATGCAACATGTCCCTTTTTTAATCTGTCTTATCTATTTTAATGGGACAAAAATAGGAATTTAGCAACGCATAACGCCGTAATAACCCACACGCCTTTTGAGATTTGATCCATTTTTCCTGTGCCTGCCTTTAGCACCGTGTAAGTAATAAAACCAATAGCAATACCGTTGGCAATTGAAAAGGTAAAGGCCATCATGACCGTGGTTAGCACTGCGGGTGCTGCTTCAGTTAAGTCCTCCCAATCAATATGTGCCAGTGCGCCCATCATGACTACAGCAACGTAAATTAATGCACCATCCACCGCAAAGCCTGGCAACATACGAGCGAGTGGTAAGAAGAACACTCCTAACAAAAATAAAATGCCAATAGTGACAGCCGTCAAACCAGTTCGCCCACCTGCTTGAACTCCGGCAGCAGACTCAACATAAGAAGTCACTGGTGGACACCCAAAAGCAGTACCTATAACTGAAGACACAGAGTCCGCTTTCAATGACTTGTTTAAGCCTTCAATGTTCCCATCTTTATCTTGTAGGCCAGCGCGCTGTGCAACGCCCATTAGCGTACCAGCGGTATCAAAGATATTTACGAACAAGAAAGTAATAATGACAGGGATCATAGCGACCTGCATAGCGCCCATAATATCCGCTTTAAAAAAGATAGGCGCTAGTGCGCCAAAGTCAGGTAATGCAAATAAGCCATCAGCAGGATAAGCGACAAAACCCGACTCAGGGGCGAAGCTTTTGGCCGCTTGAGCCACTATAAAGAAGTCTTTTGGTAAAATGAATGTCATTAAAAATGCAATAAGTGTTGTCACCGCTATACCAATAAATACGGCGCCAAATACTCGGCGATAACTTAACACTGCAATCAGAAAAAAGCTCACTAACCCAAGAGCTGGCGCTTCAGGGCCAAAGGCACCAAAGCCAAAATGCGTTAAATCAGCCAGTGCAACCACATTGTCACTATTGGGAATCACAATTCCAGTGAAGCGCAAGCCAATGAATCCTAAAAATAAACCTACACCAGCAGTCATAGCCAATCGCATACTCATGGGAATGCTATCTAACATCCATTCTCTAAGCCTGGTAACACTCATCAGAACAAACAAAATGCCTGATAGAAATACCGCTCCCAAGGCTATTTCCCATGAGTAATTCATTTGTAATACGACGGTAAATGTGAAGAAAGCATTAAGCCCCATACCCGGCGCTAGCCCCACTGGCCAATTCGCATATAGTCCCATTAGAATGGTCGCGATTGCTGCCCCCAAACAAGTAGCTAGAAATAGTCCATCAAACGGCATGCCTGTTTTTGACATGATATTAGGATTTAAGAACATAATGTATGACATGGTGACAAAGGTAGTTAAACCCGCCATAAGCTCTGTTTTTACATTCGTTTTATGAGCGCTAAGTTTAAAAATCCTTTCGAGTAGCGATGATGTTGGCGACTTTTTTTCATCTTCCATATGTCGTTCCTTTCGGTTTATTGTCGAATTATCTATAACATTAATTCAAAATCATGATTAACAAAGGTTTTACCATTAACTATGATGGAGATTTTATGCGCCCCAACGTGAAAAACCCGGGTCGTTATTATTTTAAATGATTGTCGACGATTAATACTCAATTGCTGTAAACCGTCTATATCGCGTTCACTTATTTTAAAAACTTTTGGTGCTAGGGTTCCGTTCTTTTTCAAGTAATGAATAGCATACTCTAGCCTAATCGTGCGCTTTTTCTCGCTTTGATTAGATAAATCAAATGAAAATTCTAACGCATCACCAATTTTCACTATGTCACTTTTTAACGCCAAATTGTTAACACCTATTTGCTCACTCGACAATCCATACAAGGCTAAAATCTCTTTGTCTCCCTGTTTTAGCAAGGTTCGGCAAGCATGTTTAATTAGCTTATCTGTCGCCATATTATTCCCTAAATTATCCCTCGCGAAGGCTATAACAAACGATGGGTTATCTTTGGCAATATCATTGAGGTTATTAGCGACGCTGCGCCTAACCACTCCGTCACTATCATATTTCAATGCATTTAAAATTGGCAATAATGGTGAGGGGTCAAGCTTAAATGCTGGTAATGCCATCGCCCAAGGCAATCGTGGCCTGCTTCCTTCACTTGCTAATCGGCGAACACTCGGATGAGGATGTTTGCTCCATAATATCATTTGCTCTAACATCGCCTGTGGATATTGCTTTAAGAATGGGCGCACAGCAAATTCACCGCTAGTGAACTGAGTTACACGTTCAAATGCTTTAATTGCGCAGGACAAGTCGTCGAGGCCAAACTGTTCAATAAAATGAGGCATAAACATATATTCAACACTGCTTTCTTTCATGCCGTTACTTTCTAGTGCATCAATTATTTCGACAATTTGGATTGCCGCAAACTTAAATTGTGGATTTAGAAATTGATGTAATATGCTACTTGTATGCTCCATCCTTTCTTTTAATTCCATTTTTTCAAATGCATCATTAAAGATCAGCGACATAAATTTTTTGGCTGAAAAATCAGGAACTACTTGATTAACCACTGAAGAAAACGCTGTATAAAAGTCGTTGTTATAAATATCTTTAAATAAATTACTCATCACTCGTCCAAAAATTGAAACAAAAAAAGGCCCGTTTGATTTTCACCAAACGGGCCTTCCATTACAAGTATCTAGTTACTTTATTTCTAACTTCTTAATATTGTGAGAAACTAATTCGATAAAGGTGATGGCATCCGCTTAGTATTGCTGGTGTGACTAACACTATTTCTACCCCGATCTTTGTTTTTCTTCCAAGTTTGGTACTCACCATATTTCGCCATTAATTTCAGAGCTCTCTCCTTTGAGCCAAAGTTGATAGAAAATTGATACTCTGGCAATAAATTTCGTACCAATGTTCTAGATAAAACCTTAGTTTCATCACCTCGCACTATTCTAAATTCATATATATCATTGTTTTTTATACGACTTAAATCGTGTGCAAAGCCTTGAATTCCTTTCTGAAGATATTTGTTATTCAATTGAATTATTCTATCGCCTATATTTAGTCCTACTCTTGAAGCTGGGCTATTATCATCTACATTTTCAACAACAAAAACCGATTGAGTATTATGGACTTCAATATTACCTGTCATGCCAAATTTACCATCATATTGATTAGAGCGGGATATCACTACATTTTCTCTATTAATGCCTTGGTTCATCGCATTTTGATTTATCTCAATAAGTAGCTTACTAAGCTTAAGCGCTATTTTATTATCCAAATTCATGCTTGAAATAATAGGCTGTTCGTTAATTTTTTCCTTCGAAAAAGAATATGAATACTCAGGGATAATTTCAGGTGTATATACCCCTTTCAAAGTAATCTCATTTTCATCTCGTATAATGGTGGCTTCTATAGCATCATTAATTTTTAATGATTTGAGGTAATCAAGAATGAAATTTGAGTTAAATTGTTGACTACTCAACTCCGTTTTACCAAGCTTCACAATTTTATCACCGGCCCTTAACCCTAACAATGAAGCTTGAGAATTGGGAGTTACGGCTAGTAGCTTAGTAGATTTATTGTTGAGGTTTGGAATAGCACCAAAATATAGGACACTAGTAAACGGAATAAAATTAACAGAAATGTTTTCATTATTATTCTTTAATTCTGCCATCAATTTATCCAATCGATATTGTAGTTTTTGTGGCAATGTAAATTTGTCCACGCTAACAGTATCAGGTCCAATGATGTTTTCATCATTCTCCATGCACATAGAGTCTTTCATATGTGTTAATTCAAATTTTTGATCCTTTTGTAACTCACTCAATACGTACTTTTTATTAGCTTCTACATTGATGAGCAGATTAAAGATTTTTGGTTGATTCCAAGACAGCGCACGTTTAGTTGTGTGCAACATTTCGATGCGATTAGTTTTCTTAAATTTATGTGTTCGAGAGTAATTAACCCAATCTTCTTTACCCCACTTTAAAATAGTCACAGAGTGTTGACCAGGGTTAAAATATTCATTTGATTTCTTAAAGGTTCTCAGGTTATTTGAACCATTTGCATATATCTGATAGTGAGATTTATCTTTTGTTTCTTCAAATGTCAATTGTGAGCATTGATTTTCTGCAGCCTGCATATTCAAACTCAAAAACGATGTCAATAATCCAACCTTATAAATAATTTTCATACTTAGCTCCTTGTTGTTTAATAATTTTTAGCATTGTTTCTTGCCGCTTTTTCAAGTACACCCTTTGCGTTTTAGGGGGTTGATTTAGATATAACTTTTCCTCTATTAATTGCAGCTCTTCATAGATTTTTGCTTGTTGATAATTCAATACTTCATTATTAGCTATCTGTAATTCAAGCGCTGTATTTTTCGATATCAAAGCATTAACATCTTGGTGCAATAAATGTGTTTTCCATGTCATGATGCTGACAAAACCGACTAAAACACTTGCTGCTAAACCTGAATAAACACCAAATCTAGTCTTTTGTTTTTTATCTCTAGTCGCTTCTATTTTTTCCCAAACTTTAGGCGGCGGTGCTATTAATTGCATTGCATTTTTACCCTCAATTAATAGATGCACAACATCATAATCGTCTTTACAGAATGGGCATGCTCTCAAATGATTCATCTCTTCGTCATTCAAAGTGCTTAACATTCTCTCTCTATCAATATGATTCATGAATTTCTCCTATTTGACCTCTAATCTTCTTCAAACACCTTGATACAATAGATTTTGAATAACTTTCACTTTTATCCAAAAACCGAGATATTTCTCTATGAGAATACTCTTCAACGATAAAGAGCCAAATGACTACTCTCTGCTCAGGCGGTATAGTCTCAAATAGGGAATCAAGGCTGTCATTTTCAAAAGGGTCTTCACTCTTCTCAGAATAAAATTGGATATCAACTACATTTAAGCGGTTTCTTTTGATGTGATTTAACGCTTTATTGATAGCTATTCGTTTCACCCAAGGGACTATGTTTATTGAAGTGTCCAAGGTGCTTGCAGTATCAAAAAGTTGAATAAACGTGTCATGAAGTAAATCATTAGCGGTTTCTTTATCGCGACAAATTTTTATTAAGGTTGTATATATAACGGGCGATAGGGATATATAACAAGCTTCCTGAGCCTCCCTATCACCAACCTTTAGTTTTCTAATTAAACGTTCGTCAAAATTAATCAATCCTTCATCCCTCGAATTCCATTCCTATATATATAACAATTGACGTTCAATAATCGTCGCATTATTTCTAATAAAAAAATAAAAAAATCGTTCGACATATACAACTGTCTGATTTTTATCATATAAAATAACAAAAAAAGGCCCGTTTGATTTTCACCAAACGGGCCTTTTATTACAAGTATCTAATTACTTTATTTCTAACTTCTTAATATTGTTATCAAACAGCAAGCTACCTTTCACTGTTGATGATTCAAAGTTAACGCGATTTTTTTGATTGAGGAAATAATCTGCCAATAAGTGATGGTTAACAACGACACCTTTAATGTCGGTAATGCCT
>Ga0209395_1008443_pt1 | contig 10491 bp, 7 predicted proteins | sample GOMGulsemesocosm_3_FD_184635 | JGI IMG/M metagenome (GOLD analysis project Ga0209395, IMG submission 184635) | Methane-oxidizing microbial communities from mesocosms in the Gulf of Mexico - GOM9D Gulf of Mexico (SPAdes) (version 2) | ecosystem: Environmental > Aquatic > Marine > Cold seeps... | reverse complement strand
TTTTAGCAGTCGTCATATTGCGCCCATGCTAACACAGACTGACTTAGTCATACGCTTCAGTTCTGTTAAACTGCCCTCAAGAATATTTCATTCCACCTATTTAGAGACATTACACATGGCTAAGTACCACATTTATGGCATCGGCAACGCACTGGTTGATAAAGAGTTTGAAGTTGAAGATAGCTTCTTCAAAGACTTAAATGTCGAAAAAGGCATGATGACCTTGATCGATGAAGATCAGCTCGCCGAACGCCTAGCGGTATTAAAAGATCGCTTTGGTCTTAAAAAACGTGCTTGTGGTGGTAGTGCTGCCAATACCATTATTGGGGCGAGTTATTTTGGCGCCAAGACTTTCTACAGCTGTAACGTCGCCAACGATGAAGCCGGTGATTTCTACATGCAAGACATGCAAGCCGCCGGTGTTGATACTAACCTAGGTAATGATCGTGATGACGGCGTAACGGGTAAATGCTTAGTTATGGTAACCCCTGATGCTGAACGTACAATGAATACCTACTTAGGTATTACTGCGAACCTAGAACAAAAGCATATTGATGAAGCCGCCTTAGCCGATTCTGAATACGCTTATATCGAAGGCTATCTAGTCACATCCGACCTTTCTCGCGCCGCCGCGATTGAAGTCCGTAAGCTAGCAGAAAAGAACGGAATTAAAACCGCACTCACTTTCTCAGATCCAGCCATGGTTCAGTTCTTTAAAGATGGCCTTAAAGAAATGATCGGCGATGGTGTCGACCTTTTATTCTGTAATGAAGAAGAAGCTATGTTGTTCGCCGATGCGAATAATCTAGAAGATGCGATTGTATTTATGAAGACCCAAGCCAAAACCTTCGCCATTACTTTAGGCAGCAAGGGTGCGATTGCTTTTGATGGCAAGACGACTCATGTGATTGAAGCGAATGAAGTAACCGCGGTAGATTCTAATGGTGCTGGTGATCTGTTTGCGGGTGCCTTTATGTACGCCATTACTCATGGTCACGACTTTGCCGCCGCAGGCCGTTTAGCCAGTGCAGCATCGGCTCAAGTGGTAAGCCAATTTGGTCCACGCTTAGATGCTCAGCAGCATGCGCCTTTAAAAGACGTGCTGTAGCGCTTATTCTAGCGTAACTAAAAATGCCGCTCAGTTTCCTGCGCGGCATTTTTATAGGAATACAGTGTATTATCGAGATTACTGCTAATTAAGTTGCGGCTAATTAAAAGAGCGAGCCTTTTGACGAAATTCTCGAATCGCATGGAAAGTAATCAAGCCCCGCTTATTCACTCGACACTGGGCATACCCCTCTTGATCGCTATCTTGCAGATCGAAGAAAATATCAAAATGCTCATTGGTCTCACGACTGGAAGCAGCATCCATATAAATAAAGGTATCGTTAGGCAACTTATACTTTAAGAAGGCTCGGCAATGCTCCATCGCATCACCCAGATCACCCGCCTTACCTTGCATTTCATAAGATTCTTTATACAAGCGGCAAGATGTCAGAGCTAAGAAAATCAAAACGATGAATACGGATTTAATCAAGTTCACCTCGCAAAAAATAGAATTCAATTGAATATTATTTAATCAGTATAGCGATAAGAGCTTTGGACTCTGTGGGTTTCCAGTATAAATAACGTAACTAAACGACCATAACGGCTACAATTCAGCAGAAATCACTAGCACGAATGCTTACATCAGTAGATCTTGGCGAATAGGGTGGAATTGGCAAGCGGCTTCAACTAAAGAACCTGCGGTTAACTTAGGCACGCCAAAGACTTCGGTTGTAATGCCATAAGCTTGATTAACCTTCTTCAATAACAGATCAAAATCGCCATCCCCTGACAATAAGATAATGGTATCAACGTCGCCAGAAGCCGCTGTTTCCATCACATCAATAGCGATACCAACATCCCAATCGCCCTTCGCACTGCCATCACTACGCTGAATATAAGGTTTCAGCTTTACCTGAAAACCTATGTGTTTGAGCGCATCCTGAAATTTGATTTGTTGATCATCACCTTTATGAATGGCATACGCCGTCGCCGCAACAATCTCACCTTGCTGAGCAATTTTCTGCCACAACTTACGGTAATTGAAGGGGCGGCTATAAATATCGCGAGTTGTGTAATAAATGTTTTGTACGTCGACAAAGATTGCGATTTTTTTCATGACAGGAAACTATTTAACAGTGAATAAATAGAAGAGTATCTTATTTATTCACTGTTAAGAAATGAGTTTATGTTTTAAAACTGATATTTAGCGCCAATATTGATCGACCTGGGTTTTCCGGGACGAAAGCCATAAGGCTTAACACCCGCAACATACTGCTTATCGAGTATATTATCTAAGGTAGTATAAAGTTGTAGCGCAGGATGCAGCTGGTAATTGGCACTCATATCGACAATCATATGGGCTTCAATCAGGTCATCATCCGAGATGCTACCTTCACCAGGAATATTACGCATTTCACTCTGATATAAAACAGAAGTATTCAGCTGCCAGTCATCTTTGCCAAACCCTAGTTGAGCGTTCAGCCTATGTTCGGGCAAATATCCAATAGTATAACCCGCTTCAATGACTTGTCCTTTTTCACCAAAAGCGCCCGAGCTATCGACAAATTTTTCTCCAAATTCACCATGACTGTAGGTATAGCTAGTAGATACTGGAAAAATAAAACCTGACAATATAAATTCCTGCTTCCAGCTCGCTTCAAGTCCATACACTGTCGCACTGCCCGCATTCGCTTGCTCACCGGTATTATTGGTATCACAAGAACCTTGAGCAAAACTACAGGTGCCACTGAATTGACTATAGTCATTTAGAAAACCGATCAGCTCTGCTTGGCCACCCAATACCCAAGCTCCGGAAAAACGCGAACCTAATTCATAATTCGTACTAAGCTCAGGCTCCGTTTTACCACTGGCTCCTGCGGTTGCCGCAGTATAACCTGTATAAATTCCTGCCAAGATTCCTAACTCTGGGTTAATCTGAGAGTAGACTCCTACCCCAGGTAGCAGTACCGCTTGATTCAAGGTATTTTTCTGTTCTTCTATACCGGTCAAATTGCCATAAATCGTTTTCGAAGATTCAATAGCCTCATAGCGTAGACCCAGACTTAATACAGTCTCATCGATATTAATTTCATCCTGCAGGTAAACCGCCAATGCCAGAGCATCATTATCATTTCTTGCGGTGGTTTTATAACTGCCCGAAATCGCCTGCAAATCACCACCGACCAGCATATTATAATTTTGCTCGGTATGATGACGCTGAACTTGATCTTGATGAAGTCGGAAGCCTATTTCCAAATTATTTTCGAAACCCCAAAAATCAATTTCTTGATTGATCCGAGTCTGTAACCCTTGGGAGAAAAACTGACGCCCGTTATTGCCTAAGCGCAATTGCTGGCTGGAACCATTACTCGCGGCTGATCCGGTTAATACATCATAATAAGGCTGATTTTCTACTGAATTGGGGTTGGCTAAAATTTTAGTTAAAGTGAAATCACCATCATGGGTATTAAAGCCATTTACCTTAAACCAATCACGATCAAAGTTATTTCTATAGACGTCGGTTGTGATCGTTACCGTCTCTAATTCTAACAAGTGAGTCAACTGAAACTGTTGATGATCCCACTTGCTATTATCCAACTGAGAAGCCGCATAACGGCGATATGGGTCGGCATTAAAATCATCCCGAGTTAACCCCAAATAGGTTTCATTAGAATCTTCATCGGCATAACCCAACTTTAAAACAAACAATTGACTAACATCACCGTATGATTGCCAACTGGTTTTCACATTCACATCGTTACGAATAAACCCGGTATTTTTATCACCCGCATCTAACTCTTTAAAGCCATCGGCACTGATACGTAAACCCTCGACTAGATAAGCAAACTCTTCTAGCTGCTCTCCTTGATAGAGATTAAAGCGTTTAAAATTATCACTGCCATATTGCACATCCAACTCGCCTTGTGACTGATAAGGAATCTCACGGCTTACCATGTTGATCGCGCCACCGACCGTCGCTGGACCATACTGAATTGCAGCGGGCCCTTTGAAAACTTCAACGGCACTCATGCGCGAAATATTTGGAAAATAATAAGCTGCGGGGGCTGCATAAGGCGCTGGACCCGATAAAACCCCATCTTCCATTACTGTGATTTTTTTACTGCGCTCTGGAGAAGTGCCGCGTAAACCGATATTCGGCCGTAAGCCATAGCCATCTTCTTCCTGTAAATTCACCCCTGGAACAGCATTCAATACCCTATGGATATCGGTATATTCAAATGCCTCTAACGCAGCATCATCGATCAGGGTTGCTGAGCCCGGTTGGCGCAGAACATCATCTTTACCCCCTGTGATATAAACATTATCTAACTCAAGACCCTGATCGGCATGTGCGGAAATGGATTGTGCAACAAGAGAAATAATCAAAGACAAAGAGTAAATTATAAAATGATTCAAAACGCAGATTTCCAGCAATAAAGTATGAGATCAATAATTGATCGCATTAGAACACAAATGAGAAGCATTTTTAATAGGGGCTAATAAAGAAAAATCAGCCGCTTATTCAGGTGATGGAACAAACGGCTTTTGAACAGATTACAGCCCGCAGGATTGAACTTTTGCTGGATCTAATAAATGCTCATAACGGGCATCGGTTAACGACATAATAAAACAAACCAGAGCTTCAACTTCACCATTACCTAAATTTTGCTTATTTTTAGCCAAAATATCATGAGCAATATTTTCATTAATTTCGGCATCCCCCCAAGACAGCCCTGTCTCTGGGTTATTTACCGCGACAACAGGTTGATTACCTGCTCGCTCTTTAGCGTGTTGATAAAAACGCATCACAGTTTCTAATTCATTAAAGATACCGTTATGCATATAAGGTGCGGTAACCGCGGCATTCCGTAACGTCGGTACTTTGAACTTACCTTTTTCTGTCTGCGCTGAAACATTCGGGTTATTTAATAACCCTTCATCTAATGTCGTCACACCATTAATATTACGCAAAGCCGTATTTTCCGGCACCCCAATATTGTGGTATTCAAAGCTGGTAAAAATCTCACCTCTAATTTTTAACGGTTGTAACTGATGGCAAGCGGCGCAGGTAAAGTTACTGGAGAAAAATAATACCTGACCCGTCTGAGTTTTTGATGAGACTGGGAATTCATAATAATTATCATCGTTAAAATCCAACAAGGTTCGATCATATTTCGAGTCAAAAGGATAAAACTCAGGGGTTTTCTCAAACTCGCCGATACTCTCAGCCATGGCTGCATAAGCAAGCTCATTATCATTAAAAATATTCGCGCCATAAACTGACTCAAAACCTGCAACATAATCAGAGTTTTCTTTAATTCTCTCAACCACAGCCGCCTTGTCTGGCATGTTCATCTCACCGGGATTGGTAGGTGGCCCACCGGCTTGGCCTTTCAGATCGGCTTCACGTCCGTCCCAAAACTGACCTCCGATAAAACCTTCATAAGCACCAATATCTAAATCTGACATAATTTTATTCGAGCGATCACGTATACCATGCTTAAACACCGGGCTGAAAGCTGCGTATGCCGCAGTCGGAGCATTCCGATCACCGATTGATGTGCCGTTATCGCCCAAAGACCCCGCACTCGCAACTAAACCCTTGCCCGTATCACGACTCGCATCATTGGTTCTATCATCAATGAAACCTTGATCGGCATTGTGGCAAGTTGCACAGGACTGAGTTCGATCAAAAGATAAGTTTTTATCTGAATAAAGCAATTCGCCCAAGGCTATTTTTGAATTTAGCTTTACTTCATCTTTTGATGATTTCTTCGAGGAATCCTCACAACCACTTATAGCGGTTACAACCAAACCCGTTAACATCAGGCTAATAATGACCTTTTTCATGTACATCCCCTGCGACTAAATATGTACCACTATGGATACAACGATTTAACGCATACCCGTAAATTTCAAGTGGATACTACTATATTTTCTAAGGTTTTGTAATGAGATTGATTGTCGTAGATCAATGCTATTGCTAATCATTGTCATTTGCATTACATTACCGAGTAATTAATCTTAAGCTGGTCAATAACCTACTTACCATAACTACATTCAATGTTCGAAAGGATTTAATGCGATGAAATTTCTTAAACTGGCGGCGTGTATCACCTCGGCTTCATTATTAATGGCCTGCGGTGGCGATGATGACAATACCAACTCTGCTCCTGCTATTAATATGGAAAAAGCGCAGCTAGTGGTTAATACAAACGCAGATATCGCCTTAGCCGCTTATACCGACTCAGTTGTAACAGCCAAGTTGTTGAAAGCTGCATTAGATACTTTCAAAACTGATTCATCTGACATCAATCTAATCGCCGCTAAAAAAGCATGGTTAGTTGCTCGTGAACCTTATGGTCAAACTGAAGTTTACCGTTTCCGTAATAGCCCTGTTGATGCGTTAGATGTTGAAGGTGACCTAAACGCATGGCCACTAGGCGAAGCGCTTATCGATTACGTAAATACGGGTAACGATGGCGACGATTTTGATAATGATCAAATCGGCGTAACTGAACACGGTTTTGGTGACGACATCACTGCCGTCATTGATGTTACTAATGCATCTTCCCAGCAAGCCAATACCAATACCATCATCGGTAATACCGACATCGTTATTAACGCTGCTTTATTAGCAAAAGGCCTTGCAGCAAAAGACGAACATGATGTTATTTCTGGTTACCACGCGATTGAATTTTTACTTTGGGGTCAGGATCTAAATACAACAGATCAAACGACTACCAACGGTACTGACCGTGACGAAGCTGTTAATACAACCTCTGCTGGCGGCCAACGTCCATTAACCGATTTCACCACCGATACTAATGCTTCACGTCGTCACCAGTATCTAGAAGTTGTCGTAAACAAATTAATTACTGACCTTGAAGCCGTTCAGGCTGAATGGGCAACGGGTAGCGAAAATAACTACCGTGCGACTTTTACAACCTTGACTAACGCAGCCGATGCGAAAACCAAGCTAACCGAAATACTTACCGGTATGGGTACGCTTTCTGAAGGTGAATTAGCCGGTGAGCGCATGCAAATCGCATTCTCTTCTAATTCCCAAGAAGATGAGCACTCTTGCTTCTCTGATAATACTCACCGTGATATCTGGTTGAATGCGGAAGGGGTTTCTAACAGCTTCTTTGGTTCTTATGCTGGTTACGACAGTGACCAAAACGGCAGTGATGATGTAACAACGAATGCTGTTGATGGCTATGGTATTAGCGATTATTTAACGGAAGTAGGCTTAACAGAAGTTGCTGCAAAAACTTTTGCTGCTCTAGCGATTACTAAAGCAGGCTATGCAGCGATCGATACTTCTGCTCGTGCGGGCACGCCATTTGACGTATTAATTCAAACGGCTACAGAAGAAAGCCCAGTTGCTATAACGATTAAAGCTTTGAACCAACAGTCGCGCTTAATTCAAGACGCGGCTAACCAGCTTGGTTTAGGTACGGTTGTTGAAGCAGATGCATCTGACTGTGATACCCAAGACCCAACGACTGAGTGTTAATATTCAGTTGATTCAATAAAACGGATTTTATTGATCTGCAAAGCCGAGCCCTGCTCGGCTTTCTGCTATTTTAAGGAAATGATTATTCATCGCATTTTTCTGTTTTATTGAACTAGGTTGACCATGAAAGCATTATTATTTATTTTTGGCGTCACCCTACTTATATCAGGCTGTGATCAAGTATCAGAGACCGATTATTCGAAACTTAGTGCCCCTGCGTTCAGCCCAGAAGAAAATAGCCCTGGGGGAGAAACGACGGTCTCATTTAAGCCTTTTCCAAGTTTTCAATTACCAGCGGCGAATTTAGATGAACAGCTAAAACCTGCTTTTCATGCGGGCAAAGCTTTAGCCAATCAACCTTGGGTAAAAGCACCCACCATTACTACCGCCCGCGATGGTTTAGGCCCACTTTATAATGCCCGTACTTGCTTATCTTGCCATGTAAAAGGCGGCAAAGGTTTTATTCCCAGCGATAGTACTCGCGTCATAAGCAGCACATTAGTTCGCTTAAGTAAGCCAAGCGGCGATAGCAAACTGCTAAAAACAGAAGGGGTAATTCCACACCCAATGTATGGCGACCAAATGCAAGGACAGTCCACCTCCCTCGCTCATCAATTACGTCATTCACAAAAGCCAGGCACGCTAAAACACGATGTCGCCCCCGAGTCGTATATTTATATTCACTGGGATAAACAGACATTCAGTTACCCTGACCAGCATCAAGTTGAGTTACGTAAACCTCGTTTAGAATTCACTCAGCTAGGTTATGGTCCATTAGGCGACGATACGCTGTATAGCATTCGAGTTGCCCCTACGATTCATGGTATGGGATTGTTAGAATTAATTTCAGAGCAAGACCTGCTAGCTCTCAGTGATGAGAACGATAGTAATAACGATGGTATTTCTGGGCGCTTAAATCAAGTTTGGGATATAGAAAAACAAGCTACGGTTGCTGGGCGATTTGGACTTAAAGCCAATAAACCAACCTTAAAAATGATTGTTGCCGGTGCATTTAAAAATGACATTGGGATTAGCAACCCATTATTCCCGGGGCAACCTTGCAGTATGGAACAAACAAGCTGCAAAACCATGATTACCGGTAATACCAAAGAACACGGTAATGTTGAGCTATCCGCTGAGCTATTAACTCTAGCGACGAATTTCAATCGCGACTTGGCCCCGGTAATCCGTAGAAATAGTAAAGATAAAAATGTCATTCAGGGGCGCCAATTGTTTTACCAAACAGGCTGTAACCAATGTCATCAGCCAAGGTTTGTAACACAACAAAGTGAGCAGACAGCGCATTTATCACAACAAATTATTTGGCCGTATAGCGACTTATTATTGCACGATATGGGGCCAGGATTAGCCGATGGTCGTCCTGACTTTTTAGCCTCAGGCAGCGAGTGGCGCACTTCGCCTTTGTGGGGTATTGGTTTATTAAAGCAAGTTAATGGCAGTCAGGTTTTATTACACGATGGTCGCGCACAAACCGTAGAAGAAGCTATATTGTGGCATGGTGGAGAAGCGGAACTGGCTAAAAATCGATTTGTAAATTTAACTAAAAAAGAACGTGAACAGCTGATTAAATTTGTGAATTCATTATAAATGAAAAAAATAATATCACGTCGTACTTTCTTCCAGAGCCTACTCAGCATCGCAGCTTCCGTGCCTATGCTGAGTCACAGTGCTTTCGATTTCAGCTGGCTCGGACTTTCAGATTCCGAAAATAAAGATGAGCTTTGGCTATCCGCCCAAGGGCAAGATCAAAACCAGTATGGCTTAGGCTGGATCAAGCCGGCACAAAAAAGCAGCGCACGGGTTTCGGCTCAATTCCGTGGCCATGGATTGTGTCAAAATCCAACTCAAGCAAATCAGATTATTATGTTTGCCCGACGTCCTGGTACTCAAGCTATACGTTTTAATATAGCAACCGGGAAAACCGACGGTATCTTTGAATGTGCTGACGATCGACACATGCACGGCCATGGCTGCTATAGCGCTGATGGACGATTCATATTTTCTGCAGAATCTCAAATCAGCAACGGCCAAGGTAAAATTACAGTCCGTGATGCCAGCAGCTTAGAGCTGGTTAATGAATTTGATAGTCATGGTATTGGCCCTCACGAAATTGCCCTTATGCCAGACGGTACAACTCTGGTCATCGCGAATGGCGGCCTATTAACTCACCCTGATTCGGGGCGAAAAGTACTTAACTTAGATAGCATGCGCTCTAGCTTAAGCTATATAGATAGTCGTAATGGCAAGTTGATCAGCGAATACTTTGTAGAAGAAGACAAAGCCAGTATTCGTCATCTTGATGTTGCCGCTGATGGTACGGTAGTGATCGCCTTACAAGTTCAACGCAAGGCGATGGATCATGATCAACTCACATCGTTAGCGGGAATTCATAAGCAAGGCCAAAAGATAAAAATGCTGCAGGCCCCAGAAGCTTTAACGGTGAAATTAAATGACTATATGGGCAGCGTCGCCATTAATAATCAAACAAGAACTGCCGCTTTTACTAGCCCTAAAGGCGACCTTGCACTATTTTGGCAATTAGATGATTTAAGCTTTCAGGGCTATCATGCTTTCCACGATGTCTGTGGATTAACGATTAGCCAGGATAATAAATATTTCGTTTTATCGAATTCTGCAGGTAAAATTCGCCAAATCAATGCGAAGACTTTAAAACTCGATAGAGAGAAGAGTCTTAATTTTCCACACCAAAGTTGGGATAATCATATGATCTCCGTGGTATCAAACAGTTCCTCTCACCATAGACACTAGCGCCATAAACACTAGCGCCAAATTAAAGGTTTTATTAAATGTTCAAGTTTTTAATCTCATCCCTATTGATGGTCACCAGCTTATTGCTAATATCTTGCGGTGGCAGTAGTTCATCGCTGAGTAACGGAAATAAT
>Ga0209395_1008437_pt1 | contig 10495 bp, 7 predicted proteins | sample GOMGulsemesocosm_3_FD_184635 | JGI IMG/M metagenome (GOLD analysis project Ga0209395, IMG submission 184635) | Methane-oxidizing microbial communities from mesocosms in the Gulf of Mexico - GOM9D Gulf of Mexico (SPAdes) (version 2) | ecosystem: Environmental > Aquatic > Marine > Cold seeps... | reverse complement strand
CTAAATGATTAATATAATTTGCTCGTGAATCTATAAAACGATGCCCTTTTCTTTGGTCGTGTTGGGCCCATAATTGATTGATTGAAAAAGTATCTTCTTTTACCTGAATTCCTTGTTTCCAAACTACAACTTCTCGATTGTGTTTTTTTATTAGACTCATAATATCTAAAATAACATCATTAGAAACATGTTCGATACTAGCTTTTACCTCATCGGTACCTATGTGAATATAAGGCATCTCACTAGCATCAGCCAAACTCAATAATTCACCAAAAAGATCTAACAAAATAGGTTTTACTTTAGGGTCTCCCATTGTTTTTATGTGCAATGCTTTTCTAAATGCTTCTGTATGTCCTGGAATGTCTAATTCTGGGATTACCGTGATGTTTCGTTCTTTACAGAAAGCAAGGATTTCTTTAAAATCCTCTTGAGTATAAAACTTTCCTTTTTGTCTAGTGGTGACAGCTTCCAATTGTAATTCAGGATATATTTTGCTTTCCAAGCGCCATCCTGGATTGTCCGTTAAGTGCCAGTGAAATACATTGTATTTATATTGAGCTAAAATTTCAATCTGCTCCTTTAATTGTGCCACCGACTGAAAGTTTCTACCAGTATCATGCATAAACCCACGTATTTTAAAAGCTGGCCAATCTGTTATGGATGTTTCTGGTAAAACTCCTTTCCCCCATTGTTTTCTAAATAACTGCCTTAAAGTTTGTATACCATAAAAAGCACCTTTTTCTGAATTAGCGGAAATAACAACTTTATCAGTAATGCTTAGTTGATAGCCTTCTTCATTATCGGTTTCCAAGAGCGTGGTTTTATGCAATTCAATAACTAACCCAATGGTATCTGCATTTATTCCTTTAGAATAAAAAAAATCAGCTAGCAACTTACTTTCATATAAAAAGGCTTTCGATTTAATATTTACACTTTCAAACTGTAGTTCTTCATTTCCATAAGTAACGTGTTGCGGTGTTGGAATGACAGGGTACTTATCCCTAATAGAAACTTCCGATTGCACACCGTAACAACTAGTGAAAACACAAATCAAAGAAATCAAAATACTATATTTTCTTAATGAATTGTACTTAATAAACATAGTCTTAGCTTTAGTTATTGATATTTGAAAAAGTTGATGCAGGTAATTCAAAATTGTTTACAAGATTTCCATTGGTATATGATCTATAGCCATATCGTACGAATCTTGGACTTTTAACTGTTTTAGACCATACGATTAGCAGATCCTTTACAATTTTAGATTCAGCATTTACAAACACTTTATCTGCTCCTGCAATTTGAAGGTCCATAACTGAATTTCCTTCAGTTGTTTTTAAACCTTCTCCGTGTTTAAAATGGACTTCCAACGTATTATTTACCACATTTACATAATCCAATAACGGACCAGAAAATGCGATAGGTTTTCCATATGATTTTGATAATGCAACTTTGGCCAAACGTTCTCCAACGATCCATTTTTGCTTTGGATGTACATCTGTTATATGCCCTACGTCTGAAGACACTGCCATTCCAGTGTTTTTAATGGATAAAAGTCTTCGCTGTGCGTCTCTAAAACTTCCCCAATTCGAACGATCAATACTACTTAGTTGGACATAATAAAAAGGCAATTCAGGCTTACTAAAGTGCTGTTTCCAATCGTTAACCAACATTTTAAATAGTTTGGAATGCAAATCAACATGCTCAGCATTAGACTCACCCTGATACCAAATAACACCTTTAAAATTATATTTGGTTAACGGTAAGATACCTGAGTCATATAAAAATGTTGGATCATAGGGATGTCTTCCTTTTAATCGCTTTGATCCACCAAAGTTTTCAGATCTTCGTTGTGACACCCAGGAATCCACTAAAGGATGCTCCCAAGTATCATTTAATAAGCTAATAGTTTCATGGGTTTGCTCCATACGTTCTCTACTAATCCAACTTTGTATTGGAGAACCACCAATAGCATTACAGATAATTCCAACTGGAACTTTTAATTTCTTTTGAAGATTATAAGCATAAGCGTAAGCTACCGCGGAAAAATTCTCCAGAATAACACCTTTAGCATTACTCCATCCTGAGTATTCGTAATAGCTTTCTGAATTAATCAATTCATGCTCTTTTTTTGATAATTTATGAGCACCAAGAACTTTTCCATCCATAGAAAACAGAAAAACATTAGGATTCAAAGAGTCTTTTAAAACCGTTTTAGCTGATGCCATCTGATTTACCTTGAAATCCATATTGGATTGCCCTGAAGCTAACCAAACTTCTCCTATATAAACCTTGTTGAATTTAAGATCATCTGATAGCTTTGATGTAACGCTAAACTTATATGGTCCACCAGCATCCATAGCTGGAAGTGTAACTTTCCACTCTCCTTCTACAGGAACTTGTACACTTGCCTTAACTCCATTCAATATTACTTCAATTTCATCATTTGCGTTTGCAGTTCCAGAAACAACAATGGGTTCATTTCTTTGAAACACCATTTGTTCTCCATAAAACTTAGGCAATTTTAATCCGCTGTAATTTCCTGTTATTGCACCATATGCTTTCTTAGCAATAATTGCTGCCCCTTCTTTTGTTGGATGCAAATTATCTGGAAAATATTCAGGGAAACGGTATAATGGTTCATGTAAATTGATGATATCTACATTTGCTTGTTCAGCGACTTCTTCAATTTTATTTTGAATGTCCTTAAAGCTTTCACGCATGCCTTCTTCAAACCAATGATGTCCAGAAAAGGTTGGTGTCATCTTGCATATAATGACTTTGGGTTTCGATGGCAGGTTTTTATATACCGAAATCATTTCTAAATAATCTGAAACAAATTCGTTTTTATGTTGAGGCCAATTGTTATTGCCTTGATCATTCAATCCCAAATGGATCACAACAATATTTGGAGCAAATTCTTGAGATTTTTTAAACGCCTGTTTTTCCCAATATGGTTTATGTCCATTCTTGAGCATTGTTGCACCAGAAAAACCAAAATTAGCAACTTCATATTTGTTCCCCAGAAGCTTTTGCAACTGTACCGGATATGAATTTATAGCTCTGTCTTTAATACCAGCTCCATAGGTTACGGAATTGCCAACACAGGCAACTTTTATTTTTTGTGCATGAATAGGTACAAAAAATTGGAGTAAGAGTATTAGAGAAAAGACTAATCTATTGGACATGAATTGTAATTATATTAAGGTTTTTTATAACTGTCTTTTCCATCAGTTAACCAATCAAGAGAAAAGCTTGCAAACACATTTTTAGTATACTCGTCTTTTTCAAAAAACAATCCAATATCTCCATTTTCTAAAACAGTAAGTGAAGAATAAGCTGAACTCCCTTCATAAACAGTTTTGCCTTCTGTCCATGTTTTACCTTCATCATAGCTAACTTTAACAGTCATGTTTACACGTCCTTTAGCTGAATTGGCATTTGCAAACAACAATCTATTCTTTTTATAGCCATCTTTAACAGAGGTATATCTAATAATACTAGCGTTACAACCCGGATCTGTCAATTGAGGTTCTCCTCTGGTTTCCCAAGTTTTTCCTTCATCATTAGAAATATGCACATAACGCATCCCTTTTTTATCATTTGCTCTGGCATTAACCATCCAACTACCATCAGCAAGCTCAACAACTTTTGATTCGTTAGCAGGAGAAATTGGAGTATCTATAAAAAACCAGGTCTTACCATGATCATCACTTCCAAAAAGATGCATACCACTATCCAAATTCACCATACAGTGTAATAGTTTACCAGTACTCGTCTGGATACCTCGCCCTGAAGTGATGAACTTAAAGTCTTTATGCCATTCAGGTTTTGCAATTTGTGATGTAATATCTTCTGGTTTACTCCAGGTTTTACCATTATCACTACTTTTCATTACATGTAAATAGTAAATATCTTTTTCTGTATCCAAGTTCATATAATTGTAAAACAAGAAAATGTCACCAGTAACTTCATCAACAATCATTGATGGGTCAGAAGCAGATTTACCGTCAGGAAAATCGATAACCATTTCAATTGGCGTCCAACTTTTACCATTATCACTACTTCTCCTCATAATAATATTAATATCTCTACTCCATTTTAAATCACCGCATGAAGGTACACGCTCATCAATGGTTGCTACCAAATCACCATTTGGAGCGGTAACAATTGCTGGGATTCTATAACAAGATACACCTTCAACCATTCCCGTATTAAATAGATCAAAAGATTCTAATTGATTCTCATTAGTTTTTTTACTGTCATTTTGAACTTTCGTTCCACATGAGTTAAGTAAAATGAACATTACAACTACGATGCTTTTTTTCATGATATTATTATTTTAAAGTCTAATATAATTTGTTTTTATTATTGCGCTTCTGCTTCAATTTTTTCAAATGATTTCCAACATTGATACATGGCTCTAGGCACATGGAAACACCCTTTCCATTTACCGCCTTTTAGGTTTAGCAAAACCTCTCCTCGACGGTTTAGATAGCCAAACCACTCACCCTCTTTTGGGTCTGAAAAATGAGTCCAAGCATAATCGTGTACTTTATGATACCACTCTAAAACATCATTGTTTTTAGTATGTTCATAAGCTTTTGACAAAGCGACTAAAGTTTCCAAATGTACCCACCATAACTTTTGATCCCATTCCAATTGCTGCGGTGGATATCCTTTAGCATCCATAAAGTAGAACAAGCCTCCATATTCCTTATCCCAACTATACTCTAATATATTTAAAATGGTTTCAGTCGCTTTATTTATTAAGGCTTCATCTTGACGTCGCACACCTATATCTATCATAAACCACATGGCCTCTATGCCATGACCAGGGTTTAACAAACGCCCATTAAAACTATCATGATGATCACCATTAGGTAATACATTTTCAAAGATTAAGCCTGTTTTTTGGTCTAAAAATATATCCATTACCTGATGGATACTGTAATCAATTGTTTTTTCAACCTCTTCTGACTCTAAAACATCTTCCAGCTCTAAAACTAAGTTAGATAATATCATGGGTAATGAAAACCCAATTAATTGTCTGGTATCTGTATTCTTTTCATAAATACCCTTAGGATTGTCAATCTTACTTAGAATATTAAAATAAGTCTGTCTAGCTAATTCTTTAATTTCCTCATCTCCAGATGCAATAGCATATTGGCTGTAAGCCATAGCTGCAAAACAATCAGAAAATATATTATAGGCTTGGACTAAGGGTTTTCCGTCTTCAGTTGTTGAAAAATAAAAATCACCTTTACTATTGGTTCCATGAGCTCTTAAAAAATCAATACCATGTTTTGCCATGGCCAGCCATTTTTGATTTTTTTCCACTTTATTGTACAACATTGAAAATGTCCATGCTTGCCTCCCTTGTAACCAGATAAATTTATCAGTATCATATATTTCCCCCGTGGCATCTATACATGTATAATATCCTCCATTTTTAATATCCATAGAATATCTTTCCCAAAAAGGAATTATATCATTTAGCAATGTCTCTTTATATAATTTTGAGAAATTCATATCACAAGATTTTTTATATTTACTTTTTATTTTATAAAATTGTTGTATCTTTATATGTATAACATAATACAAAAATAAGAAATTATATATTTTAAATTAAAATTTTGTGAAATTAAATTGAAAAATGAAGAAACTGACCAAAATTGCACCTCTTGAAAATTTGTCCTTAGTTGATAAAGTTGAAATTCGTTTAAAAGAATACTTTAAGGAGAACAATCTAAAAATAGGAGACTCCATACCTAAAGAACTTGAGTTCGCAGAAGCTATGGGGGTTAGTCGTACTGTTATAAGAGAAGCGCTTTTAAGGTTACGAACCATAGGAATAATTGACTCAAAAAAGCGTAAGGGGATGGTGCTTACACAGCCCGATATTGTTCAGAATTTTGAAAAAGCTATAGAATATAATTTATTAGGAGAGCAAGCTTTAAAAGATATATTTGAGCTTCGTTTAATTTTGGAAATGGGTATGGCAGATTTATTGTTTGCTAGAAAAACGAAAGAGGACCTGGACGAACTCGACAAAATAGTTAACAAACAAGAACAGGAAGAAAAGAATACTGTCGTTTTTAGTTTAGAAAATGAAATTGCTTTTCATGGAAAACTGTATGAAATGTCTAATAATACAACATTACAACGATTTCAAGATTTATTGTTACCTGTTTTTCAATATGTTCATGATAACATGCTGCCCGAAGCCAAAGATTTCAAATATTCTTCTGGTGATTTTATCTCACATAGAGATTTATTAAACCTCTTAAAAGAAGATAACATCAAAGCATTTAGAACTGCAATGCGACAACATCTTGAACCCCATTTTGAACAAGTATTACATCAAATTAAATCTTAACTTTTACAACTACTTTTTTAACCATAGCTGATGTATCACATTCAATTCCTGGCATATGTAAATCATCAGGGAAAAATATCGCAAACATTCCTTTTTTAAATGGAATAGAAGAACATTTTTCTTTAAATAACATATAGTCGTTAGCGGCATCATATGCTTTTACAACTTGTTGCCCGCTTAAAGCTGTATATCCCATAAGTTCTTCCCCGTCAATCATAAATTGTACGTCGATATATTTTTGATGTGCTTCTAAAAAACTTTGGTTTTCATCTTTGGTATTATACATACTTACTAAGGCATAGACAGAATCCCCTTCTATATCATATCTCCCTGGTATTATACTTTCAAAATTGGTCTGTTGAATATATTTAAGGGCCTGTTCTATACGATTATTCAAACCAAAATATAATGTAATATTTTCAATTTTATCTATTACCATCTTAGATCTTTTATAAATAAAAAAGCCAGCTTTACATACATCAAGCTGGCTTTTCAAAAACTAAACAATTATTCTATTTACTGAACATTCCTTCTAACCCAATATTATCAAGTTCTTCTTTAATGCTCTTGTATTCTTTATCTGTTAAGTTTGAATGCGGGAATCTACTTGGTCCGCAATCGACACCTAACAATCTCATAAACCCTTTACCTATACCGTTAAAACCACCTTTGCTATCCAAAATTTCAACAAATCGAATTGCTTTTGTTTGTAGATCTGCAGCTTCTTTCATTTGTCCTTTTTCAAAAAGATTCTTTATCTCATAGTATAATGGTGCCAAATGATTATAGGTGCTTCCTACCCATCCAGTTGCTCCTAATGGCAAACTATTGATAAACATTTCATCATAGCCAAACATAATATTGAATTTACCATTGCAAACTCTCTTACTATGTTGAAAATCGATTAAATTATTATTCGTGAATTTTATACCCACGAGATTCGGAATTTCGTTCTCTGCCTTTTCTAAGAATTCATTCATATTTAAATGCGCTCCTGACAACACCGGAATATGGTAATAATAAAATGGAAGATTAGGTGCGCATTTTGCAATTTCTTTACAATAATGGACCAATTTTTCAATAGTATTCAGCCTAAAATAATACGGTGCTAATGCAGATATAGCATCTACTTTATCAGCAGCGTATCTTGCTAAATCTTTAGCTTCACGTAAACTGGTATGTCCTACATGATCTATTAAGTACAAGTCATCCGATTTATTCTGGGACCAAGCTAAAGTAATTTCTTTGCGCTCATCGGTTGACAATGATGTGAAATCAGCTGTTGAACCATTCATGAACACTCCAGCAATCTTATTACGAATTAAAAACTCATTATAGTCCTTAATCTTTGCCGTATTCAATGCCCCATCAGGGTGCATTGGTGTATAAGCTGCTGCGATTAAATTTTTAATTTTCAAAATAATTATATGATTAATATATTTAATGGTTAATGCTAAAAAAGTTAAAAAGAGAACTGGTATAAACTAAATTAGCTCTCTTTTTAACAAAACTAATCAAAAAATAATATGAAAAATTCTAATTTGTATATCCTGTCGTCTGCTCCAATAATGGGTTTCTTCCAATCATATCTTCTGTAATAGGCAATAATAACTTGTATTCGTCACCAGCAGATAAGTATTCTACATTATCAAATACAAAACTACTCCCTGCTCTTCTTAAATCCCACCATCTTTTTCCTTCACCAACAAACTCTTTATAACGCTCATTTAAAATAGCATTTGCATTATCAGACTGAGAACCCGAAACATAATTATGTGTAGCAGGCACATAATTTGTACCATAAGCTCTTGCTCGAATATCATTAATTTCACCAGAAGGATCTTCTCCTAATAAATTCTTAGCTTCGGCAATCATCAATACAACATCGGCATATCGATATACTGGTACATCGTTTTCAAAAATTCGGTCTGTACCATCAACTTGTCCTAAAAATTTATTAAATACAGAACCGAAATACGCAGGTTCGTTATAAGTAGAATAACCATCTCCATCATTGTCATCGACATACAATCTAATAAAGGTTGCGTCCTTACGACTATCTTCATTATCGTCTAATAACAATATGGTTTTCTCTGACTGACCATATCTATTCGCTCCAGCGATAACAAATTCAATCATAGAATCTCCCTTGTCATCAAACTGAGGATTAATTTCTGTACTTCTACCTGTAAGGCTATTGTAAATGTTTGAGGCTTCATCGCGTTTATATTGCATAGCAAAAATAAACTCATTATTATCCTCGTTTCCAACACTCCATAAATTTGAGATACTGCTTTCTAATCCTACCCCAGTGGATGCAATTTGCTGTAAAGCTGTTTTAGCCTCATTTAGATCTGCACTACCACCACCTAGTAAATTTCCAGACCAAATATACACATCGCCTTTAAGTGCTAATGATGCTGCTTTAGACCAAAATATCTTACTGCCTTCATAAAAGCTATCATTCGATCCAAAAGTACTTAAAGAAGCCTCTAAATCTGATTTTATTAAGGTCATTACTTCACTCTGCGATGATCTTGCTCTACTTAAATTAGCAGGGTCTATAGTAGTCAACGGTTCTAATATAACTGGTACATCACCCCAAGTTTTTAATAGTGTATAATAATACAAGGCTCTTAATCCATAAGCCTGACCTATTAAATGACTTTTTTCATCTTCGTCAGTAAAAGTCACATTTGGTGCATTTGCCAAAAAGTCATTTATGCGATGTATTTTTTGGTATAATCCTGCCCATCCTCCAAAAGGCGCAGTTGCTACTGAAATATTAGATTGAATTAAAGAGATATTAGCAGCAGATTCATAGGTACGTCCACCCCAAATATCACTTCTCATTTCACCCAATAACCAAAAATCTCCAGCTTCTGATCTTAAGTTGGCATACAATCCTGTATGCGCAGTTTTCGCTCCTTCTTCTGTGTCCCAGAAACCGGCTGCTGTCAATTCACTAGGACTTACTAGTTCTAGTTCGCTTTCGCAGGCACTAAACGTAATTGCAGCTACTATTATATATATATATTTCTTCATTTTTTTTAAATTTAAAATGTTACATTAAGTCCAAGGGTATAGGTTTTAGGTACTGGAAATGCTCCATATTGCACACCACCAATTTCTGGTGTATCACCACTCATACTTTTAAAGTAATGTAAATTAGTACCCGTTAGGTAAATGTTAACTCTACTAACTACATCATTAAAATATTTTACAGGGACATTGTAACTTAAAGTTACTTCACGTAATGCTAAATAATCTCCTTTTTCCCAGAACTGATTATTCGCATAATTTTGTAAGCTACCTCTTGATTCATTTCCTCTCCACACATTTTTTGCAGCATTTACAAAAACCATACGTGGCCATTCTGTATCCGTATTAGTTGGTGTCCAAGAATCCTTAACTTCAATTGGTTGATTTAAATTTCCTTGAGTTTGTCCATAACCTTTAGCTCTAATATGGTTCCATACTAAATGACCAGTAGCAAAATCTGTTTTCACAAATAGACTAAAGTTTTTGTATTTTAAGCTAGATGTAAGCCCACCAACAAAATCAGGAGTTGTACGACCTATCACTTTTCTGTCAAGTCCATTAATAACACCGTCACCATTTTGGTCTACCCATTTTACATCTCCAGCCCAACGTTGGTTACGACTAGCAGATGGCATATATTCATCTGTAATTGAATTATCTGCATCGGCTTCAGCTTGATTGGCATAAATACCAGCTTGCTCAAAAGCTACAACAAGATCATGACCTGATCGTTGTCCTTCTTGAAAACCACCAACCCATTCTTCTTCTCCTGTTCTTGAATTCCAGATTTGAGTTCCACCTTGTCTGTTTAAGTCATTATCATTTTCAGGTAGCTCAACTACATAATTTTTATTGGTAGTAAACGTGGCACCAACATTCCATGTTAAATTGTCATTTCTAATAATATCGCCATTTAACTGCAACTCAAACCCCTTGTTTCTAATGGTTCCATTGTTAGTTAATATACTACTAAACCCAGTATAATAAGGCAATGTTAGATCGGCTTGTTTATCTTTAATATCTCTGGAGTAAATATCAGTAATCAGGGTAAGTCTGTTATCAAATAGTCCTACATCA
>Ga0209395_1008436_pt1 | contig 10496 bp, 8 predicted proteins | sample GOMGulsemesocosm_3_FD_184635 | JGI IMG/M metagenome (GOLD analysis project Ga0209395, IMG submission 184635) | Methane-oxidizing microbial communities from mesocosms in the Gulf of Mexico - GOM9D Gulf of Mexico (SPAdes) (version 2) | ecosystem: Environmental > Aquatic > Marine > Cold seeps... | reverse complement strand
GCGTACGGAGAAACACAAAGGTAACTAGGGAGTTAACGCATGACTAAAACCGTAGAATTAAAAAGCGCATCACTTAAAAGAAGAAGACTTCACCGAGTGGGTATTTCATCCCTAAATACCACATCAATTAAAGCCTAGACTAGGAGTTACTATTACGCCATTAAATATCCGTCATCGGCATTGCTTCAATATTGACAATTTCACTGCGATTCAAGGTTATTTTAAATCGCTGTAAATGCTCTCCTTCGGTATTGATATTGCGTAGAATAAGATTGATTTGATAGCGCCGTTCAACGCCTTGGCTCGATATTTTTTGCCCTTCAAGACTATATAAACGCCCGGCCCCTTTTTTCAAAAAACGTACAAAGGGAGTGAGGTTGAAAAAGACTTGTTGTTGTATTTCGTCGTAACCTGGTAAAAACTCCTTAGCTAGCACTTTGTTATCACAACGAAAATGTAATAAATGTGCGGCTTGCTTATTTTGTTGTCGACGTTTTTGATAGAGCGAATTAACTGTTTTAGGTAAGTCTTTATTGGCAATATACTCCAGCCATAACGTTTGACTCAAGATACGTTTTTTATTGACACTATGACTAAATAAATTCTGCCATTTTGGGCGCCCTTTTTGGATTTTACGCCAGATAAGCCCGGTTAAATCCTCTTTAAACGTTTCTCGTAAGCCATATATCAAGCCTAAAAAGGCAATTAAGGCGACGGTAACCTCAGTAAAATTTGAGCGCGCATTTAATACTAACACCATCACAAACGCCATGATCACCGCGGTGACTCCACCTCTAACCAAGCGTTTAAGATTCAAGTCTAAATATCGCGTTTGTTTTTGAAACACGACCCCGTATTCAATTAAACGCTGTAATAGGCGCATTTTATTAGTGATTCGATTGGGATCATCTAAGGTCACCTGTGAGTTATATTTACAGTCAATACGGTAATTACTTTCTTCACGGCAATAACTCACTAAAAATTCTCGCTCGATAGTAAAGTCACTACTTTTAGGGCCTTTCGACACTAATTTCAAAAAAGATTGCTCAACATGCCAGCTCAAGTAATTATCTGCATTTTCAAAAAATGAGCTCAGTTTTCTATCCTTGGGGGTATATCGACGTAATTTTCGTAACAGCTTGGCAATTTGCTCCGCTAATTCAATCGCCGCAGGATAAAATTCTTCGGCAGATTTCAGCTTTAGGGTTTGCTTAATGTCGACATCAAGGGCTATTTTTAACTGATAACAATATAAATTTAAGTTTAAGCGATAATCACTTTGCTCACCTTCGCTTTCACCTTCAAAACGCTGGCTGATAAAACGGCTACGCACTAGAGGAAGGTGTAATTGATCTGAATAATAAGCACTGTGACTTTTAATATTGCTGTAAAAAAAGTTCTCTGCATTTAAGGTACTGGGACTGATACCCATTTCAACCGGTAATGAAAAATATAAATCAATACGTTGCTGTACTTGCGGTAATAGCTGATGAGTTAGTTTTATCGATAAGTTTTCATCTTGGGATAATTTAACGTTATTCACTCCAACCATCTCCTTCATTGCTGCTGAAATACTAACAGTATTAAGCATAGCAATTGTCTACTAGCAAACAAAGTAATTGCGAGCTAAGTTACTGCTTTTTCTTTGCCTTTTTCTATGCGCTACTATTTAGCCTCTTTATTTGCACCCTTAACCAAGATTAACGACAATTTATGACAGCTATCATGATTAATAGCGCTATCTCGACTTTCAAAAAACACCAATAATGCTACACTGGTGCCACTCTATATAATCCATATAAAGATAGCAGTAAGTATTTAATGACCTCATCAGCGCAAACCTTATTAACTCAAGCTCAACAAGTCTGTTTAAAAAAAGGCGCTCGTTTAACCAAAACGCGTGAACAAGTCTTTTTATTGCTGGCTCAACACGAAGGTGCCGTGGGTGCTTATGAGTTACTCGATGAGCTAAAAAAAATCGATTCCGGCGCAAAGCCCGCCACTATTTATCGTGCGTTAGACTTTCTTTCTAAACAGGGTTTTGTCCATAAAATAGAATCGATCAACGCTTTTGTGATGTGTCATCACTTTGGCGATTGTAATCACCCAGTACAATTATTAATTTGCGATGAGTGCGGGCATGTTGAAGAAATTCAATCTAACAATTTTGATCTAGCGCTACGTTCAATGGCAGACGCCAGTGGCTTTACCATTAGCCATCAAATCGTTGAAGCACATGGCCAGTGTAAAGCTTGCCGTTAATCTTATTAATCCTACCTTTTATCTCAAAACCTCTCCTATAATTATCTCGCTAGCTTGGTATATGATATAAAGTTTAGCTAATTCTTTTTTTTGTATACAATATATATATAACAAATTTCTTTGGAAGATTATGAAATATTCAATAACCGCTGCGATTATTGGGCTTTCGGTTGCTTTAGTAAGCAACTTGTTCAGCTCTGACGCTCTTGCTAAAAGTACCATCGCTGATGACAAATTCCGTCAGCTAGAAGAAGTGCTACCTACACCGACAATTTACCGTACCGCTTCAGGTGCTCCTGGACACAAGTATTGGCAGCAACAAGTCAATTACGAAATAAACATTAAGATTGACGACAAAACACAACAGCTAACGGGTTATGAAACCCTTAACTACCAAAATAATTCACCGGATACCTTACGTTATATCTGGTTGCAACTTGATCAAAATAAATTGAAGCGTAATTCAGACTCTAAGCTATCAACAGCCGCTAAAGCACTGAAAAAAGTGACTTACAAAAGTGTTCGCAAGATGATTGAAACCGACAAGTTTGACGGTGGCTATCACATCACAAAAGTAACCGCGCGCAATGGCAAGCCACTGCAATTTACCATTAACGACACTATGCTACGCATTGATTTAGCTAAGCCACTGAAATCAGGTGATGATGTTGAATTTAATGTTGCATGGAACTACCAATTACACGAGCAAAAAGTGCTCGGTGGCCGTTCAGGTTATGAATACTTTAAAGAAGATGACAACTACTTATATGAAGTAGCAAGTTGGTTTCCACGCGCCGTTGCTTATTACGACGTTACCGGCTGGCAAAACAAACAGTTTTTAGGTCGTGGTGAATTCGCCTTAGAATTTGGTGATTACGATGTAAAAATTACCGTACCAAGCGATCACATTGTTGCCGCTACTGGGGTATTACAAAATCCTAAAAAAGTACTAACAAAAACTCAACGTAAACGTTATGAGCAAGCAAAAACGGCGAAAAAACCACTGCACATAGTTACGGCTGAAGAAGCGTTAGCGAATGAAAAGTCACGCGCAACCACGAGCAAAACATGGCATTTCAAAGCAGAAAATGTCCGTGATTTTGCCTTTGCTTCAAGTCGTAAATTCATCTGGGATGCGCAAGGTTATCAACATGGCGACAACTTCACCATGGCAATGTCGTTCTACCCGAACGAAGGTAACCCAATGTGGGAGCAGTATTCTACTGAAGCAATTATCCATACCATGGAGCAATATAGTAAGTACACTTTTGCTTACCCATACCCGGTATCAATTTCGGTAAATGGCCCAGTAGGTGGCATGGAATATCCAATGATCACCTTCAATGGTCCACGCCCTACGTTAAATAAAAAAACCGGCGAAAAAACCTATTCACGTAAAACCAAGTATTTCCTTATTGGCGTAATTATTCACGAAGTAGGTCATAACTATTTCCCAATGATTGTTAACTCAGACGAACGTCAATGGACATGGATGGACGAAGGACTAAATACCTTTTTACAATACGTTGCTGAGCAAGCATGGGAAGATGATTATCCTTCACGCCGTGGTGATGCCGCTAATATTACCGCTTACATGAAAAGTAGTAACCAAGTACCGATTATGACCAACTCAGAATCTATTTTGCAGTTTGGTAACAATGCATATGGTAAACCTGCTACCGCGTTAAATATTTTACGTGAAACGGTGATGGGCCGTGAATTATTCGATTTCGCCTTTAAAGAATACGCACAACGTTGGAAATTCAAACGCCCAACGCCCGCTGACTTTTTCCGTACTATGGAAGATGCTTCTGCGGTTGATTTAGATTGGTTCTTCCGTGGTTGGTTCTACACCACAGATCATGTTGATATTGGTTTAGGCAATATTCACCTTTATACCGTTGATAGCCAAAACCCTGATACCGAAGAATCTTGGTTACGTGCGTTAGAAAATGAAAAGCCAACCTTTATTTCTGACATTTTGAATAAAGGTAACTGGATCCGTACCCATGACAAGCCTGAGTTATTAGACTTTTATAACGAGCATGATCAATTTACGGCCACCAATGCGGCACGTAATAAATACAATGCTAATATGAAAAAACTTCAGCCTTGGCAAAAAGAGCTATTACTAAATCAAAGTAACTTTTACTTGATTGATTTTAACAATATTGGTGGCTTAGTAATGCCTATTATTCTAGATATTACTTATGCTGATGGTAGTATCGAGCACATGAAACTCCCGGCTGAAATTTGGCGTCAAAATTCGAAGAAGGCGTCTAAATTATTAATTCGTGATAAAGAAATCACCGCGATTACCATCGACAAAAACTGGGAAACCGCTGACGTTAATGTCAATAATAACTACTGGCCTGCTCGTCCCATTAAATCTCGTTTTAATTTATACAAACGCAAAAAAGAAGACATGATGCGTGACTATAATAAAAAGTTAAAAGTAGAGAAAGATAAAACAAAACAGCAAGATAAAGAGGGTACTGAACAGCAGAATACGGATAGTTAATGTTTAGCACTTTGGCCAATAAGATACTTATTAGTATCGTACTGCTTGGGGTAGCAACATCTGTTGCTGCCCACACTTATTTTTTCGGGATCTCTGAAATAGATGTTAATAGTGAAACCGAGCATTTAGAAATTGTGCATCAATTTACTACCCATGATATTGAAAACGCTATTGCGCAGCAACAGCAAATACACTTTTCACCTGCGCACCCCAACTATGAAAAATTAATTCAGCAATACTTTGAGCTTAACTTCACCTTAACGAGAAATAAGAGCCCGATTAAATTGAATTGGCTGGGTATAGAATTTCAACGAGGCCAAATATTCGCCTACCAAGAAAGCGATAATAAAAATCTTTTAGCTAATTTATTGGTAAAAAACACCATATTAATCGATACTTACCCTAAGCAAATGAACACGGTGAATTATCAGAGTCTCACTACTACGCCTCAGCTACAAGGAAGTTTGACCTTTACTCATGCTCAACATCGTGCTCAAATTAGTAGCGAAAATCAATAGAAAAAGCGTATTATCTTATTAACGTGATTAAAATAATTATCGCTATTAATTTACATTTGCACTAGAAATATGCAAAATCAACCCACTATAATTAATACTAAAGGCTCAGCAACTTCATGAAAGTAGAGTTTATCAACCCTTTTTTATCTTCCATGCTTAATGTTATGACAACAATGGCAAAGATGGAGTTAACACCAGGAAAACCCAAGTTAAAAAAAGATGAAATTGCACTAGGAGCAGTTTCTGGACTTATTGGCATGGTTAGCCCGGCAACAAAAGGTTCTCTTTCTATTACTTTTGATGAACCTTTAGCCTTAGCAACAATGAAAGGTATGGTTGGCGAAGCACCTGATGAAATTAATGAGGAAATTATCGATTTAGTCGGTGAAATCACGAATATGGTCACCGGTGGTGCTAAACGGATGTTGAGTGAAAAAGGCATCGAGTTTGATATGGCAACCCCTATTGTGGTTTCAGGTAAAGATCACACCATTCATCATAAATCTAAAGGGCCAGTAGTCATCATTCCATTAAGCACAGATATCGGTAAAGCCTTTATAGAATTTTCTTTTGATGAATAACTAATAACGACTACTTTACCGTCATTCGCTATTTTCAATATTAGATAAATAATCATTGTAAAGACCAGATAAAAAAGCACCTTAGTAAGGTGCTTTTTTGTTGCTAAATATACAACTAGTGTATTAACTTGCTGCTCTGACTTTTTTCGCCACAATAAGCTTGTTTCCAATGCGAGTGATAATTGTCTCCTGAAACAGTTATAGCCTTTAGTAACTTAGATAACATAGATTACATAAACAGCACTTATATTTACCTTAACAGAAGTCCAGCTAACAGAGAGCGAATATGTGGCAACAAAAAGAATTTAGATTACCGGCTAAAACTCGTGGTTTTCATTTGATTACCGAGGAAATCAGCCGACAACTTATTGAGATATCGAGCCTACAGTACGGACTAGTCCACTTATTTATTAAGCACTCCTCTGCATCATTAACCATCAATGAAAATGCCGATCCAACCGTAAGAACCGATATGGAAAAGCATTTCAATGTCATTGCACCAGAGCGCGCACCCTATTATGAGCATACTTATGAAGGCGATGACGATATGCCTGCTCATATCAAAACAAGCTTACTGGGTACGAGTTTGTCGATTCCAATTACCAATGGCCAGCTTAACTTAGGTATTTGGCAGGGGATCTATTTAGGAGAGCATAGGGTGCATGGTGGTAGCCGCACCATTGTAGCTACCATTCAAGGGGAATAAAGGAGGTTAATCTTCTTCTAATACATGTGGTCCAGAGTAGTTATCAAAGCGTGAAAATTTACCTTGGAAGGTCAACGGCACCCGGCCAATTGGGCCATTACGTTGTTTCCCGATAATAATTTCAGCCATGCCTTTAAATTCACTATCATCGTGATAAACCTCATCACGATAAATGAACATGATTAAATCGGCATCCTGCTCAATAGAGCCCGACTCACGTAAATCCGAGTTAATTGGACGTTTATCTGAACGTTGTTCTAGACCACGGTTTAACTGAGAAAGAGCTACTACAGGCACTTGTAACTCTTTCGCTAATGCTTTTAATGAACGAGATATTTCAGCAATTTCTAAGGTACGGTTATCTGAAAATTGTGGCGCGCGCATCAATTGTAAATAATCGATCATGATCATCGAGATCCCACCATGATCACGATGAATACGACGTGCTCTTGAACGAACTTCCGTCGGTGTTAAACCAGCGGCATCATCAATAAACATTTTGCCTTTTTCAATTAACAACCCCATCGTCGATGACATTCGCGCCCAATCTTCATCATCTAATTGACCCGTACGAATTTTAGTTTGGTCAATACGCCCTAGTGATGCCAACATCCTCATCATAATTTGATCTGACGGCATCTCTAAACTAAAGATTAATGCAGGTTTATCTTGGGTCATTGCCGCATGTTCAGCCAAGTTCATCGCAAAAGTAGTCTTACCCATCGACGGACGTGCTGCGACAATAATTAAATCTGACTTTTGTAAACCCGCGGTCATTTTATCTAAGTCGGTAAAACCACTCGGCACCCCTGTAACACCACCTGACGGTGATGAACAAAGCTTTTCAATACGATCAACGGTTTTTTCTAATACCGAGTGTAACGTTTCAGGACCTTCGGATTTACTCGCACGTTTTTCAGCGATAGCAAATACCTTAGTTTCAGCGAAATCTAAAAGATCGGCACTAGAGCGCCCTTGGGTATCATAACCAGCCTCAGCAATTTCATTAGCCACGGCAATCATTTCACGCGTTACTGCACGCTCACGCACAATATCGGCATAAGCGGCAATGTTTGCTGCACTGGGCGTGTTTTTCATCATCTCAGCGAGATAAACAAAACCACCAGCATCTTCTAACCGTTGATCGTTTTCCAAACCTTCAGATAAAGTAATCAGATCAACCGGCTCACCTTGCTCGATTAGTGTACTAATCGTTTCAAAAATAAGGCGATGAGAACGGCTGTAAAAATCTTCCGCAACGGTTCTTTCACTAACGCGGTCCCACGTTTCGTTATCAAGTAATAAACCACCGAGTACCGATTGTTCAGCTTCTAAAGAGTGCGGGGGAATTTTCAATTCATCAATTTGTTTATCTTTGATAAATTGCTTTTCTTTGGCAAACTTACCGGATTTTCTTTCTGCCATTTACGTGGCCCTTATCGTGTTGGAAATAGGATGAACAAGATATTTACGTATACGTACTGTCACGTAGCACCGAAGCTATTAATGTAGCAGAAATTGACGTATTTCAGCTACAAAAAAAGCGCCAACAGGCGCTTTTTTACGTTTGGTAAAATAAGCAATAAGCTTACTTTTTGCTAAGAGCACCAAAACGTTTGTTGAATTTATCAACACGACCACCAGTTTCAGCAGCTTTTTGCTTACCAGTGTAAAATGGATGACATGCAGAACATACATCTAAATAAATGTCTTTACCAGCTGTTGAGCGAGTAGCTACAACGTTGCCACAAGAACAAGTCGCTTTAAAATCAACGTAATTTGGGTGGATACCGTCTTTCATGGGAACCTCTATCTCTTTCGAGAACTTGGGCGCATCGCCACTTAGCCGCCTCGCTTCATTATTTAATAAAAATTAAACAACCGAACCAATAAACGCCAAGCACCATACGAGTTAAAAAATAATGGGGGCGAATAATAATGCATCACTCCACTAAGAGCAAGTAAAAATAACCCCTAATAGAGGATAAGGGGGCTTAGGTGCTATTTTTAGTAAATAACTGCAGTTGCTACTTGGCAGCAGTATATTCTCAGGTCAAAATAGCCCTATATAAACTCTATTAGATGTGCGTTTTAGTGTCTACCCAATATGTACAAGTTGCTGTACCGGTACCCATGCGACAGCTGTTTACCTATCAAGTGCCAGCGGAGATGCAATCTCCCGCTATCAGTGTTGGTGAACGTATTGCAGTGCCTTTTGGCTCAAGGCAAGTTATTGCTATTGTGCTGTCGATAAGTGATACCTGTGAGTTTGATAGCGATAAAGTTAAAAATATCACTAAACGTCTCAATGATAACTTTCACTTAAGCACCAGCTTAGTCGATTTTTTACGCTTATGTGCCCGTTATTACCATCATCCAATCGGAGATGTCTTTCAACAAGCGCTACCAAAATTACTGCGCCAAACCAAAAAGCTCGATATTAAACCACCGATGGTGTGGCATAGCCAAGCAGTAGACGATCTTGAACAACTCGAAAAACTGGCCACTAAAGCACCCAAACAACACACCTTATTTCAGTTGATAGAAAAGCACCAAGGGATTAGCTGGCCTGAACTGCGTACTTTAGGTTATCTCAAAGCCCAGCTTAACGCGCTAGTGACTAAAGCGTTAGTGATTGAAAAAGAGCAGGTAAACCAAAAGTTTGTATGGCAAGTGCAAGCGTTATATCAAGAAAACAAACAGCGACTCACTACCGAGCAAGCCATTATTGTCGCAGCGATTAATCAAACCACCGAGCAATTTTCTTGTCATTTAATTGATGGCATCACCGGCAGTGGTAAAACCGAAGTGTATTTGCAAGCGATGGAAAATGTGTTGGCAAATAACTTACAAGTGTTAGTGATAGTGCCAGAAATAGGTTTAACCCCACAAACACTGTTGCGCTTTGAACAACGTTTCAATGTGCCTATTTGCCTACATCACTCTAATCTTAACGATAGTGAGCGCTTAGATACGTGGCTTAACGCCCAGCAAAATAATGCCGCAATTGTTATTGGCACCCGTTCAGCCATCTTTTCCCCATTACATAACTTGGGGATGATTATTGTGGATGAAGAGCACGACAGCTCTCTAAAACAACAAGATACCTTCCGTTACCATGGCCGTGATTTAGCTATTTTACGCGCGAAGCAATTATCGATTCCGGTGCTATTAGGCAGCGCGACACCAAGCTTTGAATCATTACAAAATGCCCTCAATGGTAAATACCAATATCATCAACTGCAGCAACGTGCCGGGAATAGCACCAAAGCGAAAATCGCCTTAATTGATGTTAATCAGCAACAAATGGAACATGGTCTTTCAGGTACCTTAAAACAAGAAATAGCCAATACCATTAAACGTGGTGAACAAGTACTTATTTTCTTAAACCGTCGCGGTTATGCGCCAGCAATTAACTGTCAAGAATGTCACTGGATTGCAGATTGTCTACGCTGCGATAAACCCTATACTTTCCATAACAAACAACAGCTACTAATTTGCCATCATTGCGGGAGTCAAAAGCGTGTACCGCCGCAATGTCCCGGCTGTGGAAGTGTTCGTATTGCGCCAATTGGACGTGGTACCGAGCAACTTGAACATCGTATAGGTGAGATGTTTCCCGACGCAAGCTTGGTGCGTATTGACCGCGACAGTACCCGTAAAAAAGGCGAGCTGACTAAATTACTTCAAGAAATTAGTGATAAAAAACATCAACTACTTATTGGCACACAAATGCTAGCCAAAGGTCACCATTTTCCTGATGTCACTTTAGTCGCGGTACTGGATGCAGATGGTGCGTTATTTAGTTTTGATTTTCGTGCTAGTGAGCAAATGGCGCAATTGTTAGTTCAAGTATCAGGCCGCGCTGGCCGTGCCAGTAAACCTGGTAAGGTTTTGGTACAAACAAA